>ERZ860264.1516-NODE-1516-length-15590-cov-3.393177_pt1 | contig 15590 bp, 10 predicted proteins | sample MGYA00509980_ERZ860264 | MGnify/ENA primary metagenome ERZ860264 (study PRJEB30046, sample SAMN00715212) | human gut metagenome | study: EMG produced TPA metagenomics assembly of the A metagenome-wide association study of gut microbiota in type 2... | reverse complement strand
GGGTCCCGGAGAAATGGCTGTCCCATTCGGGAAGCTGTTTGACTTCGGGGAAACACTCAGTATAGCTGATTTTTGCTCCGGCTATATCTTTGTCCTTATCGTAAATCCATGAATCAACATAAACGTTGTAGTAGTTGGTGTTGATAGGAAGTGCCCGGTCTCCGGCAACTGTCTGAACCTTGTTGGCAAGAACAATCTGGTAGAAATTGCCGGGCGTAACCGCAATCTCCTGGGCAAGCTGCGATAGATTTGGGTTCTGATTGAAACCTCCTTTTCTACCGAGGTCTGCAATTCCACAATCATACGATGTGAAGTTATTGGAAGCATTGATGAAAACATCAGAGCCGCCAATGGTTGTTTCGCTATCTCCAATCATCATATTCAATGCGATAGCATTAGTCGGCATTTTCGGTTCATCGTCATCACTGCATGAAACAACAGCGATAGCAAGGAATGAAAATAGTGTGATTAAAAGTTTATTCATTTTTTACTTACTATATTCTCGATTGACTCTATCAAGAGGTTGATTCTATAAGAAAACGTGAGCCAACTATGCCACGTCTTAACTTGAAGGTCGTAGGAAACCATTAGGACAGATGTAACAATAGTGACCCACGCATATGCGAGGGAGTCACTATGCTAATCCTTGTCCCATTTGAAAGTGTCCTACGTTTTCAAGTTACAAGATTGAGCATAACGCTTCTTAATTTCGTATGTCTTGGATAGAGTTACCCCAATCCAAATACAAAGGTAATACAAATACCTTAAAGAACCTTCGTTTACAGGTAAAAATCAGCGTTTCAAAGCTCATTTTTCCTCTTTTTGTACCGCCATTGTTCCTCAAAGCGTCCAAAAGCCTGTTTTATAATGGCAAAAGATAATTCCTTGACAACTATATTAAGAAAATTTTATTGTCCGCTCTATACCCAGATCATGGATGAATTGCTCATCATGACTGACTACAAGCAATGTTCCTTTGTAGTTTTTTAATACCGCTGCCAGTATATTCATACTTGCTATGTCGATATTATTAGTCGGCTCGTCAGCGATGATCATGTCTGGCGCATCTTCGCAGACAATCAGGTGACATAAGGCAAGTTTCATTTTCTCTCCTCCACTAAGACTTCTACACTTCTTGTCCCATGTAGAAGGTGTAAACAGAAAACGGTTCAACAGCATCTTAAGTTCGTGCTCTGGTCTCTTGGAGTTACAAGCCTCCAACTGATCGTAAACAGTCAACTCATTGTCAAGGCACGAATATTCTTGGTCAAGATACAATATGTTCAGCGTTTCTTTACGAAGTATTTTACCGCTTGTAGGCTGCAATGCCCCTGTTATAAGTTTGAGCAAAGTGCTTTTACCACATCCGTTATCTCCCTGAAGCCGTATGCGTTCACCGCTGAATATGGATAAATCCAAGGGATGTTGCCTCCACATAGTATTCCGACCAACATACTTGAAAGTAACATGTTTTGCCTCCACAAGTAGCTTTTTGCCTGCCAAGGCAGAATTTCCCATGTCGATTTTTATCTCTGTATATTCATTGATGGACGAACGTATTTCGTGTATATCTCGTCTCATTGCCTCCATTTTTTCCTGTTGCACCTTATTCAGCCTCGATGTTGTTGCTTCCGATTTGTTACGTAATAATCCCATGGAAATGCGTGCGACACATTTCTTTGCATTCTGCTTTTCTCCTCTCGAAGCATGTTTCTGTTGCCGTTCTATTGTTTTACGGGCAGACTTCTCGGCTTTTGCTAGCTCCTTCTGTTGATTTTCCAGCCGTGTCACTTTAGCTTTAGTTTCCGCATCAACAGTTTCCCGATACGCATCATAATTCATGGGATAGAATTGCATCCCTGTCGGAGACATTTCATAAATTGCGGAAAGCCTGTTTAATAACGTTCTGTCATGGCTGACAATGACGGTGGTACGGTTTGTATGGGCAATGTCTTCATACACCAAAGCTCTGCCTGTCGTGTCGAGGTGGTTGGTCGGTTCATCCATTAGGACAATGGAGGGTTTGAAAATATCCTGTCCGGCAAGAAAGACTCTTGTTTTCTCGCCGCCGCTAAGGTTGCCCATGAGCATATCTGGAGCGATATGTCCGATTTGCCATTTGGCGAAAGCTTCCGTCAACCTTTCCGGAATGTCCCATTCATCGTTTAGCTGTTCGTATTCTTTCTCTGTACCACGCCCGTCCAATATGATTGACAAAGCTCTTAACTTATCTGCCAATCCTAATGCTTCCGCAACACTCATACCATCGAATTGCCCGAAATGCTGTGGTATCATGTACAAGATGTCATCACACACGATGGTTCCTGTTGCAGGAGGGATTTTTCCTGCCAATATTCTCAGGAGTGTGGATTTTCCTACACCATTATTCCCGACAATAGCGCATTTCTCTCCAGCCGGTATGGTGAAAGTGATATTTTGAAACAGGAAATCCTTATTTGGATGTATATACGATAAATCTTGAACTATTAAGCTCATAATTATTTGCAATTATTAAATGTAAAACAAAACGGGATATGACATAAGTTATACACAAGGATCTGGCATAAATCCAGCCCGCTCTATAATTTGTATTTCGTGTATAACCTTTCTTTTTACATGATTGCAAATAACTATTTTGTGCAAAGGTACTACTTTATAGCGATATATCAAAATGATACGTTGCCTTTTGGGGTAGAATTATAGTATTCTTGATATATATCAACAATTTCAAGAGTTGCATTTGGTGTCTTTTATCCTTCCAATTCGCTATTTTTCAAAACACTAAAAATGCTTATCAACTGTTAAGATTTAGTTAAATCTTTCATTCAACACACACACCTTTTCTAATCCTTTCACTCCCTCAAAGCAACTTTTTCACTCCCTCTTTTCCTTTACGGATAGTTGTACCGTTATTTTATTATATGGTTGATTTTCAGCAACAAAAGTCATTGAAAATCAATTCCACATGAACTCTGTCGTGCGCCAGCTGCACGAACAGGGTACGGACATCGTAATGGTCGATACCGGAAACTCCTACGAGGGATTGTGCGAGTATCTGGGAGGCAAGTACATCAGCTACACGGAGGAACGCCCCATCACGATGAACCCGTTCCGTATCCACAAGGAAGAGATGAACGTGGAAAAGACCGGCTTCCTGAAGAATCTTGTCCTGCTGATCTGGAAGGGCACGCAGGGAACAGTCACGAAGACGGAAGACCGTCTGGTGGAAAATGTAATCACCGATTATTACGATGCGTATTTCAACGGCTTCGACGGCTTCACGCCCATGCAGCGGGAAGACCTGAGAAAAAGCCTCGCCATAGACGAACGCAACCGTGACGGGAACCGTGAGGAAAGCGAGCAGGAACGGAACAGCCGTATCGAGTGCATGATAGACGAAATGGAACGCAGGCGCAAGGAGTTGAAGGTGGAAGAACTCTCGTTCAATTCATTTTACGAATACTCCGTCCAGCGTATTCCGGACATCTGTCACGAGAACCACATTTCGGGCATAGACCTCTCGACTTACCGCTACATGATGAAGGACTTCTACAGGGGCGGCAACCATGAAAAGACCCTGAACGAGAACATGGACAGTTCGCTGTTCGACGAGACCTTCGTGGTGTTCGAGATTGACAGTATAAAGGATGATCCGCTGCTGTTCCCGCTTGTCACGCTGATAATCATGGATGTGTTCCTGCAGAAGATGCGAATCAAGAAGAACCGCAAGGTGCTTGTCATCGAGGAAGCCTGGAAAGCCATTGCCAGTCCGCTGATGGCCGAGTACATCAAGTTCATGTACAAGACGGCCCGTAAGTTCTGGGCCAGCGTGGGCGTTGTGACACAGGAGATACAGGACATCATCGGCAGTGAAATCGTGAAAGAGGCCATCATCAACAACAGCGACGTGGTGATGCTGCTTGACCAGAGCAAGTTCAAGGAGCGTTTCGACACCATCAAGGCCATTCTCGGGCTCACCGATGTTGACTGCAAGAAGATATTCACGATCAACCGTCTGGACAACAAGGACGGCCGTTCGTTCTTCCGGGAGGTATTCATACGAAGGGGAACGACAAGCGGCGTGTATGGCGTGGAAGAACCGCATGAGTGCTATATGACCTACACGACGGAACGGGCAGAGAAAGAGGCTCTGAAACTGTACAAGCAAGAGCTTGGATGTAGCCATCAGGAAGCTATCGAGGCGTATTGCCGCGATTGGGAAGCCAGTGGCATCGGCAAGTCGCTGCCGTTCGCTCAAAAAGTAAACGAGACCGGACATGTGCTCAATCTCCGTTCCGAGCGTGAATCCCAATAAATACGGCTGATATGAAACGACTTCTCCTGATTTTGATAATCGCCTCAGTCTCACTCTGCCAGAGTGTACATGCACAGTATTACAGTGTAAACTACGATACACGCACCGTTGCGGCAATGGTAGCCGCTTTCGGCACGGAAGCCGTTGCTGAAGAATATTATCGGGAGCAGGTCGATGACATCCTGAAGCACTACACGGCGGCAGAGGTTGCCGCAGCCGGAATTTTCGCCTCCAAGTTTTTGGAGCATAAAGCCCTGACCGACCTCGGTATATGGAACAGCCGCACGGAAAACTATTATTACCGGCGCATCTACCGGATGGTCGCAGAGAAAATCATGCCTAAGATATGGGTCGTAGCGAAACAGATGCTTCACTCGCCGCAGACGGCTATCTATTGGGGCAGCTACCTGATGAAGATCTGCGACGATACCAAAAGTCTGTGTATGCAGTTCGAGAGCGTGGTGACAAACAGCACGCTGACCTTCTCGGACATCGCATTCCTCGAAATCAATCCAGATATCGCCCCCTTGCTGAAACTGTCGGAAGCCGGTAATATCGACTGGCAGCGGATAATGGACGATCTTGCCCATGTACCGAACCGTTTTACGCGCGAAAACCTGCAAAATGACCTTGACAACCTTTACAACATGGGGGTTGGTCTTGCGACTGCCGGTATCGCCAACATAGGTGATGCGCTATTGCCCCAAAGTGCCTTCCACGAACTGATGAATGGCAAACTCGGAGCCATCGTCTCCCTGTATGACCACTATGGTGGTTTGCTTGAGCAGGCGGAGAACGGCATCGGAGCTATGTTGCTCGATAAAATCGGAGGTACGGATAATGTCGCCGGACTGTTCGGCTTCGTGAACTATGACCTTGCCGGATGGATGAGCGACTATCTGGGCGAGGCCACAGGAAACTATTACACACAGCGGTGGTATATCGCCCGACGCGATCAAGGAAGCGTATCGCTGTGCGACTACTATCCTCCGACGGATGACAACAGCATCCTGAACGGAAGCGCATGGGTACGTTTCAACACGAGCGACCCGAATTTCTATCCCAATGCCTCACAACGGGAACAGGTGCTTGCCAACTCGGAAACCCATGCCGGCTGGTCAAGAAACCGCGTGCAGCAGTTGAACAACCAAAACGATGGGTTCAGCTACAGTATCAACTATTGGATGAGTGCCTATATCATCAGCAAGAAAAACAAGCAGACCAAGAAAGCATACGCATACGAAATCCATGTGAACAAGAGCTGGAACAAGGAAGAGGTCGTATATGAAGATGTCTTCGATTCCTACTCTATGGACTTGAACACGTTTCGGGCGCAACTAAACGTGCGGCTTGCGGAGTTCAACGAGAATGAGGACGGCTATACCTACTATATATCCTCCGGTGCGCGGAATTATTATCAGGCGACGGACGCCGCCAAACTGAAAGGATGCGAGAGTGTGACCATCAGCGTGACCTGTTCCGACGGAGTGACGCTCGGACAAGGCTCCACCCAGTACAAATGCCGCAAGTGCGGCAGTTCACTGAACGCTCACACCAAAGAGTGCGCCATGCAGACTTCGGTCACGGAAAACAACCTTGACCTCTCGGAGCTGGATGCGATGTTGAGCGAGGCGAATGCCAAAGTCTCCGCACTTGAAGCACAAATCAGGACTTTGGAGGACGAAAATACGGCTATTCTGAAAAAAATCAGTACGGCAAGCATCGAGGATGCGGCGGTCTATCGCCAGCAATACAATGCGAACAAGACACGGATAGACGGCTTGAAAGGTGAACTGGCGGAATGGAAGAAAAAACAATCCGACTACACCCAGGCGAAAATAGAAGCCGCAGACGACAACAGCGTGGCGACGGATGATTATTACCGCATCCCAGCCATCATGCAAGACTGTAAGGCGGCATACAGCCTTACGTGGCAGGACGGCGGAGCATGGAACGGTTACTCATATGTACGCAAGGCGACGATGCCGAATATAAACGGTATCATCACGTTCAGGGCAACGGTCTCGATAGCCCGTAAACCGAAATATTTTCTGGGAATCAAGATACACCGCGCCATCATACAGATACGGTGGGAGCTGACCTCGGAATATACCGACACGCACGTTGCTGATGTACTGACTTTAGACCCGAATCTGCCTGATGCGGAGAAGAGCAAAATAGTGAACGACCGCATCGCGGAGATTGCACGTGAACACCCCTCGTGTAAGATAACGACAGAATATGCCCGTACCACACCTGCGGAGGAGACACCGACCGGAGATGTGTACCATCTGCTGTGGTCAAGTGACCGCCTCGAAATCGCAAGGGAGGTGGATTCGCGTATCACGAAGATATACGCTGACCTTGTGTCCTTGGAAAAGATGATGCACTACAAACGGAGCATCCTCGATGTAATGAAGGATGTGCTGCCCGGTCTGGATATGGATGCCGGACGCCGGCTGACGCTTGTGGAAGAGTGCCATGACCGCTGGGTGGAGAACGCACGGACACTCCGAAACGGGGTTGAAAGAAAGGAGGAGCGACAATGAGACGGAATCTGATTATTACCCTCATGCTATTTGTCCTGCTGCCCGGTATCGCTAAAGCGCAGTGGACTTTTGATGTGGTTTCCGTCGAAGCCTACATCAATGATCATAAGAAGCAACGCAGCCTGCTGCTTGCACGCAGCACTTTGGAATACAGCAACAAACTGTTACACGAGTACAGCCGGAAGGAAGTCGGAAACTATAAGGAACTGAACGTAGATCTCGACCGGTACACCCGTACGTTCGACGTCATCGACGTGATGTATCAGTCGTTACGCACGGTGCTGAATGTAAAAAACACTTATACGGCAGTCAGCGACCGCATTGGTGACTACAAGGAATTACTGGATGACTTCAATGCGAAGATACTGAAACGAGGGCACATTGAATCCGCGGACACGCTGATTATTGCCATCAACGCAAGAGGGCTACGAGCGATTGCCGCAGAAGGAGAACAGCTATACAAGTCGGTAAGCGACCTCGTGCTGTATGCCACAGGTGCGGCAGCCTGTTCGACCAGTGACCTGCTGATGGTGCTGGAGGCGATCAACCGCTCGTTGGACAACATCGAGCGACATCTGAACCGGGCGTATATCGAGACATGGCGGTACATACAGGTTCGTATCGGCTACTGGAAAGCAAAAGTATATCGCTCACGCACCAAGCAAGAGATTCTTGACGATGCCTTCGGGCGGTGGCGCAGAGCCGGAAGATTGGAACATTAACGATAAAAGGGAAAAGAATATGAACAGAAGATTTTTACTCATGGCGGTTGCTGTTGTTGCAACGTCGGCCGCACACGCGCAGTATGTGACGTACAACCACGATTCGTCAAAGCAGAATCAGGTCACAGTCATGGAAACGGGCACAGGGGCACTATCGCCCGACCTTTATTATTCCGTGCTTCACAACAAATACAAAAAGTCGGCGGCGGCCAAAAACAAACTCTCGTTCCGCACGCTCGCAGGTATCAATCTATACAATCAGACGGACGAAGCGGAATCCATCGACTCCGCTCTGGTTAAACGTGCTAAAATCGAGGCGTTGAATGTCGCCGACCGACAGGTGGACATTGCATGGCTCGCCGAGGGCAGTAAAGTCAATGGAGAGATGGAGCGGTTCAAACGCAACATCGACCGAATCCTCCTGTCTGGCGGCACTCCGTCAGACAAAGAGCGGTGGACGGAATATTACCATGTATATCAGTCTGCCATCGACGCTACGAAAGATGCCTATATGCCCAATTCGCAACGCAAGAAGGAGTATCTGCGCATCTATGAGGATGTGGCGAGACAGAATGAAACGCTCGTGTTGTTCCTTGCCAAACGGCAGAATGCCGGTGTGACAAGTGCGCTGCTGAATGCAACGGACAACCGCACCCTGCATAAGGGAAGCATTGTCCATAATGCCATGAGCCGGTGGCAGGAATCACGCCTTGCGGTGCGAGGTGCGCAGTCGAGCGGCAACGGGAACGGCGGCGGTGACAGCGACCGGGATGAGACGGTAAACAGAGGAAAATAAAAATACGGGCTATGGCAAACGGAGATATACTTTCGGATTTCGGCATCAACCTGTTGGAAGAGGAAATAGATGATGTCATTTTTCAGACCAATGAGTTTCTGACGGATGCGACCTTTACCGGCGCACAGGGGCCTTTTTGGTGGATATTGCAGCTGTGCATGGCTTTGGCGGCACTCTTCTCCATCGTTATGGCGGCAGGTATCGCCTACAAGATGATGGTGAAACACGAGCCGTTGGACGTTATGAAGCTGTTTAGGCCGCTTGCCGTGTCGATTATCATCTGCTGGTGGTATCCGCCGGCGGACACGGGAATGGCAGGTAGTAGAAGCAACTGGTGCTTCCTCGATTTTCTTTCCTATATCCCGAACTGCATCGGATCGTACACGCACGACTTGTACGAGGCCGAAGCCTCACAGATTTCGGACAGGTTCGAGGAGGTGCAGCAACTCATCCATGTACGGGACACGATGTACACGAACCTGCAAGCGCAGGCCGATGTCGCCCACACGGGGACTTCTGACCCCAACCTGATAGAGGCGACAATGGAACAGACCGGCGTGGACGAGGTGACAAACATGGAAAAGGACGCATCGAAACTTTGGTTCACATCGCTGACGGCAGGCGTTATCGTGGGGATAGACAAAATCATCATGCTGATTGCCCTTGTGGTGTTCCGTATCGGATGGTGGGCTACTAACCTACTAAACACATTATCACATTATAAATAAGCGAATTAATTCTTACTTTATTAGAATGGATAACAAAAAAGCAACAATGATATAATTTATTTGTACGTTGTAGCAAATGCTCTCATTTGAATATAAACAAATGTACGCATTAATGGAGATAATGCAGAAAAACCATGAAGCATATACGACTCACTGCCACTCTCCATTTGTAGATGTGTGAAAGTAACAATCCATTAATGGACAATAGGGTATATAAAGGACAGATTTCCCGTATATTCGTCTCCTTATTCCTGAATTATGAGCGTAAGTCACATAATTATGGAGAGATATCCACCCTTTAATGGGGAGAGCTGTCGGCAAATATTTGATGGAAATGCCCCGAAAATCACAGGAGAATAGCCATACAATGGGCTGATACACAATAATTATTGGATAAACGTGGTCTGCTCCTGCAAACAGCAAGTTGTCTTTTCGTTAAACGAAAACAGGACGGTTTAACGGCGGAAACGCCGCCAAACCGCCTCCCCCCAAAAAGCTCCGGAGTCGGCTTTGATTTTCCTTATGCCATCTCTATACATTTACTTTCCAATTACAGGATTTTTCTTGAATATCCCATAAATGAGCATATAATCCCTCATCTTTTAATAATTGTTCATGTGTCCCTTGTTCTATAATATTTCCACCATCTAAAACAATAATTTTATCAGCATCACTTATTGTTTTTAGTTTATGCGCTATAACTATAACAGTTCTACCTTGTATTAAAGAATTGATTGCATACTGTATTTCCACTTCATTTTCTGGATCTAAAGAAGCTGTTGCTTCATCTAATAAAATTACAGGAGCATCTTTTAATATAGCACGTGCAATTGAGATTCTCTGTTTTTCTCCTCCAGATAAGGTACATCCACCTTCACCTATCATTGTATCATATCCTTGAGGTAAATGTATTATAAAATCATGACATTGAGCTTTTTTAGCCGCCTCTATTATCTCATTATCTGTAGCATTCTCTTTACCAAATCGAATATTATTCTTTATGGTATCCTGAAATAAATATACGTCCTGAAATACCATTGAAATGCGTTGCATAAGTTTCTCAGGATCAATCTCTCGTATATTTTTGTTACCTAATAATATTACACCTTTATCAGGATCATAAAACCGAGCGCAAAGTTTCATCAATGTACTTTTTCCACTTCCAGAAGGCCCAACTATAGCAGTTAAAGAACCTTGTTTCATTGTAACACTTATATCATGTAGGATATATTTATCATTATACCCAAAAGATACATTTCTAAATATAATATCTCCTTGTTCCGGAGCATCTTGTGTTCCTGACATTTCTGGTTCATTTAGTAAATTCAAAATACGTTCACCTGCAATAGAATAATAACGGAATTCTGCAAGATTGATTAGTGCTAATGTTAGTGGGTCAAAAACTCTGGAGCCAACGATAAGGAACATCACAAAAATAGCAACAGAAAGTTTTCCTCCAATTAAAAGGTATGTACCACATAATATCATCAAAGTAAGTCCCATACGAAGAAGGGTTACAGACAACATGACAATAGGTCCAATCAGAGCTTCTGTTTTGATATTCGCACGTTTGAGATCATTAAATGCTTCCTGTAAACGGATGAACTTTATTCCAGTCATATTATATGCTTTGATAACACGTATACCTTGTAAATATTCTTCCATTCTGCTACTGGCACGTATTTTAGCCAGAATTTGAGTTTGCCCTAGTTTCTTTTGAATACTAGAAGTGAAAATAAGTATTAAAAAAGAAATAGGAAGGGATAAAAACATAGCAATAGACATCTGCCAATCTACGAACAATAAACCTAAAAAAGCAAAAATAGGCATGACCAGTGCACCAAGCAATTGAGGAAGATGGTGCGACATCCCTTGTTCTGTCATAGCAAAATCAGTTATTAACATGGAAGATAATTCTCCAGAATCTTTTTTATAAAGAAAACCTAATGACAACTTGCGTAAATGTTCGGCTAAAGCAATACGACCTTCTGCACTAATATTGTATGCTTCCCGGAAATTTGCATTATAGGATTTCTTTTCTCCAAAAATCATAAAAATTATGTATACAAACATTATCACAATCAGCCCCCATAATTTAGATATGTTTAGAGGAGTTCCAGTTCCATCAAAAGCTTTAAAAAGGGTATTTATAACTTCTATTGAAAGACAAAAGGGAACTATATTTATAAAGTTTGCAAGCATTGTATACCCCACAGGCTTGTATAAACGTTTGGTTTGTCCTATAGTAATATGTTTTATAGCCTTTGTAATCATATTATTTCATTTTTTTAGATTTAACTTCCAGTTATGTGCATTTATATAAGCATTCCACATATTTTTATATATGCCTGTAGTAACATGAAGTTCGTCATGTCTTCCTTTTTGAACTAAACATCCTTCCTTAAAAACAAGAATTTGATGAGCAGAGGTGATAGAAGACAATCTATGAGCTATGATAATAACAGTTTTACCTTTTATTAACTTTTGTAAGGCCTGTTGTATTTTATATTCATTTTCTGGGTCAGCAAAAGCTGTTGCTTCATCTAATACTAAAATAGGAGAATTTCGTAAAATAGCCCTAGCTATACAAATTCGTTGTGCCTCTCCTCCAGAAAGAAAAACGCCTCTCTCTCCGACAATCGTATCATATCCTTTAGGAAGACTTCGAATAAAATCATCACATTGGGCAGCTTGAGCAGCTTGTATAACATCCGATAAACTAGCTTGAGTATTTCCTGCTGTAATATTGGCATATATGGTATCATTGAAAAGAAACGTATCTTGGAATACAAAAGACACGATCTCCAATAATTGGGGTGAGGAAATATTTTTTATGTTTATTCCCCCTATTAAAATCTCTCCAGAGGAAACATCCCAAAAGCGAGGAATGAGATTGGCTATTGTTGACTTCCCTGACCCAGAAGGTCCAACCAGAGCTGTTACTTCACCTTGTCGAGCGATAAAAGAGATATCCTTCAGCGCTTCTGTTTTTGTCATATTTTCTCTATCTTCGTAAGCAAAACTTACATTTCTGAATTCAATATCATACGTCTGAGGTATTTGAGGAACAACTGGTTCACATAGTTTTTTTTCCTCAAATATTTTGTCTATACGTTTTACTCCTTCATTAATTTCTACAGTTCCTGAAGCTAAAAATGCGAGTTTATATACAGGGGAAGCTACTCCGGGCCCCATCACGATGAAAAAAAGATAAATTGCAGCTAATGAGATGTTTTTAGGATCAGAGGTCATTATTAATATTCCTACAGGAAGAATAAACGTGACTATTGAATTCAACAGAATAATAAATGCAATTATACCATTTTGATAGTTATTACAGCATTTTAAAGCAAATGTTTTATACGCTTCGATTTCGGCATTGAACTGCCGAAAAGAACGTATACTTTGTCCAAATATCTTTATAATTGGCATACCTCTCACATATTGAACAGCTGAAGCACTCATGCGTTCTTGGACATCAAAATAGATTTTCGTAAGTGCAGTAGCTCTTTTCCCTACAAAATTAGAAAATTGCATTCCTATACTTAAAAGTATGCATAATAGAGCGGTGAATGCCATCCAACCATTTAAAGAAAAAAAGATAATAAACATAAAAGTTATGGTTGCAAACACATTCACCAAATCGGGAATAGTGTGAGCTATAAAATGCTCTATTTTTTCGACATTTTGTTCCATGATTTTCTTTATACAACCGATAGATGTCGAATTTAAATATCCCAAAGACAACTGACCTATATGCTCTGAAAGTTTTATTTTTAACCCATATAAAATACGAAAGGCGGCTATGTGAGATAACATTAATCCCGCATACAAAAATAGTACACCCACAATCAAAGCAATAAAAGCAAGCCACCCCCAACTGATCATTAGCTCAGAATCTATCGTAGATAAATCAGAAGCATGAACAAGCAATTCCTTTAATATTTCATATATAGACCAAAATGGTATAAGTATACATAATGCACTTATAGCGGAAAATAACCCGGAGAAAAGCAATAAACTTTTTTTTTCTCCCGCAATTTCCAGTAACCTAGATAATCCTTCTTTTTTCTTCATTATTTATTTAAATATATATTGTCGTAGTTAGACAAATATTTGTCACAATAATTACCAAGTAAAAAATAGCAAACAGCCATAATTCCTGATTCATATAAGCTGGAGTTTTTTTAGCATATTCTTCATATTCTTTCTTGAAATGTATACATAATGAATATTTATTTTCTATATCAATATCTTTATCTTTATTATCAAACCCCTCAAATGTGTCAAATAAAAACAGTCTTTTATCAGAGAATTCTTTATTAATCCACTTTGAAAAATTTCCTCTAAACACTCCCAATTCTGCCAATTCTCCATTAATATTGTTTTGTTTAATTTCTTCTATAAGAAGTTCCAATGTAGCTAACCTACAATAATCATAAGATTCAGTATATGAATTTCCTAATATATTCTTCTTATGACTTCCATAATTTTTCAAATTTCTCTGCATAGCTGCCATAACAATATATTCATCTTTTGTTATCTGTCTTTCATATTCCATTGCAAAATTATAGTCATATTTTATATCTAATGTTCCTTCAATACCACAATAATCTTTACGTAAAACTTCATTTTCAAGGACTAATCTTTGCTTTTGTATACCCCTACCTATACATTCATATACTGTATCAACGTATGAATTAGCCAGATAAATAATCTCAATACCATCATCTACATCTTCTATTCCAATAACATTTGTTTCCAAAAACCTTTCTTTATTCGGATTAGTTTCTACAAAAGCCACCAATTTCTCTCCTTTAAAATTATGACTCTCATAAAACGCCTTACCAACTTTTCCCGTTCCATATATTGCTACTTTTTTCAATTCACCTATCCTCCATTTTAAAAACTAATCATTGCCTTGAATATTGCAATATCATCTTTTGTAGTTATCTTAATATTTTTTGTTGAACCCGCCGAAAAATATAATTTTTTCCCCATATCAGTCATAAGTGTATTGGCATATGACGAACCATGAATACCAATATTATTTTCAAATCCCTCAGTGTATACGTCTACTATTTCTTTGTATTTGTAAGCTTGCGGCGTCTGTACAATTCTGAGACTTTCTCTCGGAATATAATTATCTGTAGTTTCCCCATCTTTTGTTTCAAATATCTGCTCATATACCGGATATGCAGTTACTCCATTACCACTGATTTTACATGTTTCTATACACGATGTTATTATATTATCTTCAACCATAGGTCTTATTCCATCATGTATTACAATAATATCCTCACCATTACATATCTTTTTAAGATTCTCTAAACCAATTTTAATGGATTCCTGACTACTATTGCCACCTGATACAACATACTTTAACTTAGCTATTCCAAATTGTTCCGCATAAGCCTTTAATATATCATGCCACCCCTCTAAACAAACCACCTCTATTGCATCTATCATAGTATGTTTTTGAAATTTTTCTAATGTATAGATAATTATTGGTTTGTCATTAACATTAATAAACTGTTTCGGTATCTTATTACCAGTTCTTGCCCCTACCCCTCCTGCAATAATAACTGCAATATTCATATTTATTTACACCTCTTTTTAAGATATTCTTTCTCTAATCACTTCGATTGTATAATTAAACACTTCTTTACAGTCAAGTATTTCCGACCATCCTAACTTCTTCAATTTGTCATTATCAAGCACCGCTTTTGTTGCTGTCGAAAATCCAAGTTTTTCTTTTTCATTCGGCAGGTTAAATACAACTTTTTTTCCAACAGTATTTGCTGCCATTTCCGCAACATCTCTCATATACCAGTTGCCACAGTCTGATGATATATTGTATGCATTCTGATTCTCTCCTTTAAACATTATATAAAGAATCGAATATGCCGCTTGAAAAACATCTATGTATGAATAATATTGTCTTCCTTCACTCTTTAATATAATATCTTGTTTATTTGCAGCATTCTTAATAAACTGGGCAATCGCCTTACTATCTCCAAGTGACATTGTCGGTCCATATACTCTACATAATCTTGGAATCACAAAATCCAAGCCATATTTTTTCCCGTATGCCTGACACAATGCTTCCCCTGTTCTCTTGCTCTCCGGATATCCTGCTCTTAATGTATTACAGTCTATATAGCCACAATATTTTTCATTAAATTTTTCTGTATCACCTCTATTTTCTCCATATACTTCAACAGAAGACAAAAAAACAAAACGATTACAATTATGTTGTACAGCATATTCCAATAAATTACTAGTTCCAATAACATTTGATGATATTGTTCCTATCGGATCCAAACTATAATCAATAGGATGTGTATTACTTGCTGCATGAATTACATAATTAACATCTCCAATGTCTTGTATTCCTCTATTTATATCACACTCAACAAATTTAAAATCATCTCTTTTTTCATAATCTGCAAACATATCTTTTGCACGATTCAAATCACG
>ERZ860264.1514-NODE-1514-length-15608-cov-3.795924_pt1 | contig 15608 bp, 12 predicted proteins | sample MGYA00509980_ERZ860264 | MGnify/ENA primary metagenome ERZ860264 (study PRJEB30046, sample SAMN00715212) | human gut metagenome | study: EMG produced TPA metagenomics assembly of the A metagenome-wide association study of gut microbiota in type 2... | reverse complement strand
CTGCGCCGATGGTACTGCGATGCAATGCGGGAGAGTAGGTGGCCGCCTTTTTTCAACGAGAGTTTCCGGAGAGTCAGCAATGACACTCCGGAAACTTTTTTTTGTATTGTTGCGGGGCCTCACTCCCCCCCCGGCCCTCCCCAAGGGGAGGGTGCCTGCGGGATGAGGGGGAAAGTAGGGACATAGTTTTCTTCTTGTAACTTTAAACTTGTGACTTTAAACTTTACCCCGGTGCTTGACGTTTCAAGTAACACGTCGCAAGTTTCAAGCACCAGCGCTAAAGTTTAAAGTTACAAGTTTATAGTTTCTTTTTCAGTTTAAGCTCTTTAGGTAGTTTTTGCCATTTGCCGTTATTGGCAATTTTCATGGTGCTTCCTTCTTCCTGCTTGAATATGAGTGTACTGTCGTTGATTTGTTTCAGGCTGACTCTTGTGTCTTCACTGCCGAAATCGTTAATCATGTCGAGTTCGGCATAGGAATCGTTTTTGATTTTTCCGGATGTGACGAGCCAGTAGAAGTTGTTGAGCCGTTTGCCGAGATAGCCGGGAAGATTGCCGAACATGGAGTGGTTAGGAACTTCCACATCCATATCATATAAGTCTATGATTAGGTATATATCATATTCTTTATTATAGAAATGTCCTTTGAATGTCATGCTTTCTTTTTGTGCCGAGAGGCTGATGGACATGAAGAGCAATATGGCTGTGAGGATATATTTATTCATGCTTATGGAGGTTTTTGTTTTCGCAAAGTTACTAAATTAAATCAAGGAAAGTGCGCCTTTTTTTATTTAATATGTGATTTTATTGTAAGTATTGAGAAATTTTGTTATCTTTGTGGCTATATATCGGACTAATATGATAAAAGAAATGTTAATTCCGGACTTCGTATTTGAGTCGAGTTGGGAAGTATGTAATAAGGTAGGAGGTATTTATACTGTACTATCAACAAGAGCAAAGACACTACAGGACAATCTACATGACAGAATAATATTTATCGGTCCTGACTTTTGGAATGAGAATGAAAGCCCGTATTTCCGCGAGGACAAAGAGCTGTTTGCCGATTGGAGGAAGACGGCGAATGAAGAGGGGCTGAATGTCAGAATCGGTAGATGGACAATTCCAGGAGAGCCGATAACGATACTTGTAGACTTCAAGCCGTTCTTCGGGAAGAAGAATGAGATATATGCTTGGTTATGGGAGCATTATCAGGTTGACAGTCTGCATGCGTACGGCGATTACGATGAAGCGTCAATGTTCTCATACGCTGCCGCTCTTGTGGTAGAGAGTTTTTATAAGCATAACATTGACAGTTCCAAGCGTGTGGTTTATCACGGCAATGAGTGGATGACAGGTTTGGGACTTCTATACATTAATAATAAGTTACCGCAGATAGGAACTTTATTCACTACTCATGCTACGAGTATCGGTCGTAGCATAGCCGGTAACATGAAACCACTTTACGATTATCTTTTTGCCTACAACGGCGACCAGATGGCTGGCGAGCTGAACATGCAGAGCAAACATTCCATCGAGAAGCAGACGGCGATGTTCGTCGATTGCTTTACGACGGTGAGCGACATCACGGCCAATGAATGTAAGGAACTGTTGGACAAGCCGGTAGATGTTGTTCTTCCGAACGGCTTTGACAACAGTTTCGTTCCGAAACCGGCAATGTTCACGAAGAAGCGCAAGGCGGCACGCAAGCGTCTTCTTGATGTGGCGAACGCTTTGCTGGGTGAACAGCTCGGCGATGATACGATGATTATATCGACGAGCGGCAGATATGAGTTCCGCAACAAGGGAATAGATGTCTATATCGAGTCATTGAACCGGCTGTTGCGTGACAAGGAGCTGAAGAAAACGGTGCTCGCTTTCATTGAAGTGCCCGGATGGGTGGGTGAGCCGCGCCGTGATCTGGTCGAGCGTCTGGAGAGCGGGAAGAGCTATGACACGCCGCTTGAGATACCGCTTGTGACCCATTGGCTGCATGAAATGAGCCATGACAACACGCTTGGCATGATGAAGTATTTCGACATGCACAACAGAAAGGAAGATAACGTAAAGGTGATATTCCTGCCGTGCTATCTCGACGGAAACGACGGAGTGCTCAATATGACATACTATGATATTGTATTGGGTAACGACTTGTGTGTCTATCCGTCTTATTATGAGCCTTGGGGATACACTCCGCTGGAGTCAGTAGCGTTCAAGGTTCCGTGCATCACGACAGATCTTGCCGGATTTGGCCTTTGGGCCAACAGCGTGAAGGGAAGCTATAGTGACATAAAGGATGGCGTAAAGGTTATCCATCGCACGGATTACAACTATTCAGAGGTTGCTGATGCAATAAAGGACACTATAGCCGAATATTCTAATTTTACTAAGAAAGAGACCGATGACGCGCGCAAGAAAGCCGACGCTTTGTCGAAAAAGGCGTTGTGGTCTGAGTTCATAAAGTATTACTATGAGGCATACGATATAGCTTTGACAAAGGCAGAAAAGAGAATTAAAGGATAAAAGATTGAATAATAATTAAACTAATTATGAAGATTAAGGCAGATTATGCTAATGCTCCTCAATGGCAGGAGATTACCGTCAAGTCGACTCTTCCGGAAGAACTGAAGTGTCTTGACGAGATTGCACACAACGTGTGGTGGACATGGAACTATGAGGCAAGAGACCTTTTCCGTGATTTGGACCCCGAGCTTTATCATGAAGTGACGCACAATCCCGTCCTTCTGCTTGAGCGTCTCAGCTATGAGCGCAAGGAAGAGATCGTGAAAGACAAGGCGATGATGAAGCGTATCACGGCCGTTTACGCCCAGTTCCGTGAGTATATGGACGTGAAGCCCGACGCAAACCGTCCTTCCGTGGCCTATTTCTCCATGGAATACGGTCTCAACCACGTTCTTAAGATTTATTCCGGCGGTCTCGGCATGCTTGCCGGTGACTATCTGAAGGAAGCATCCGACAGCAATGTCGACATGTGTGCCGTAGGTTTCCTCTATCGTTACGGCTACTTCACACAGTCGCTCAGCATGGACGGCCAGCAGATTGCAAAGTATGAGGCACAGAATTTCAATTCGCTTCCTCTTGAGCGTCAGCTCGACGAGAACGGCAACCCGCTTGTCGTGGACGTTCCTTATAACAACTACAGCGTTCACGCATACGTTTGGCGCGTCAATGTCGGCCGTATCAAGCTCTACCTGCTCGACACCGACAACGAGCTGAACTCAGAGTTTGACAAGCCCATCACCCACTCACTCTACGGTGGCGACTGGGAGAACCGTCTGAAGCAGGAGATCCTGCTCGGTATCGGCGGTGTGCTCACGCTGAAGAAGCTCGGCATCACCAAGGATGTATATCACTGCAACGAAGGTCATGCTGCTCTCTGCAACCTGCAGCGTCTGTGCGATTATATCGAGACTGGCCTGACATTCAACCAGGCTATGGAGCTCGTCCGCGCATCATCACTCTATACCGTTCACACTCCCGTGCCCGCCGGTCACGACTATTTCGACGAAGGACTCTTCGGCAAGTACATGGGTGGCTATCCCGCCAAGCTCGGCATCTCTTGGGACGAGTTCATCGGCATGGGCCGCAACAACCCCGACGACCACTCGGAGAAGTTCTGTATGTCAGTGTTCGCCTGCAACACATGTCAGGAAGTCAACGGTGTGAGCAAGCTCCACGGCTGGGTAAGCCAGAAGATGTTCGCTCCCATCTGGAACGGTTACTATCCCGAGGAGAACCACGTGGGCTATGTCACCAACGGCGTTCACTTCCCCACATGGACATCAACGGAGTGGCGTAAGGTCTATGCCAAGTACTTCGACAAGACATTCATGAGCGACCAGAGCAATCAGAGCATCTGGGAGGCAATATACAATGTGCCCGACGATGAGGTATGGGAGACCCGTATGGCCTTGAAGCAGAAGCTCGTAGATTATATCCGTCTGCAGTTCCGCGAGACATGGTTGAAGAATCAGGGCGATCCCTCACGCGTCGTCTCACTGCTCGACAAGATTAATCCCAACGCGCTGATGATCGGTTTCTGCCGTCGTTTCGCCACATACAAGCGTGCGCACCTGCTCTTCACCGACCTCGACCGTCTTGCCAAGATTGTCAATGACCCCGAGCATCCCGTTCAGTTCCTCTTCGCCGGTAAGGCACACCCCGCTGACGGTGCCGGTCAGGGACTCATCAAGAAGATATATGAAATCAGCCAGCGTCCCGAGTTCCTCGGCAAGATTATCTTCCTTGAGAACTACGACTTCCAGCTCGCCCGCCGTCTCGTTTCGGGTGTGGACATCTGGATGAACACCCCGACACGTCCTCTGGAGGCTTCCGGAACATCAGGCGAGAAGGCTGAGATGAACGGTGTCGTAAACCTCTCCGTTCTCGACGGATGGTGGCTCGAAGGCTATCGCGAGGGCGCAGGATGGGCACTCACCGAGAAGCGCACATATCAGAACCAGGGCTATCAGGACCAGCTCGACGCCGCAACAATCTACAACCTGCTTGAGCGTGAGATCATTCCTCTCTACTACAACAAGAACGAGAAGGGTTACAGCGAAGGCTGGATAAAGGTCATCAAGAACTCTATCGCACAGATTGCTCCCCACTATACGATGAAGCGTCAGCTCGACGATTACTACGACAAGTTCTACTGCAAGGAAGCTGCCCGCTTCAAGACTCTTGCTGCCGACAACAACCGTCTGGCCAAGGAGATTGCACAGTGGAAGGAAGCCGTCGCAGAGCGTTGGGACGCCATCAACGTGGTATCTTCCGAGTGGGACATCCCCTCAACGGGTGCCGAGATGGGCAAGGAGTACACCTTGAAGTTCGTCATCAACGAGCAGGGTCTCGACGACGCCATCGGTCTGGAGTTCGTCACAATCAGCCCCGACAAGAATGGCGAGGACCGCATCTTCACCGTTATTCCGCTCACAGTCACAGGTCGTGACGGCAATAACTTCACCTTCGAGGGCAAGCTCGAACCGAACAACGCCGGTATCTTCAAGAGCGCCGTGCGTATGTATCCCAAGTGCGACAAGCTGCCTCACCGTCAGGACTTCTGCTACATCAAGTGGCTGGAGCTGCCTAACGCATAAGGCATAACGTAAGTAACCCATATTATAGAAAATCCCGGAACTCAAATTCCATGAGTTCCGGGATTTTTTCATATTCATGTATATTCAAGACCGAAGCGTTGCATTTTTATCTTGGATAAATATATTTGCGTAGAGGTGGGGAAATTTGAAGTAGCTTATTTCAGTTGCGACGCGACAAAATCTTCCAGCTCGCTGCCCCGCAGCCCTTTCTTCAGAATCGTTCCGTCGCTGCTGACGACGATGGTCTGTGGAATAGCCCGGACGTTGAATAGCTGTGCGGCAGCGTTGTTCCATCCTTTCAAATCGGACACCTGAGGCCAGACAATTCCGAGATTCTTGCTCGCAGACTTCCATGCCTCACGTTTGGAATCGAGCGAGACGCCCAATATTCCCAGTCCCTTGTCTTTATATGTGTTGTACAAGCGTACCATGTCGGGCATATCCCTGCGGCATGGTCCGCACCAACTTGCCCAAAAATCAATGATGGTGAGCTTGTTCTTGGTGATTTCCGTAAGTGCATTGACCGGTTTGCCGTTGGTGTCGTCCATCGTGAAGTCAGGCATGATGTTGCCCTCGGCAGTTGCTTTCATTCGGTGGAGCTTTTCCACGGTACGTTTCATTGCGGGGCGTTCCTGCCTGTCGTGCGGTAATTTGCTTATCAGTTCCAGCCGCGTGTCGATGTCAATCAGTCCGTCCGGCTCATGCAGTCCGATGCTGCCGGCCATATCGCTGTATGCCATAAGCAGGAAATAGCCGAACTCGTTGTCCGTGTTCTTTCTTGCATAGTCCGTAACGAGAGCTTTATATTGAGCGTGCAGTGCTTTCAGCTCTTTGAACTCCTGTTGCTGTTCCTCGTCGCTCAGATTATTGTTTTCATAGTGACGGTCAATCCTGCGCTTTATTTCCATCACGCTGTCGTTCATCTCCTGCCATGCGTCGTTGGTCGGAGTGCCTTCCACCCTTGTCTCTTCCGGTTTGGTGGACAGTCTTATGCTGATTGTGCCTGGCTCGATGAAGAAAGGCGAATATATTCCTCTGGGATGTGTGCTGTACACGAGGCGGAACTCAGCGGAGCCGGTCTTTCCTTCTTTCTCAAATTTTCCGTTCTCTATGATGAGCGTGTCCGTTGGTGTGCCTTTGATCGGATTGTCAGTAACGAAAAGTGTGTCGCCGTCGTTCAACATCGGTGCTTCACCATTTATTCTGTATTTGTCAGGCAGTTGGGTAGCGAATAGGTTGCATGCGGTGAGTAGTCCTACTATGGAAACATATAATTTGTTCATGATGAGATATTAGGATTAAGAGATATTGTTATTAGAGTATGTTTGGCTGTTCTTGGTTTTTGTACGGAGATAAAGAAATTAGGGGGGGTGATGCGATTATTCATATAATAATTAGTTACTGATTAATCGTATCACTCCCTGATACAAAGTGGAACGGGTTTATTTGAGCTTTTCGCTGACAAATTCTTCCAGCTCGCTGCCTCGCAGTCCTTTTCTCAGAATTGTTCCGTCGCTGCTGACGACGATGGTGTAGGGGATGGACTGGACGTTGAACATCTGTGCGGCGGCGTTGTTCCAGCCGTTCAGGTCCGAAATTTGCGGCCACTCGATGGAGAAACGTTTTGTCGCATTCTCCCAATCGGTTTTGCGCGAGTCAAGAGAGATGCCGATAATGCCGAGGCCGCTGTCCTTGTGCTTCTTGTACATTTCGACCATCGAAGGCATTTCACGGAGACACGGTCCGCACCAGCTGGCCCAGAAGTCAATCACCGTGATCTTGTTTTTGGCAATCTCGCTGAGTATGGACATGGGGCGCTCGTTGATGTCGTTCATCGTGAAATCGTTCATCTTGCTACCTTCCGCCGTGGCCTTTGAGATGGCGAGCCTTTCCTGAATGGCTTTCACGAGCGGCCGCTCCTGCATTTTCTTGGGCAGCATGCTTATCAGTTGCTGCTTTGAAGCGGCGTCCTTACACTCCGGGTCGTAATACTGTGTGACGAGGAAATAGCCCAGTTCGTTGTCTACGTTCTTCTTGGCATAGCGGAAGACGATGTCCTGCCATTGCCTGATGAGCTTCTGCTGTTTCTCGTTCAGTGCCTTGGCTTCCTCTGCGGTAAGATTGTTGGTGGCCATGTTTTCGGCCATCATGCTGAACTGTAATCCGATGTGACTGAGACTGTCGTTCATCTCCTGCCATTCATTGTTGAGTGAAGAGCCGGAAACCTTTCTGTCTTTCGGGGTGTCTGACAGCGTCAGCTTGATTGTGCCCGGCTCGATGAAGAACGGCGAGCTCATCACTTCCTGATTCTTCTTGCTGTAGATAAGGCACATAAACGTAGAATCGGCTGTTCCTGTCATCTCAAACTTCCCGGCTTGGGCAATCACGGTGTCAACCGGTGCGCCGGTCATGAAGTCGCTGGTGAGGAACAGTGTGTCACCGTCCTGCAGCATGTCGCCGCTGCCGGTTATGCGGTAGGTGCCCGACTGGCAGGATGCGAAAATGCTTCCTGTGACCATCAGGGCGGTTATCGATAATAAAGTCTTCATATTTTTAATTACGAATGTTGAGTTTTGAATTTTGAGTTGTCGGCAAAGCCGATGTTGAATTATAAATTACGAATTATTAGCTGCGCCGATGTTGAGTTACGGGTTACGAATTATAAATTACGAATTGTCGGCTGTCCCGATTACGAATCATACAATCGTGAATTGAGCCTTTTGGCGGAAGGGATGTTCATCGCGCAGCTAATTCCTAATTATATAATTCCTAATCGGCGCAGCCGACAACTCAAAATTCGTAATTTGTTATACGAGATATAGATTACTGATGCTCTCATTGTGAATCACGCGGCGTATGGCCTCGGCAAACATGTCTGCAACAGAGATCTGCTTGACTTTGGCGCAGCGCTGTGAGTAGGGGATGGAGTCGGTGAAGACGATTTCTTCCAGTGATGAGTCCTGTACTCGCTCGCTTGCTGGACCGCTCATGACGCAGTGGGATGCACATGCCCTTACGGTCAGTGCTCCGGCTTCCTTCATGATGTCGGCTGCCTTTGTGATGGTGCCGGCCGTGTCGACCATATCATCTATGATGACCACGTTCTTGCCTTTCACGTCGCCGATAATCTGCATGCTTTCAACCACGTTTGCCCTTGCGCGTGTCTTGTTGCACAGCACGAGCGGACAGCCGAAATATTTGGCATACGTGTTCGCACGCTTTGAGCCGCCGACGTCGGGCGAAGCGATGACCATGTCTTTCAGACGGAGGCTCTGCAGATAGGGCATGATCACGCCGGATGCGTACAGATGGTCTACAGGAACGTCGAAGAAGCCCTGTATCTGGTCTGCGTGCAAATCCATTGTTATCAGTCTGTCAATGCCGGCCACGCGTAGGAGGTCTGCCACCAGCTTGGCACCGATGCTTACTCTCGGCTTGTCTTTGCGGTCCTGACGTGCCCATCCGAAATAAGGTATCACGGCGTTGATTGTTCTTGCCGAAGCCCTCTTGGCTGCGTCTATCATCAGCAGCAGTTCCATCAGATTGTCCGAATTGGGGAATGTGCTCTGTACGAGGAAGACGTCGCGTCCGCGGATAGATTCTTCGTAGGACACGGCAAATTCGCCGTCAGAGAAGTGTGTAATCACAAGTTGACCCAACGGACAACCAAGGCTTTGGCAAATCTTCTCTGCCAGATATCTCGTGTTGGTACCCGAGAAAACCATGTAGGAGTTTTGTGCACTCATTTTGTTTGTCAGTTTGTATGAATTGATACAGTGTTATTATCCTTTTCTATCCCACAGCCTTGCGTATTTTCTCAAAGTGCGTGATGAGATTCTTATAGTCCAACTGATTGTGTATGTCGAACCTGTTCCACAGGTCGCCGCATATCACAACGCCGCCAAATCCCAAATCCTTTGCTACGTGCAGGTTGTCGAGATTCATTCCTCCCAGTGCATATACATGTCTGTCAATCAGTCCGCGTCTGGAGGCTTCCTTCAGTTCCTCCTGAGAGAACGCCGCTTTCTGCTCCGTGTCGGTCTGAGAGTTGAATACATTGCCTAAAAAGACATAGTCCGATTTCTTCTTGGCTTCCTTCAGCTGGTCCAATACACGGCAGGTCCTGCTGATGCGGCCTTTATATCTGGCCGGCATCTCAGTCTTGTCATTGTCAAGATGAATGCCTTTCAGACCGTATTCATCCTTCAGATAAAAATTGTCGTGAACCGTAATCTTGTCATAATAATCGTCGGACAAGAGTGTGAGTAGCCGTTCGGAATACATAGGCTCAGCCATAGGTTTGCAGAGGTGTAAGTTGTCCAGTCCCTCATCGAAAAGTGATGCGAGTATTTTGTCTTCCTCCACAAAGAATGTGGGCTTAGTCATGATTATGAGTTTCATCTTGTGACTATCTCTTTTCGGTTTGCAAACTTACACATTTTTTTCGACTTATCGGTCTGTTTGGCTGAAAAATGTGGGCGGAGGCATAATCTTTTGATATATTTGGATGTGGGGTATTCGGGGAAGGAGGACTGTGGAGGGAGGAGAGAGAATTGCTTTGTATTAATCCGATAAGCGCGGATTTCTTTTTTTGATTTTGTTACACGGCTCACGTAACGGTGTTACATGGCCCGCAACAGAGGCACGGAGACACAGAAAAACGGAGACACTGAGCTCTATTGTCCTCTGTGTCTCCGTTTTTCTCTGGGTTAAAGTATAATAAAGACTTGCCTATTTGCTTGACGGTGAATGAAAGAGGCGTGTCCGACAAAGGCAATTCTCCCTTCTCTCTCCACACTCCTCCCTCATCGAAAAACCTATCAGATGCTCTTGAGGTCTATCGTCTGCGTCAGCTTGCGCTTGGCGTCGGTCACCTTGAGCGTCATTGTGCCGGCAGTCTTCGTGCTTCGCACCACGACGACAAGCTGTCCGCCGAAGAGTTTCATCTGCGGCTGGGTGAACGGTTCGAGCGACGTTGCGTCTCCGTTGCATGCCGCCTGATACGAACCTTCGCCCGTGACCTCGAACGTCAGCTGGTCGTCAGCTGTTGGACATAGGTTTCCGTCTTTGTCGATGAGTGTGACCGTGACGAAAGCCACGTCGTTGCCGTCGGCTTTCAACGTTTTTGCTTCACTGTCGGCATATTCGGCCGAGAGCTGGAGCTGGGCCGGAGCGCCGGCTGTGCGTCTGCTTTCCTCACCGATTTTGTTTCCGTTTTCGTCGAACACGACAACGCGAATCTCACCCGGCTCATATTTCACGTCGTTCCAGCGCAGGCGGTAGCGGTCGAGCCGTCCCTCGCGGTTCTTGCGCACGCGGCCCTGGCTCTTGCCGTTGATGAACAGCTCGCCCTCAATGCCGTCCGTATAGCAGTAGACGGGAGTCACCTTTCCCTTGCGCTCCGGCCATGTCCAGTGGGGCAGGAGGTGAACGGTGTGTTCCTTGGTGTTCCACTTGCTGCGGTACAGATAATATCTGTCCTTGGGCAGACCGGCTAGGTCGCATATTCCGAAATAGCTGCTGCGGCTTGGCCAATATTCGTCATACGGGGTCGGCTCGCCCAGATAGTCGTAGCCCGTCCATACAAACTCGCCTATAACCTTGTCGTAGTCGTCCTGCCAGCGCCAGTCGTCGTCGGGCAGATTGCTCCACGAGCAGTATTCCGTGTCGTAGCCCGAGCACTGACCGTCGGCGTATGTCTTCTTGTTGGAGATTTCCACCGGGAATTTATATACGCCGCGCGAACTTACCGTCGACGCCGTCTCGGAACCGAGCAGGAAGCCCTGCGGCAGTTCCTTCAGTCCTTTCTCATATTTGTGAAGACGGTAGTTGAAGCCCGGAACGTCCATCACCTGGGCAAATCCCGTCTTCATCGCGTTGTCCACGCGGTCCATTCCCTGCGTCACCGTGCGTGACGGGTCGAGACGGTGGCAGATGTCCTGAAGGCGGCGGGCAATCTCCTTGCCGCCTTTCATGCCCTGTTCCGGAATCTCGTTGCCGATGCTCCACATGATGATTGACGGATGGTTGCGATGGTTCTTCACGAGATTCTCAATGTCGCGGCCGCTCCATTCGTCGAAGAAGCGGGCGTATCCGTTCCGGCACTTTGCATATTTCCACATGTCGAAGCTTTCGGCCATGACCATCATGCCCAGCGAGTCGCAGATGTCCATCTGCATCGTCGACGGCATGTTGTGGGCCGTGCGTATGGCGTCACATCCCATCGCTTTCATCATCTTTATCTGACGGATGAGCGCCGCCTTGTTCACCGCCGCTCCCAGCGGGCCGAGGTCGTGGTGGAGACAGACGCCCTTCAGCTTGCGTGTCTGCCCGTTGAGCTGGAAACCGCCGTCTTTCGTAACCGTCACCGTGCGTATTCCGACGTTGGTCGTCTGCTGGTCGATCAGCCTGTTGTTGCGGAAGAGCTTTGTCACCAGCTTGTAGAGGTAGGGCGATTCCGGCGACCATAGCTGCGGCTTCCTTATGTTCATCACCGTCTCGATGTCTCCCGTCTCTGTCTGTCCGCAGTGGCTCTCGGCTACGATAAAGCCTTTCTGGTCGTAGAGGGCGATGTTCACGCCGATGTTTCCGTCCTTCAGGTTGCCCGCCACCTTCGTGCTCACCTTCATCTCGGCCGTCTTCTTGTCGGCGCGTGTCGTATAGGCGAACGTCTCGAAGGTCTCAAACCGTGCGTCGCCCGTCGTGATGAGCTTCACCGGACGGTAGATTCCGCCTCCGGGATACCACCGGCTGCTCTCCTCGACGTTCTTCAGGTCGACCTCGACGAGGTTGTCGCCAGCCTTGACGAACGGCGTGATGTCAACCTTGAAAGCGTTGTATCCGTAGGCCCAGTATCCTGCCCGCTGGCCGTTGACGCTCACCGTCGGCTCGCTCATGGCACCGTCGAACACCAGCTCGGCATGGCTGCAGCCGGCCGGAACCGTCACCGTCGTCCGATAGTGACCCTCGCCAATCCATGGCAGGGCGCCCGAACGGCCCGACTTCTCCGTCTTCTCCTTTTCTCCGTTCTGCTCGATGGCCACGGTTTGGAGGTCCCATTTCTTGTCAAAAGGCCCGCTGATGGCCCAGTCGTGGGGAACGGCCACGTTTTCCCATTGCGCCTTGTCACGTGAAAATGCCCAGCCGTCGGCCAGTGTTGTCTCGTGGCGCTGTGCTGCCGCCGATGCCGCTACCGACAGGGCGAACAATAAAAGTCTGTTTCTCATATAGCTATATTATTTCAAGTAAGTATTCATTGTTACTTTATAATAAGTTTTTTGCAGAGACACTTCAGACACAGAGGACAATATGACTCTGTGTCTGAAGTGTTCAAAGTATAAACTAATTGTTGCAACATACTTAGTAGTCCGTTATATATATGTAATAATGTGTAGTCTTGCCGCCGTCGCGTCTTCCGTCGTCCTTACAGCGGCATGCCTGATGTTTGTTTTCTGCAAATATAACATATTTTCGCCGAAACGGCAAATCTTCGATATAAAAGAAGCGTTTCCGTCTCTCAAATTCTCTGTTCCGTGTTGTTAAGCCGCAGCATGCGTTCGGGAACGTGTGTCACGATGGCGTCGGTTATGGTGTCCAGCACAGCCTTCCGTATGAACTTCCCGGTCGTCAGCATGACCACCTCGCGCACGGGGATGGGCAGCCCGAAAGGCCGTGCCAGCTCTTTCTGCTGCGGTGACAGCTGTTCAAGAGCCAGTTCTGGAATGAACGTGATGCCGTTGCCGCTTTCCACCATACGCATGAAAGTCTCGATGCTTCCCAGCAGATAGTTGGATTTGCTTTTGTCGGCCGCTTTCAGCTGGCAGAATTTCACGAGTTGGTCCCTGAAGCAGTGGCCTTCGTCCAGCAGCCAGAGCGATTCGTTCCTTATGTCGGAGACCACGATGTGGCGGTTGGAGAACAGAGGGGATTCGCGCGAGACGTATGCTACAAACTGTTCGTAGTAGAGCCTCGTCTGATTGAAACCGTCCAGTCCGCTGACGCTGACCGCCACGGCGGCGTCGATTTCCCCGCGCGTTAGTGCTTCCTTTATGTCTCCGGTCTTCATTTCCGTTACGTGGAGGTTGAGTTCGGGAAACTTCCTGCCCAGCCACGGCATAACCCTCGGCAGCAGATAGGGAGCTATGGTCGGCAGAATTCCCAGCCGGAATGTGCCGCGGAGCGAGTGCTGCTGCTCCGCGATGATGTACTTAATCCTGCGTTCACAGTCCAGCATGGCCTGGGCCTCTTCAATCACGAGCTGGCCGGTGGGAGTCGGTTCCACCAGCTGCGATGAGCGTTCAAACAGGGTCACGCCCAGTTCCTCTTCGAGTTTGCGTATCATGGCGCTGAGCGTAGGCTGCGTCACGCCGCATTCCTTGGCGGCCCGCGCGAAATGGCGCAGCCGGCTGACCGCCGTTATGTATTGCATCTGTTGCAGTGTCATATCCGTTTCGTTTTTTGCAAAGATAGTGCAAACGGGCGCAATGTGAACTTGTTCACAAATTATTCGCGGGTTCATAAACACGTGCCGAGTGCAGCTTATCTTATGCAAAGATAGTCAAAATATCCGTCGGCGATGCCTCCGATAGATATTTTCTATTCTTTGAGTGAATTATTCTATCGGATTTTTATCGTCCGTGTCGGTTCTTACGCTTATCTTTGCATCATGAAGAGTGGTCCGCCGCAACGGTGCTACGATGTAGTCCTTGCATGGTGACCGCTATCATGAACGACAGAACAACAACATTAATATACATAGAATTATGAAGACATTGAAAGGAACAAAGACAGAGAAGAACCTGATGGAGGCTTTCGCCGGAGAATCTCAGGCCCGTAACAAGTATTCTTATTTCGCCTCAAAGGCAAAGAAGGAAGGCTATCAGCAGATTGCAGCTCTCTTTGAAGAGACTGCCGCCAACGAGAAGGAGCACGCCAAACTGTGGTTCAAGTATCTTGAAGGTGGGGCAATTCAGGACACGATGACCAATCTGAAGGCTGCCGCAGAGGGTGAGAACTATGAGTGGACCGACATGTACGACCGCATGGCGCGTGAGGCAGAGGAAGAGGGCTTCACCGAAATAGCAGCGAGGATGCGCGGCGTGGCCGCCATCGAGAAGGCACACGAGGAGCGTTATCGCCGTCTGCTGGCCAACATCGAGAACGGTCTCGTCTTCTCACGCGACGGTGACACCGTATGGCAGTGCCGCAACTGCGGCCATATCGTCATCGGCAAGAAAGCTCCCGAGGTATGTCCTGTATGCGACCACGCACAGAGCTACTTCGAGATCAAGGCCGAAAACTATTGATGAACCGCTCTTTCCGCGGTCTGATACCCTGCAACATGACACGGTTGCAGGGTATTTTTTATTGCCCATCCCAATCTCCGTAGCGTGATTGTAGCCAGAAGCCTTATCTGTTTCGCGTTTTTTTGTACTTTTGCACTCCGGTTGTTTCAGGATACTTCGTGTTTTAGAAGAAGATTTATCGTGCTTTATGAGAAAAGGTATAAAGAAAAGTATTATGAAAGAAAAGATTGTTTCGTTCTGCTGGCAGCATCTTCTGTTGCTGTTTTCCCTGTTTGTCATGACCGTCGGCGTGGCCGTATGCGTGCGTTCGCAGTTGGGGTCGAGCGTGATTAGCGTCTTGCCATACGTGTTTGAGACTGCCGGAAGTCAGGGGCTTGTTCCGGAGCTGACCATCGGCCAGTACGTTATGTCTACGGACTGGCCCGGTTCATCTATGGCAGCCATTGATGTCCGTGAATCTTTATGGTAACTAAGGATAATGCAGCTGGCCGACGCCAGACAGGAGTAGGTCCCTTGCACTCTACGTCGGATTTGCAATCACGGCGGGAATAAAAAAAACGCGGGGCCACAGAGAGTTTCGAAAGATGGAAACTCTCTGTGGCCCCGCATTTATGGGGTTTGGGTGAATATGATAAGATGGCTTATTTCGCAGACTCAAACTCTTTGAGGAAGCGGGTGTCGTTCTCGGAGAACATGCGCAGGTCGCTCACCTGATATTTCAGGTTCGTGATACGCTCGACGCCCATACCGAACGCGTAGCCGCTGTAGACCTTGCTGTCGATGCCGCACTGTTCCAGCACGTTCGGGTCGACCATTCCGCAACCGAGGATTTCGACCCATCCCGTGTGCTTGCAGAAGCCGCATCCCTTGCCTCCGCAGATGTGGCAGGAGATGTCCATCTCGGCGCTCGGCTCCGTGAAGGGGAAGTAGCTGGGGCGCAGACGTATCTTTGTGTCCGTTCCGAACATCTCGCGGGCAAACGAGAGGAGCACCTGCTTCAGGTCAGTGAACGATACGTTCTTGTCGATGTAGAGTCCTTCGACCTGATGGAAGAAGCAGTGGGCGCGGGCCGTGATGGCCTCGTTGCGGTAGACGCGGCCGGGGCAGATGATGCGGATGGGTGGCTTCTGGGAGGTCATGACGCGTGTCTGCACGGAGGAGGTGTGTGTGCGGAGGAGGACATCGGG
>ERZ860264.1513-NODE-1513-length-15625-cov-3.474888_pt1 | contig 15625 bp, 9 predicted proteins | sample MGYA00509980_ERZ860264 | MGnify/ENA primary metagenome ERZ860264 (study PRJEB30046, sample SAMN00715212) | human gut metagenome | study: EMG produced TPA metagenomics assembly of the A metagenome-wide association study of gut microbiota in type 2... | reverse complement strand
CGTTGTCGGCCCGCCCGTCGTAGTTGAGCTCGTATGTCCGGCCGCATGTGGCGCATTTCACGGCCTGCCCGTTCGCCGTCCACGCCAGGGGGAAGGCCGTTCCGCTGCGCTCGTTCAGACAGTTGGGGCACTGGCTGTCGTAGGCTTTCAGTCCGTTGAACGTCGAGCAGCCGACGATGATGGAGTTGTTGGCGCCCATGTTCCCCACGAGATAGTTTTCCTCTGCTGTCGTCAGGGGAACGGTCTCCGTGTCGCGGCCGTTGTTGCTGCTGACGTTGAGACTCGTCATGCTTCCCTTGCGCACGGCGTCGACGCGCGTGTACGACCCGGGATTGTCCAGCGCGAGCGTTATCAGGCTCGTCGGGTGAATCTGGGTGTTGAACGTGAAGCGGCAGGGATATTCCGTGCTGTACTGCTCCTGCGCGTCGTCGCTGCACGCCGTCAACAGAACGGCCAGCATGGCGAAGACCGCGGCCATACAGTCGTTCACCCGTCTTGACAAGCTTCCGGATAAGTAAGTATTCATTATTATTTTATAATAAGTTTTTTGAACACAGAGACACGGAGACACAGAGTTATATTTTCCTCTGTGTCTCCGTGTCTCTGTGTTCAAAGTATAAACTAATTGTTGCAACATATTTATTATGGCATTGAAGCCATTCATCCACCGCGTCCTCATGACAGCAGCCTCCTTTCGGCCTCGTCCACCTGTGCGAAGTTGAATCCGCCGTTGATAGAGTCCATCAGCGCCGTGATGCGGTCGTTGCAGAGCCGGCCGATGCTGCCCTCGTGGGTATGGCGGATGTTCTTGTCGGGTGTGAAGTTGCCGGCCTCGATGTCCAGTCCCACCTTCTTGTATGCGTCGCGGAAGGGCATGCCCTCGGCGGCGAGACGGTTGACCTCCTCGACGGAGAACATCGGGTCGTAGATCTTGTTGTCCAGTATATGTTCGTTGACCTCGATGCGGCTGACAATCCATGTGGCCATCGCCAGACAGTCCTTCATCTCTTCGAAGGCCGGGAGGAACACCTCCTTTATTATTTGAAGGTCTCGGAAATAGCCTGTCGGCAGATTGTTCATTATCAGCGTTATCTGCTGCGGCAGCGCCTGCAGCTTGTTGCTCTTGGCGCGTATCAGCTCGAAGACGTCGGGGTTCTTCTTGTGCGGCATTATCGAGCTACCCGTCGTACACTCCTTCGGAAGCCGTACGAACGCGAAGTTCTGGCTGTTGAACATGCAGGCGTCGTAGGCCAGCTTGGCCAGCGTGCCCGCCACGGAGGCCAGCGCGAAGGCCACGTTGCGCTCGGTCTTGCCACGTCCCATCTGAGCGTAGACCACGTTATAGTCCATCGTGTCGAAGCCCAGCAAATCCGTCGTCATCTGACGGTTGAGCGGGAACGACGAGCCGTAGCCGGCGGCCGAGCCGAGCGGGTTGCGGTTGGTCATGCGCCATGCGGCCTGAAGGAAGAGCATATCGTCGGTGAGGCTCTCGGCATGTGCTCCGAACCACAGTCCGAAAGAGCTGGGCATGGCCACCTGCAGGTGGGTATAGCCGGGCATGAGCACGTCCTTGTGCTCCTCGCTCTTGGCTATCAGTGCGCGGAACAGTCCGTCGACGGCCTCGGCCACCTCGCGCAGCTCATGACGGATGAAGAGCTTGAGGTCGACGAGCACCTGGTCGTTGCGTGAGCGTCCGCTGTGAATCTTCTTTCCCATGTCGCCCAGCCTTCGGGTGAGCATCAGCTCGACCTGCGAGTGGACGTCTTCGACGCCGTCTTCAATCTCAAACCGCCCGTCGAGACACATCTTATATATATCCTTCAGCTCAGCTACAAGCTGTGTCAGCTCGTCCCGTTCCAACAGCCCGATGCTTTCGAGCATGGTGATGTGGGCGATGGAGCCCATCACGTCGTAGGGCGCGAGATAGAGGTCCATCTCGCGGTCGCGGCCGACGGTGAACCGTTCTATCTCGGCGTTCACCTCAAAGTTTTTCTCCCAAAGTTTGTTTGCCATTGCTTCGTATAATTTTCGTATTATTTTTAATCCGCGGGTATGTTTGTTCTGTTCCGCGGACATGTATTGTCTATGTCGCGGACATATTGGTGCAAAAATACGAAATAAAACTTATAATTACGAATTATTGGATTAATAAAAGCCTCTTCCGATATTTGGGGTGATACATCCGCACGCTCCTCCACGCAGGGTAGGGACATATCATGACAAATCCGCATCGTAGGGTGTGAGACGCCACAATGTGACGTCTCTACAATACCCTTCATCCGCCCTAACATCCTCCTTCACCCGCTGGCTCCTCCCCTTTGGGGAGGCCGGGAGGGGCTTTTAGGTCGGGAGGGGCTGCCCCTTTGTCCTCCTTTTTCCTGTTTTTAAGCCCACGAGAGTGGGGACTTTCTGAAATTTTTCTGCCTCGCTCTCAAATATCGCAAATACGCGCGTCATAAAAACCGGGGTGTTTTGTGATTCTATATTTACATGATTTCTAACTTCCTCATTCATAGTTACATACAAATGGCGTCAGCTCTCCCTCCCCTTGGGGAGGGCCGGGGTGGGGTCCCGTAAGGCCCTCCCGGCTCTGCAACGGGGCCTCCGCGGCGTTGCAACGGGGGCCTCGTTGCAACACGACAAGGCCGCCGCCGCAACCCCGGGAGGGCCTTACGGCAGCGAAACGGTAGCTTTTCAGAACAAAAACGGCAAGCAAAAAACCGCCGTTTTCTTCGCTCCGGACGAGCTGTAAGGGCCTCGCGGGGATGTGACGGGACGAAAAAGCGTCAAAACACGCATGGCGGCCGTCGGCCGTAAGGGCCTTACGGCTCTTCCGAAGCAGGAAAAACGCGCTGAAACGGAAGTTTTTGCGGACGGAATTTTGTAAGGATAAAAGCCCTCCCGACCTCCCCCAAATGGGAGGATAGGAGGGGCTTGTTAGGAGGGGCTTTTAGGTCGGGAGGGGCCTTTTCTCCCAAATTTTATGTACTTTTGCACCATCATGCAGAAACAAATACCTCCCGGAAGCATCGACGTGATTGTGTTTGATGCCGACGACACGCTCTGGGACTGCCAGTCCCACTTCGCCGACGTCGAGCGGCGCTACTGCGGGCTGCTCTCGGAATATGGCGACGCCGACACTATTGCCGGCGAACTGTTCCGCACGGAAGCCGCGAACATGGAGCTTTTGGGCTACGGAACGAAGGCGTTCACGCTGTCGCTCGTCGAAAATGCCGTCAGCGTCAGCCGCGGGCGTGTCACGGGCGACGAGATTGGGAGCATCGTCGCCATGGGCAAGGAGCTTCTTTCGTTGCCCGCCACGCCACTGGCGGGAGTCACCGAGACGCTCCGGCGCCTGACCGGTGTGAGGAAAGCGGTCTTCACCAAGGGTGAGCTGCTCGACCAGCAGAACAAGTTGCGGCGCTCCGGACTGGAGTCGTTCTTCGTCCATGTCGAGATTGTCTCAGACAAGACCCCTGATGCCTATCGCGACTTGTGTCGCCGGATGTGCGTCGCTCCCGGCCGGACGCTCATGGTCGGAAACTCCTTCCGCAGCGACATTGCCCCCGCGTTGGCCGCTGGGGCGTGGGCTGTCCATGTCCCGTTCCACGTCACGTGGCAGCTCGAAGTGACCCGCGAGTTCGACCACGAGAGGCTGGTGAGACTGACAGAGCTGTCGCAACTGACGGAAATTATGATTTAGAGGATGTCGCATTCTTATTCACCGTAGGGACAAAGACAAGATCATGTCCCTACGGTGAATAAGAATGCGGATGTATCACCACAAATGTCGGAAGATACTATATGTTTAAATCCAATTTTGAACATCCTGCCTTTCATCGCAATTTAGTTCTTGTAGTTTTTTGACGGCGGACGTTCGGGTGTGTAACGTCAGTGCGCTTCGAGCCAGTTGGCGCCCCATCCGCAGTCCGCCGTGAGCGGCACCTGCATGGGGAACGCGCCCTCCATCTCCTCCATGACGATGCGTTCGACGCGCTCCTTCTCTTCCGGAAGGACGGAGAAGTTCAGTTCGTCGTGAACCTGGAGAATCATCTTGCTCTTCAGGTTCTCCTCGCGGAAGCGGCGGGCGATGCGTATCATGGCCACCTTGATGATGTCGGCGGCCGTTCCCTGTATGGGTGCGTTGATGGCGTTGCGCTCGGCAAATCCGCGCACGGTGGCGTTCCTTGAGTTTATGTCCGGAAGATAGCGGCGGCGTCCGAAGAGCGTCTCCACGTAGCCATGGCTGCGGGCTGTCTCCTTCGCCTGCTCCATATACTGATGGACGGCGGGGAACGACTCGAAATAGCCGTCGATGAGCCGCCGCGCCTCGTCGCGGCTGATGTCCAGACGCTCGGCCAGTCCGAACACCGTTATGCCGTAGATGATGCCGAAATTGGCCCGTTTGGCCTTCGTGCGCTGGTCGCGGGTGACGCTGTCGAGCGCCTCCTTATATATCTTTGCGGCCGTTGCTGCGTGGATGTCGTGCCCCTCGCGGAAGGCTTCGACCATGTTCTCGTCGCCCGAAAGATGGGCCATCACGCGCAACTCAATCTGACTGTAGTCTGCTGAAAAGAACAGACATCCTGGCTCCGGAACGAAAGCCTTGCGTATCTCCTTTCCGTCCTCGCCGCGAACGGGTATGTTCTGGAGGTTCGGGTCGCTCGAAGAGAGGCGTCCCGTGGCCGTCACGGTCTGATTGAACGACGTGTGGATGTGGCCCGTACGCGGGTTGATAAGCTTCGGGAGAGCGTCGACGTAGGTTCCGAGGAGCTTCTTCAATCCTCTGTGTTCCAGTATGTCTGCGACAATCGGATGCTTGCTTTTGAGCGTCTGGAGCACCTCCTCGCTCGTCACAAACTGGCCGGTCTTGGTCTTCTTCGGCTTCTCCACAATCTTCATCTTGCTGAACAGTACGTCGCCCACCTGACGCGGCGAGGCTATGTTGAACGTCTCGCCAGCCTGGTCGTATATCCGCTGTTCAATCTCCTCCATCCGCGCTGTCAGAACATTTGACGTTTCGGCGAGCGCATCGGTGTCGATTCTCACGCCCTCCAGCTCCATTTCGGCCAGCACGGGCATGAGCGGCATCTCTATTTCGCGGAACAGCCGGTCGGCGCCGAGCCGCGTCAGTTCCGGTTCGAGCACGTTCTTCAGACGCAGAGTGATGTCGGCGTCCTCGGCGGCATATTCATAGACCGCGCTCGGCGGGAGGTCGCGCATCGACTTCTGCCCCTTGCCCTTCGGACCGATGAGCTGGTCGATGTGGATGGTCTGGTAGTTGAGATAGGTCTCCGCCATGTAGTCCATGTTGTGGCGGAGCTCCGGCTGGATGAGATAGTGGGCAATCATGGTGTCGAACATCTCGCCCGCCAGACGGACACCATAACGCCGCAAGACCTTCAGATCGTACTTGAGATTTTGTCCGACCTTGAGGATTGCGGCGTTTTCGTATAGCGGTTTGAATATGTTAACAATTCTTTGAGCTTCTTCACGTTCGGTCGGAACGGGCACATAAAACGCCTCTTTTTCCTTCACGGCGAAGCTCAAACCGACGAGTTCGGCCTCGATTGCGTCCGTCGAGGTCGTCTCCGTGTCCAGACTGAGAATTTCATTTGTCATGAAATAGTCACAAATTTTGAGCATTTCCGCCTCATTATCAATGAGTTGATAGTCGTGAGGGGTCGTCGAAAGGGCCTCAAAACTTGAAAATTCTGCGTCGCCTGCCCCGTCGGGCGCAAATTCTTCAAAAAAATCGAGCTGCCCGTTGACGGGTTTTGACTTATTTTCAGGTTTTTTAAGAACCTTGTTTGCGAGGCTCTTAAATTCCAGTTCTTCGAAGATTTGGGTCAGCCGCGCCTCGTCCGGCTCGGCGATGAGGAGTGCGTCGAGGTCGAGCGCGATCGGGACGTCGGTCTTGATGGTGGCGAGAAACTTTGAGAACTCAATCTGCCGGCGGTTGTCCTCCACCTTTTTCTTGATGGCACCCTTGAGCCGGTCGGTCGAGGCGAGCAGACCGTCGATGCTTCCGAATTCGGTGATGAGCTTGACGGCGGTCTTCTCTCCGACACCCGGACAGCCCGGGATGTTGTCCGACGAGTCGCCCATCAGTCCGAGCAGGTCGATCACGCGGAGTGGGGTGGGGATGCCATACTTCTCGCAGACCTCCTTCTCTCCGAGTATCTCATATCCCGCGTCGCCGTATCTCGGCCGATACATGAAGACATTCGGCCGGACGAGCTGGCCGTAGTCCTTGTCGGGCGTGAGCATATAGGTCGTCACTCCGGCCTCGCCCGCCTTGGTGGCGAGTGTTCCGATGACGTCGTCGGCCTCATAGCCGGCCACTTCGAGGATAGGGATGCGGAAGGCCTGGAGTATGTCCTTTATAATAGGTACTGACTTCTTGATGTCCTCCGGGCATGCTTCGCGCTGGGCCTTATATTCCGGATAGGCTTCATGGCGGAAGGTCGGACCAGCCGGATCGAAGGCCACGCCGATGTGGGTGGGTCTTTCCTTGGTCATCACCTCGTTGAGCGTGTTGACAAATCCCATTACGGCCGAGGTGTTGAGCCCTTTTGAGTTTATCCTCGGATTTTTGATGAAAGCATAGTACGAGCGGTATATCAGCGCGTAGGCGTCTATGAGGAACAGTTTATCCATAATTCTATTTAAATTTAAGCGTAAAATTACGAAAAAGTAATCATTATCCCAATAAAAATCAGTATTTTTGCCATAAATTTGATTCGATGGACTATTTATCACGGATTAAGAAACCGATAGAAAGCGATTTGGACGATTTCAACGGGATGTTTGGCGAGGCGATGTCCCATCCCGACGGTCTGCTCTCACAGGCTTTGGAGCATATCCGCCGTCGCACGGGCAAGCGAATGCGTCCGATGCTCATCATGCTTATGGCCCGGAATTACGGCCGTGTGACCGCAGTGACGCAGAACGCGGCGTTGGGGCTGGAGCTGCTCCACACGGCGAGTCTTGTCCACGATGATGTGGTGGACGAGAGTAGCGAGAGACGGGGACAGGCGTCGGTCAACGCCACATACAACAATCAGGTGGCGGTGCTCGTCGGCGACTATCTTCTCTCAACGGCGCTGCTCCGTGTGGCGTGCACGCAGAACCTTACAATCGTGGAATATCTCTCCGAACTGGGGCGTACATTGGCCGGCGGTGAGATACTCCAATTGTCCAACATACAGAATCAAGAGATTTCGGAAGACGTTTATTATCAGGTAATTAGGCAGAAAACGGCAGCCCTGTTCGAGGCCTGCTGCGCCATGGGCGCGCTCTCGGCCGGCGCTTCCGAGGCAGAGATTGAGGCGGCAAAGGCTTTCGGCCGCAATCTCGGCATAATTTTCCAGATACGCGACGACATCTTCGACTATTATGATTCGGCCGAGATCGGCAAACCCACGGGAAACGATATGGCCGAAGGCAAGCTGACCCTGCCCGTCATCCATGCCGTCAACAACTCTCCTCATCAGTCCATCCGAACCTTGGCCGGCAAGGTCAAGAACCGCACGGTGACGCCCGATGAAATCGCCGTTTTGGTGGATTACACCAAGGCTCACGGCGGCATTGCATACGCCGAGCGCCGCATGGACGACTTTCGCCGCGAGGCTCAGGCATTCATCGACGGCCATGTGGCGGACGGAGACATACGCGATGCACTCAGCGCATATCTGGAGTATGTGATTGAGAGGAAGAAATGATAACGGAGTTCTTTCTGCCACGGAGCTCCTAAAAGCCCCCTATAGTCCCCCAAGGGGGGGCACTGGGAGGGTGAAGGGAAGTCATTATGATTTTAAATAAGCAGATATTTGCGCAATAAAAAGCTCTCTATAATCTCAAGATGAGACTATAGGGAGCTTTCTTTTATAATTCTCCGTTCCCTTCACCCATTCAGTGTCCCCCTTTGGGGGACTATAGGGGGCTCTTTTTTTGGGGCTCTTTATGTCCCGTTCTCAGAAGAACTTCGTCTCTTCGCCGGTTATCTCGCTGAGCAGCATGTTGGCGAGGCGGCTGGTGCCGAGGCGGAACCACTGGTTGGTGAGCCATTTCTCGCCCAGAACCTCCTTGACGATGGTGTAGTAGATGAGGGCATCCATGACGGAATTGATGCCTCCGGCGGGCTTGAAGCCTATCTGTATGCCGGTCTCATTGTAATATTCCTTGATGGCCTGGCACATCACGTATGCGGCCTCGGGCGTGGCGGCGGGTTCGAGCTTTCCCGTGCTCGTCTTGATATAGTCGGCGCCGGCATACATTGCGATGATGGAGGCGCGCTTGATGTTCTCGGCAGTCTTCAGGCATCCCGTCTCCAGAATGACCTTCAGCTTGTGGTCGCCGCAGACCTGCTTGAGCTCGCTGATTTCGTCGGCGACGCTCTCATAGTCGCCGCTGAGGAACTTTCCGACGGACATGACCATGTCAATCTCCGTTGCACCGTCCTTCAGCGCCAGTGCCGTCTCGGCCACCTTCACTTCGAGGAGGGCCTGAGAGGAGGGAAAACTACCTGACACACAGGCCACTTCCACGCCGTCGACTTCCAGTGTCTGGCTCACGGTGTTGGCGAAACACGGATAGACGCAGATGGTCGCCACGTGTGGCAGGTCGGGGTAGGCGTCGTCGAAATCGTTGACGCGCTCGGTGAAGGCCATCACGCTCTCGTCGGAGTCGGTGGTCTTCAGCGTGGTCAGCTCGATGCTGCCCATGAGGAATTTCTTCACCTCGGGCGTGTCGTTCTCGTGAACGCGCTCGGCGATGATTTTCTTTACTGCCTCGCGCACGTCCCCGTCGGAGATGTTGAGGTCATACTTGCTCAGTGCATCCTCGTAGATGCTCTTCTTCGGGCTGTGGTCATGATGATGTCCGCAGCCGCAATGTCCTGCATGATTGTCGCTCATAATGTCTTTCTTTTTCTTGATATTGTTTCTCTTTGTTCTTATTCTTTTCTATGGTGTCTCCACTTCTTTATGTCTTGCCTGTGCTCATAGAAGATTTTCTTTATTTCTTCGCGAAGTTCTTCTTCAGAAATATTGAGCTCGCTCAGTAAGCGTTCCATGGCTGTATTCTTCGGGCTGTGGTCATGAAATCGTACGCAGCCGCAATTTTCCTCATGATTGTCACTCATAATTTTCTATCTTCATTGAGTCAGTGTTCATCTTCGTTCCGTCTCTTTCAGCTTCGGGTTGTTCCTGTGCCTGTGCCTGTCCCGGCGTGTTTTCTTCTCAATGTTCCTGCGGAAAGCCTCGGTGAGGTCCACGCCGGTCTGGTTGGCGATGCAGAGCAGCACCCAAAGAACGTCGGCCATCTCGTCTCCGAGGTCATGCTTCTCACCCTCCTTGAAGCTCTGGTCGCCGTATGTGCGGGCCATGATACGCGCCATTTCGCCCACTTCCTCGGTCAGTACGGCCATGTTCGTGAGCTCGGAGAAATAGCGCACGCCATACTCCTTTATCCATTCGTCGACGATGCGCTGGGCGTCTCTGATGCTTATGTTCTCTTCCATCTCAATTCTTTTTCTTCTCTCGGCCCTTCCGCCGGTTATAATTCATAATTTATACTTTATAATTTGAACAAGGAATGAGTCTTCTGGCGAGGATTCATTCCTTGTTCTTCGTGTCCATGCAGATTGTGACCGGCCCGTCGTTGAGCAGCTCGACCTTCATGTCAGCCCCGAATTCGCCTGTTCCGACGGGTCGTCCGATGGCCTCGGAAAGCTCCCGGCAGAAACTCTCGTAGAGCGGAATGGCGGTCTCGTGGCGTGCTGCGCGGAGCCATGACGGGCGGTTTCCTTTCTTATATGACGCCATCAGCGTGAACTGGCTAACGACCAATGCCTCGCCGCCGATGTCGATTATGGGTAGGTTCATGACGCCCTCACCGTCGTCGAAGACCCTCAGTCCGGCAACCTTGCGGACGAGCCAGCTGACATCATCGGCGGTGTCCTCCTCGCAGATGCCGAGCAGTATCAGAAAACCGCGGCCGATGGCCGATTTCACCGTGCCGTCAATCGTTACCGAGGCGTGGGCTACGCGTTGTATGACTATTCTCATGCCGATATGTTTTTAGCTAAATACAAATGTACAATAAAAACGTGAGAATGGAACAACGACGGGGCGAAAAAATGGCGAAAGCTGCGGAAAACGCGTCGTCCGGCGTGCTTCCGGCCCATAAATGACAAAGGTCCGTCCGGCTTTTTGTCTGCCGGACGGACCTCATTCTTCACTCTTTATTCTTTATTCTTCACTCTTCATTCTTCATTTTTCGTTCTTCATTTTTCGTTCTTCACCATCACCTTCTTTCCGTTGATGATGTTCAGACCTGTCTTCGGTCCGTTGAGCTTGCGTCCGTTGAGGTCATAATATGTGTTCTGCCGTGCGCCGCCATCGGCCTTGATGTCCTTTATTCCCGACATGTCCATGCCCTGAATGTTCGTGAAGTTCTTCCACGGATCCGTTGTCCGGTATGTCTCCGCGGCCTCCATGGGGACATAGAGCGTTGCGGCCTGATAGGAGTTGGCGTCAAAGCTATCCCCGTTGGCAGAGGGAGGCGTCGCATTCAATAAGTAAATCGAAGTCAGACCGCAGTTACGGAAAGGCAGATAGCCGATTTTCGTGACGCTGCCGGGTATCGTGACCGAAGTCAGGTTGGTGCAGCCGTCGAACGCAAATCTTCCGATGGCATCGAGGCCATCGGAAATGACGACAGAAGTGAGGCTGGTGCATTGGGCAAAAGCCAAGCTCATATCGGACGTCACGCCCTCAGGTATGACAAGGTCAGTGACCAGTTCTCCGTTCAGATAGAGATTATGGGCATGGAATAGAGGGCTGCTATAAAAATTGATGTTGCACCACGCAGCCATGTCATGGATATTCACTGCGGTCAGTCCGGTGCAGCCCCCGAAGCTGCTGGGCCCTATTTCAGTAATGCTGTTTGGTATATCTACGGAAGTCAATCCAAAGCAACCTCTGAAAGCCATTTCCTCGATGCTTGTGACACCGTTAGGAATTGTAATCGATGTCAGTCCTGTACAGTTCTCGAAGCAACTTCCTGGTATATATGTGAGACTGTTGGGAATTGTGATTGATGTTAGTCCTGTGCAGCCATAGAAGCAATTTCCTGCCATATCCGTAACACTGTTTGGAATCGTGATTGAGGTCAGTCCTGTGCAGCCAGAGAAGCAAGCTCCTTCTATATCCGTAACACTGTTGGGAATTGTGATTGATGTCAGTCCCGTGCAGTCAGAGAAACAACTGTATCCTATAAGAGTGACGCTATTAGAAATGGAGACGGAAGTCAGACTTGTGCAACCGGAGAAAAGCTTGTACCCTAAGGAGGTAACGGTGTTGCCGATGGTCACTTCTGACAGTTTGGACGCACTTCTGAAAGGAGATGAGCCGGACAAGATTCTTCCGATATACGCTTTCTGCAGGGCTGTTTCCTCGAACGTATTGAACTCCATGGCCAGCGTTGTCGCGTCCCCGTCTTCGAAGACGGCTGAGGTCAGGGCCGAACAGCCCTTGAAAGCGTATTCTTTGATGGAAGTGACGCTGCTGGGAATCGTAACCGAGGTCAATCCTGTGCAGCCATAGAAACTGTTGCTGCCTATTTCTGTGAGGCTATTGGAAAGTTTGACCGAAGACAGTTCTGTGGCGTTATAGAAGGCGTAGGCACCTATTGACGCGGTGCCGTCGGGAATAATCAGGTCCGTGACTTTTTCTCCGTTCAAATAGAGACTTTTGGCCGTCGTCAGCGGATTTGCCGTATAGTCGGCAAACGTGATGCCGCACCATGCTGCCGCGTCATGGATGTTTGTCTTCGTCAGGCTGCTGCAGTTGTCGAAAGCCCTGCTTCCAATGGTTTTGAGCGTTGCTGGGATGTCAACCGAAGTCAGGTTGGGGCCTCCGATGAAGGCATACTGCTTGATGTCTGTGACGCCCTCGGGGATAATGAGTTCAGTGATTTTCTCACCGTTCAGTAAAAGAGACGCGTATTTATGGTTTAAGGGATTTGAGTATTCGTTAGCAAACTCGATGTCGCACCATGCCGCAATGTCGCTGATGTGTATTTCGGTCAGCTGTCTGCAGTTGGCGAAGGCGCTTGCGCCGATTTTTCTGATGCTGGCAGGTATCGTTACGGAAGCTAATTGGGAGCGGAACCCGAACGAGAAGGCTTTTTCGCCGATTGCGGTGACGCTGTATGTCGTGGCGTCGTTTGTGACCTCGCTCGGGATGACCACGACTTCGGTATTTTTGTCACCGTCGCTTGAGACGCACACTTCGTTTGCTCCCGTTATGTCATACTTGATGCCGTCGATTTCGAAGTCGAAGGCTGAGACGGGTAGGGCTGTCAGCGCCATCAGCAGCGACAGCCAGAATACATTGATTCTTTTCATAGGTTTGATGTTTTAATTGTTATTGTGAAGTAAATTTAATACCGTTTGATTATCAGTGGTTTGCGTCAGGATCTGCAATTTGGATGATGCCTCCCGAAACGTGGCCTTGGCTTTTCCTTGACTGATAGTATCGCTTGGACTTATCGTCAGTGTGCGGGCATAAAAAAGCGCGGACCGTCCTGCTGCCCGTTCCACACATCGAGGCTCTTGCATTGCCTATCAAAGTCGAACAGACAACGTCAGAGCCCACGCCGATATGAATCAATCACCATCGAGAGAACACCCGTCACAAGCAGTGCGGATAATTGCCCTTGGGAAAGGGACAATCCGTGTGCTTGCGGGAGGTCTCCGCAGGATGATATAATCACACCCGGGACATCTACCGTTGCTAAGTTCAAGACTTTGATTTTTGAATTTGCAAGATTCGATGTGTCAAGAACAGAGCGTCAGATAAACGCCTTCATTATGTCTCGGACCATTTTTCCCACCCAAAGCCCGTTTAGCTTGGCCTTGCCGTTACGTTGAACGTGACCGCGCTTAACCCGGCGCGGGCTGCCTCACGGCCGTCATGAAAGACCCCGTCTTCCAGCGACAGCTTTGATTTGAGGCGTTATGGTCCAGATGCAAAGATAAAAAGAATATTGGAAATAGAGAAGAAGATAGAGGAAAAAATCCGGCTCATCCGACATTTGGAGTGATAGCACAGAAAGTATGGAACGGTTGCGCTATCACTCTAAACACCGGATGAACCATATATTTATCGGATGAGCACATGTCATTCTAAATGTCGGATGAACACATTTTTTTCAAAATCATTGCCATGGAATAGGTGTCATATATGTCGACAAACGGTTGAAAATCCTCGCGTCATGCTGAAAAAATCCGCCGGACGGCCGAAAAACGCGGATTTTTGACGGTTTTCGTAAGTGCTTGATATTATGTCGGTTATGCGTGTGGCCGTTTCGGCGGAAATTTCCCCGTCTTGCCGTAAGGGCCTCCCGGGGTTACAACGGGGCCGCTCTTGTCGTGCAACGGCGGCCCCGTGAGCTTGCCGTAAGGGCCCCGTTGCAACCCCGTGAGGCCCTTACGGCAAGACCGTTACGGTCGGACGGGAAAACGGCGGAACGGGTGGTGGGCGTAAACGGCTGAAAATGAACGTGTTGGGAAAAGTGCGGAAAAAAGCCCGCCGTGACCCCTGAAATTTGATATGCCCGTGCTTGCGATATTTTCATCCACATCCGCTTTTTTTTGAAAAGTCCCTCTTCCTGACGGCCTTAAATTCAGAATTTTAAGGACATCGCTGCTTGCGTCAGGACAACGGCGGGGAAAAGGAAAAAGGGAGAGGAAGAACGGCCGTTCCGGTGCCTGCGGCAGGACACAGCGTTCTTTTTCTCCCTTTTCATCTCCTCCTCTGGCTTTCAATCTATATCCCGATACATTTTCAACGCACAAATAATTATACTAACCAAAATTACATGCACTTTCTGATGCCCGGCTCATGTCAGTGTAAGCGCAAAGGCGCAGAGCCTCTGCCCTGAGTCGTCTGAACCTTTGCGCCTACATCAGCCGGACCGTAAGTCTTTCTGATGCGGTTCCGTCAGAAAGCGAACACATAGCGCGGATAGAGCGAGCCTTTGGCCACGATGCAATAGTTGTGGTCGCGTTCGGCAGAGCCCGTGGGCTGCAGTCCGGTGAAGACCCAGATGAGAGCCTCGCTGCGGACATTTGAGCTCCAGTAGCCCACGCCGTTCGTCAGTCTGTTCCACACGAAATCGTCGCCCCAGAGATTGTCCCCTCCGACGGCTTCCATTGAAGCCTGGATGACCGCCTCTCTGTCCTTGATGATGTTCCATTCCTTCAATGACGGCAGATACCATTTGGAGAAGGTCTGCGGAAGGATGTTGCCGTCACGCCATTGCTGTATGGCGTCCTGCATCACCTGCGGCGACCATCCGGTTATGTCTGCCGTAAGGGCCATGAGTTTTTCGGTGTTTTCATAGCCTTCGATGACAAGATTTTCCTCCGCCGGGATTTTGTTGCCGTTCACGGTCTCCGTTGCCGGCGCTTTGAAACCCGCCTCAGACAGCCATCCTGCCGTGCCGCTGGATGCTCCGACGAAACGGCATTTGCCGTTCCGCTTGGTGCTGAGCACAAGCCCATGAGTGAATCCGAGCTCACTGAGGGCGTCGCTTGTACCCACGTTGTAGACCACTCCCACGACATTGTCGGGCTGGACGGGCTCCGACGGCTTCAGCAGGGTCCCGTCGGCGCAGACGAGGTCGCCCGCCTCAAGGGTCATCAGACATTCCCGCGCACCTCCGCCGACAGTACGTGTCACGACCTTTCCGGCCGCGGGGACGGCGTCGATGACATATCTCTTGCGGATGTCATTGACGGAATAGTATCCCACGATTCCGTCCGTGTCCTCCGGACGCACGATGAGCCTGTATTTTCCCGTCTCCCGGCTGTAGGCCGGCGTCACGGCCTCGCCGCCCTTCTCAAACGCCACGCCGGGAAGCGTCATGAAGATGTCCGGCAGACCTTCGTTGGTGAAGACATAGCGCGTCACGGGCAGCTGCCATTCGCAGAGGCCCATCACGTGGGAGAACGTTATCCCGATCTCCTCCCTTTCGCCGCCGGAGATCATGGCTCCGCTGCAGCACAGGAGGTCGCTCTGCCCGTAGCCGTCGCCGCTCTGGTCCGTCAGAACCGGCCAGCTGCGGACGACAGCATCCATCGGGTTGGCCGCTGTCGGGTCAATGCTGACGCCTTCGCGATAGGGGAAATAGGCGTAGAACTTAGCGCTTCTCAGCTCCTTGCTCGCTGTGAGATCGAAGTCGGGTATCCATTCTCCCTCATAGAATCTTATCGGAATGTTGTCCAGCGTGTCGACCACCTGTCCGTTATAGACTGCAAACAGTCCCATCCTGTCACCGTCGCAGAACGACGTGACGTATGTCGAGGCGTCAGTGACGGCACGCACGCCGCTGCCCATACCCTCATCAGTGACGGTTATCCTCAGCCGCGCCCTTTCCTGCACGGGCTGCGGAGCTTCAGCATCGTCGTCTGACGAGCAGGCCGAAAGCAACGGGGCCGTCAGACAGCAGAGTAGTGTCAGAAAAGTCATGATGGCGCCGGGCTTCATCCCCCGCCTTCCTGGAAAAGTCAGTTCAGATTGACCCCTGTCGGCGGGAAAATGTGACCCTTTTCGTC
>ERZ860264.1502-NODE-1502-length-15719-cov-3.339760_pt1 | contig 15719 bp, 11 predicted proteins | sample MGYA00509980_ERZ860264 | MGnify/ENA primary metagenome ERZ860264 (study PRJEB30046, sample SAMN00715212) | human gut metagenome | study: EMG produced TPA metagenomics assembly of the A metagenome-wide association study of gut microbiota in type 2... | reverse complement strand
TGGCAGCGTTTTGCGCAGCATGTTTCCCATGTCCGAAGAGGGAATCGGGTACCAGTCCGCATTTTATGGATATGTAGGCTGCGAAGAGAACTATTCCTATGACAGCTATAAAATCCCCATATCCTCTTACGCTGCCTGGTCTCCGGTGTGACATCCACATCAGCATGCGGGCAAGGAAGTATGCCAGGAAAGGATAAAGGGGCATCAGATACACACTCCTTTTGCTGGCGGGAATACAATAGAATATGAAAATAACAATCACTGCGGTAAGCGCCAGCAGAGTCCGCGGTGAAGTCTCTCGCAGCCAGCGGCGCAAGCGCCCGGATATGTCATGCAGCCGGCCCGCTATCTCCGAATATGCATGGCGCGGTATGACAAACAGGGCTATGACGGCAGTTATGGTCCATGGCAGGAAGCCTGCGAGAAGGGTGACTATGTTGTAATACCAGGGATTGAGATGTGATTCATATGCCATAGTTCCCGTCATGCGTCCGAAATTCTCTTCCATCACAAGATCGAGGAATTCCTTGCCGCCCTGCTGATATGCCGCCAGATACCAGCATAGCGGAAGTATGAGCGACAGCACGCCCCATAATGACAGCCATATGAATGCCTTGAAAAACGGAACTCCCCGCAGCAGCATGAATATGCCGGCGGTAAGACAAGGGATGATAATGCCGACGGGTCCTTTGGTCAGTGTGGCTGCGCTCATGAGGAGTATCGCGATTACGGGGAAACCGCGCATTCCCCTTTCCCACCATCGGAACAGAGACACTATCGCTCCCACTGTCAGAGCCGTGAGCATCATGTCGACCCGGCAGTTCATTCCGGCCCTGTAGATCTCGAATGCCGTGAACATCAGCAATGCCGTGCCCAAGGCCGTCTTATTCTGAGACTTCTTTGAAAAAAACAGGAATATTGTGGCCGTCATTGCTATCAGGGCTATCGCCGATGGCAGACGGGATGTGTATTCATTGACAATGCCTCCGTTCAAAAGCAGGCTCACCGCCGCTATGCACCAGTGCAGAAAGGGCGGCTTGTAAGGAATCTCGCCTCCGTTGTTGGTGGGAAGTATCCAGTTTTCCTGTTCAAGAATGGAGAAAGCCACTACAGCCTCGCGCGGCTCTCCCTTGGTATTGAAGTCGGCGATGCCCAGAAAAGGGAGGAGCGCCAGACCGCATATGGCTAACAGAATCAAGACCGTTTTGCGGCGTGAAGTGACAAAATGGAAATCAATCATCCTGATTATATAAGATTATACACAATATTTACGCCAAAATGATTAAAATATTGGAAAATTAAAGGAAACTTTTTTTGCAGATAAGCATATTATTATTATTTTTGCTCCGAAATCTAATACCAATTTACCATGAGTAATACCCCACTTTATCCTCTCGGTCATGTCGGCGAGATTCCGACGGAAGTGACCCCCCTGTCGGACTGCGATTTTCTGTATGTCGTGGACCGTACGAAAGACAGTTTTACCTTTCCGGTGCACCGTCATGCGGAGTTCGAGATAAACTTTGTAGAGAACTGCGCAGGTGCGCGTCGTATAGTCGGCGATTCGGTCGAAGAAGTAGGAGATTTTGATCTTTGCATAGTCGGTCATGGCGTCGAACACGGATGGGAGCAATATGACTGCCACAGCGGATATATCCGTGAGATCACCATACAGTTCCCGGTCGACATATTTGGAAACGAGATGTTACGCCGCACACAGATGCAGTCGGTCAAGACTCTGCTCGACAATGCGGCCAAAGGCGTGGCGTTCCCTATGTCGAGCATCATGAAAGTGTATCATCTCATCGAGGAGCTTCTGAACGCGCCCTCGAGTTTCTATCAGATGATGAAGCTCATCGAGATCCTGCATGTCATGGCCATCGACCCCAAAGGCCGTCTGTTGTCAAGCAGCAGCGAGGCCGGCCTGGTAAACCAGTCTGTCAGCAATGCGCGTCTGAAGAAGACTCAGGAATACATCGCCGCCAATTTCCGCAATGAGATCCGCCTCAACGATCTTGCGAAAATGGCAGGTATGTCTCCTTCGTCTTTCAGCCGTTTCTTCAAACTGCGCACCGGCCGTTCGATCTCCGATTACATCATAGGCATACGCTTAGATGTGGCATCGCGCGATCTGGTCAGCACACGCACTCCGATCGCCGACATATGCTTCAGTTCGGGATTCAACAACGTGTCTAACTTCAACCGCATATTCAAGAAAAACAAAGGCTGTACGCCCAAGGAATTCCGCGAAGTGTACAAGCGCAACAAGTTTCTTGTGTAGGGAAAATCCCTGTTTTCGGGTGCCCCGGCGCTGCCTGCCGGCACCGTGTAGATAATAAAAGCTCCGCATCACTGGCGACGCGGAGCTTTCATTATAATAGAGATTCCTTGTTTTAGAGTTTCGGGCCGGCCTCGGCGAGCTTCTTGCCGACTTCGTTTGTCTCGAACTTCTTGAAGTTGTTGATGAACATTTCGGCGAGTTTCTTGGCTTTCTCGTCCCATTCCTTGGGATCAGCGTAAGTGTCGCGCGGATCGAGGATGCCGGTGTTGACGCCGGGGAGCTCTGTCGGGATGACAAAGTTGAAGTAGGGGAGAACCTTTGTCGGAGCCTTCTCGATGTCACCGTTGAGGATATCGTCGATGATACCGCGGGTGTCAGGTATGGAGATACGTTTGCCAGTACCGTTCCAGCCTGTGTTGACGAGATAAGCCTTCGCGCCGTTGGCCTGCATCTTCTTCACGAGCTCCTCAGCATATTTTGTGGGGTGGAGTGAAAGGAATGCCTGGCCGAAGCAAGCTGAGAAAGTAGGAGTGGGCTCTGTGATGCCGCGCTCTGTTCCTGCGAGTTTCGCGGTGAAGCCGCTGAGGAAGTAGTACTGAGCCTGCTCGTCGTTGAGGATAGCTACCGGAGGAAGCACACCGAAAGCGTCGGCAGAAAGGAAGATGACCTGCTTTGCGGCGGGACCTTTCGATACGGGCTTCACGATGTTCTTGATGTGGTAGATAGGATAAGACACGCGGGTGTTTTCTGTCACGCTCTTGTCAGCGAAGTCGCACACGCCGTCAGCCTTCACGGTCACGTTCTCAAGAAGAGCGTCGCGGGTGATGGCGTTGTAGATGTCGGGCTCGTTCTCTTTCGAGAGGTTGATAACCTTAGCGTAGCAACCGCCTTCGTAGTTGAATACGCCCTCGTCATCCCAGCCGTGCTCGTCGTCGCCGATGAGTTTGCGTTTCGGGTCTGTAGAGAGAGTAGTCTTGCCTGTGCCGGAAAGACCGAAGAAGATAGCTGTGGAAGTCTCCTCCATGTTGGTGTTGGCAGAGCAGTGCATCGAAGCGATGCCGCGGAGAGGATTGAAGTAGTTCATCATAGAGAACATACCCTTCTTCATCTCGCCGCCGTACCATGTGTTGATGATAACCTGCTCGCGCTGCTTGATGTTGAAAGCGACAACAGTCTCGGAGTGGAGACCGAGCTCCTTGTAGTTCTCGCATTTAGCCTTTGATGCGTTGAACACAACGAAGTCGGGCTTGAACTCCTTGAGCTCCTCTTCGGTAGGACGGATGAACATGTTGGTAACGAAGTGTGCCTGCCATGCCACCTCCATGATGAAGCGGACGCACATGCGGGTGCTCTTGTTGGCACCGCAGAACACGTCTACCACATAAAGAGTCTTGTCGCTGAGCTCCTTGACGGCTTTCTCGCGGAGTTCATCCCATACTTTTGTAGTGATGGGCTTGTTGTCGTTCTTATATTCTTCGGTTGTCCACCATACGGTGTTCTCGGTCTCCTCGTCCTTTACAAGATATTTGTCTTTGGGCGAGCGGCCAGTGTAAACGCCTGTGAAAACGTCTACAGCGCCGAGGTCGGTGAGAATGCCTTTCTCGTAACCTTCGAGACTGGGGTCGAGTTCTGCTTTGTAAAGCTCATCGTAAGAAGGATTGTGAATAATGTTCTTCACATCCTTGATGCCGTACTGGGACAGATCTAAAGTTGCCATAATGTACTGTTAAATAATTGGGTTTATATTTTTTAAATTCAAGTTTTCGCTTTAAGTCCGAGGCCCTCGCGGGGCATACCTGTAGTGTATTCGGGTGTTAAATTATCCCTCGCGGGATTCACCGTGCAAATTTACTAAATTTTATTCAATTCGGGGCTCTTTATAAAGAAAAATTTCTTTAATCCGAGCCCCGTTAACGAATTTTAAGGCATCCTTTTTATTTGGGTTGCGGAGCCGTATAGGTGCGCGCACCGAGTTCGCGGTCTATCTGCAGAATGCCGGTTCCGTCTTCTCCTACGAGTGTAAGATTGTCGAGTATCTCCTGTACCGAGGCCTCTTCCTCAACCTGCTCGGCGATATACCAGTTGAGCATCTGGCGTGTGGCATAATCTTTTTCTGCCTCGGCGACGTCATAAAGGGCATATATCCGCTTTGTGACTGTCTGTTCATGTGCGAGAGTGTCGGCGAATGCCTCCTGAAGCGATGACCACTCCTGCTTGACCTGTTCTATGGGGGCGAGACGCACGATTCCGTCGCGGTCATGCACATAGTTCATGAATATTTCGGCATGGGCGATCTCTTCCTTGGCCTGGATGCGGAACCAGTTTGCAACTCCAGTGCGTCCTTTTTCTTTCCAGAAATTGGAAAGTGAAAGATAAAGATAAGCCGAGGTCAATTCGAAATTGATCTGGTCATTGATGGCTGACGCCAGTTTTTCGTAAATTTTCATAATTTTATAATTAATTATAGGGTCTGTAATTTCTATGGCAGGTCGGGCACCTGCTTTTATCCGTTCGTTTACTTAACGGACTGTTTTATGTAAAAAGTTTATATGTGCTCTGAATATTTTTTCGGTTCGCGCTTTTTACTTTCTAAAATAGTAATTACTTTTGCAGTAAATTGTTTGATACTCTCAATACATTTTTTTGATAATTTGGATATATTTAAGGAACATAGAGGAAATTATATCATCACCGATCCCGAAGGTCTGCCGGGGCGATATCTCGCAGGAGTTCTTTCTAAGGAAGCGCCTCTGCCTGAACTGACGCTGTTTCATTGCGCGGGGACCGAGGAAGATCGTGACGCCGAGGCGCTGAATCTTGAGGCCACACGACAGTTGTTCGGTTCATTCGGAGCGGATGTGCCTTCACGCGTGGTCTATGTCAGTTCCAGTCAGGTCTATAGTCCGGACGCGGGAACGGGAGTGGATGAGACACGTCCTGCCTTCGCCTGGAGCGAGGCCGGACGTTCCAAAGCCCGTACCGAAGTTTTTCTTGAGAAATGGTGTGCCGCTCACGACGCGGTGCTGACCATTGTCCGCCCGGCTCCGATGTTCGGCAAGGGCGTCGACGGTGCAATGCTGCGCCTTTTCAACCGTGTGGCGCGAGGCCGGTATGTGCATATCCGGGGCAACGACGCCCGGCTGTCGGTGGTGACGGCTCTTGATGTGGCGAGAGCTATGGTGCGGCTTGCCGGCCATCCCGGCATATATAATGTCTCGGACGGACGTGAGCGCACATGGCTTCAGCTTGCTGAGGCCATGAGTGCCAATGCCGGCGCGGAGAAGCGTATGACACATCTCCCAGCCAAGTGGGCGGATGTCATCTATCGGTTTTTCCGGTGGGTTCCGGTGGTGGAGGAGACATTGTCGCCTGCCGTGCTCGAACCCTTCACCCGGACGCTTGTACTTGACAACAGCCGTGTATGCCGGGAGACAGGCATCGAATTCTATGACACACTCGAAGTGATGGCGCGACGCGCCAAAGATTATCCGTATGAAGATTCTTGAAAAGATACAGAAGGGCATGGGGCAGACGGCCGCGTCTCTCGCGTCACTGCTGAAGATCGCGCTTATGTCGCACAGGCCCACGAAACGTTCCGGAGAACGACATGACACAATCATAATAATGGGTAACGGCCCGTCGCTGCGCGACGCTATGGAGCATGATATGGATGTGCTGACATCATATCCCCGTCTTGCGGTCAATTTCTCGGCGCTTACTCCCGATTTCCGCAAATTGCGTCCCGATTACTATATATTGGCCGACATCGCCTTCTTTATGAAGGAAAAGACAGGCAATGTGCCGGCGTTATGGCAGGAACTTGCCTCCGTCGACTGGCCGATGACTCTGTTTCTGCCTGCTACGGCGCGGCGCATGGCCGAAGTGCGCGCTCTTCCGCCAGACGTGACGGTGAAATATTACAATCTGACTCCCGCCGAAGGTTTCCGCTGGCTTATGCATCCGATCTATGACTCCGGACTGGCCATGCCGCGCCCGCGCAATGTGCTTATACCTTCGATAATGTCAGCGATGCGCGAAGGCTTCCGCCGCATTGTCCTGATCGGCGCCGATCATAACTGGAGCAAGACGCTCTGGGTGACCGACCGCAATTGTGTAGTGTCCGTACAGCCGCATTTCTATAAGGATGACGACAAGGAATTGCGCCGTGCGGAAGAGATATTCCGCAATGTCAGACTTCATGAGGTCTATGAGAACTACGCCATTGCGTTCCGGAGCTATCATAATCTGAAAGCCTATACCGACAGGCGTGGCATAGAGATTCTCAATGCCACCCCCGGCAGTTTCATAGACGCATTCCCGCGCATCACGCTTTCACAACTTCGAAAGTAAGGGCATCGAACGCGGATCCGGCGCGTGCTGTGATCTCGACGCGGAGCCAGCGGTAGCGCATGGCTCTGAGCAGCCGTATGTGCGCACCGCGTGCCGATGCGAGCAGCCGCCATTTCTCACGATGATGCGAGCCATAGAGCGAGATCTCTATGCCGTTCTTCATGTCGCGCGGAAATACTCCCCTTGCTGTCACGCTCCGTATCCTCTTTCTTGTTTCCGGCAATCCGAGATCGAGCGGGACGGTGATCAGTCTGAAATGTGAGGCGGTGTCTTCTCCCGATTGTCCGGAACCGGGGCCGTCATCCGGTTTTATAGAGGGATAAACATCCCAGTTGTCAAGGTTTCTGAAATTAAGCGGAAGCCGGATATCTTTCAGTCCGGATATTGCATCTTCCACAGGGAGCGAACCTATTATGCGGAATGAATTGTCAGCCTCGGCTTTTTCCCTTACCAGATCTTCTGTCAGTCTGGAATAATGCCAGCAGGGAACATTCTCTCCATAGACGGAATATGTCCTGATCGCCGAGACCGTCTCGTCGCCGTCCAGCGTGTCGCATTGACGGGTGGCATATATGTCGAGATGTGTCGCCAGCGACGAATATGGATCTGGAATCCCGAATGCCGGCAAAGACATTCTCAGACAGTATGCCGTATTGACAATCTCCGTTACCGTACTCAACCCATTGCCCGTCAGATGCGGTTCGCGCACAATCATTATCGGTGCCCGTGAATTTGGAAGGATGATGACCGGTCGCGTAGCGCATGTGTGTGTGCCGTCGGCGAGACGCAGGGCATATCCTATGCGGAACGGTCTTGTGAAAAGAGAATTTCTTGCGGCGGTAGTGAAGAAGTCCCTGATCCGCGGAATCACGGCATCAGTCATGCGTTTTATCAGCGTGTCGCCTGGGGTTTGCGCCTCTGATGTTGTATGGCCTAACCATGCGGCCACAATCGGCAGGTCCGTGTCAGGGATATTTACGCTGATCGGAGTTGCGGGATTGGCGTATCTGGAATAATCATATTCGGGTAGCGTGGAAGGATAAAGTTCGAAGGATGCCACTGGCAATGTGAAAGAGTCGGAGGGGCCGCTGTTATCGGCTGAAGGATCTTTTATCGGGACTACGGTTGAATTTTTTGTATTGAGAGGAATGCGTATGATCATGATGCGGGTTGTTTTTGCCGCAAAGATATATGCCGAGAGATGATGCGTCGTTTTATCGGTTTACTTTATGATAATAAAATAAGAAAGGCGGCTCCGATCGGAGCCGCCTTGGAATTTACATTTTAATTGGACTGTGAATTACTTCACGAGAACTTTAGAAGCTTTGCCGTCCTTAACAACGATGTAAAGACCGTTTTCGGGGTTAGCTACGCGTACACCGTCGATAGTGTAGTAAGCAGCTACGCTATTGTTCTCAACAGTCACACCTTCAATGCCGTCGCCTACTTCCCAGGGACATGCGAGCTCTTTGTCGTTAGAGATCACAAACATGGCGGGAGCACCAGGTTCGCCGATCTGGAAATAAGCAACACCGTTCCATTCTTCAGTAAGAGTAGTGTTGGGAGATGAACCTGCGCACTGGAATTCATTTTCGATAGTTACCTCGGCATCGCTGAATAAGATTTCCTCGCTTGAACCGTAGTTGTAGCGGTCATCCCAGGGATCTGTAGCGATCTTCCAGCCTTCGCCGGGAAGAATCTGCTGGCCTTCGGCACATTCGAATTTATAGACATTGTTGCCGAGATACTTGAGTTCCCATTCAGCACCTGATTCCCAGCCATTGATATCGCCACGGAAGAAGAGGACAACGTGATCGGTAGGATCCGGTTTGGGAGTGTCGGTTGTCAGTTTGATAGTGCTGAGGTCACCGGCCACTTCAATCGTGTAGTCACCTTTCCAAGGGCACAGTGTATTCTCACCCCAAGATACGAGCGGTTTTACTACACCGGGCTCGTCACCATAACCTTCTTCTCCACAGCCGAGCGCCGCGCCGTTGAAAGTATCCCAGTCTCCCATCGCTGTAGAGACCTTGAACTGGAAGAGCCCGTTGACCTTGAGTGTGTAGACACCGTTTGCATAAGCGAACTGTGCGGGAGCTTCGGGAGCCCATGTTGTGAACTCAGGCATGTCGGCCGGAATACCGTCACCGGTGTAGTAGAGAGGTGCACCATCCTGTGCGTTTGCTGCGAGACCTAAGAATGCAGCAGCTGCAAGAGCGTAAATTTTCTTCATAATTGAATTGTTTAGATTTTTTGGTTAATATTTGAAATTATGATTATCTGTAGTAGTTACGTGGATTCGATTGTGTAAGAATGAGCTTTAGGAGTTCTCACGGCACGAATTCGCTGCAAAGTTAATTACAAATGTTGGAAATTGCAATAATTTTTGCCTAAATTTTATTATATTTTTCAAAATTTATCCTATTTAAACGTTTCTGCCCCTGATTGCGTAACTTTCACGGATAATTATGTTTATGTGAGCGGTTAAAAAGAAAGCCCGGCTGGATTAGGCCGGGCTTTCTGATATAATGAAGTCTGATTATTCAAGTACAACTGTGTAGGGTTTGGTGCTGAAATCTACGGTTACGTCATAGGTGCCAGGTGTAGCTTTCAGGTTGTCGCCGCCGTCCTGTTTGTTGATGACGAACACCTGTTTGCCGGTAGCATCAGGAACAGAAGTGCCGCTGAAGCCGATTGCCCATGCGCCGTTGGCGTTGATCTTGAATTCGTCGCCTATTGCAACATTCTTGGCTGTCCATACCTTGAAGTCGGCAGAAGGCGTGAGTTCCGTAGCTGTCGCGAGATCCCATCCGTTGCCAGAGCCGATTACGCTGAGTGTATTGAGACATGTGATGCTGTAGGTGAGCTGTACAAGATTTACATCTAACCAATAAAGATGTTTGCCTTTGACAGGAGTGTCAAGACGAGCGCCATCGGCAGAAGCCGTGAGACCTCCAGTACGGGTGAGGCCGTCTTCAGAATCCTCGAAGCCGACATTCTGATCCTGCTTGAATACTACCGCACCTCTATAGTCGGGCTGGCCCGCGCAATACCAGATTGTATTGAGCATGGCTACACCGGTATAGTTGATGTAATTGTCGGTATAGAGAAGCATCACATCATCGGGTTTGCTTGTATTGCCGCTGGTGAAAGGATAGAGCACCTCAAACGCGTAGTTGATCGAGTAGGAGTCAAGTTCCACATTGATGGTGATGAGGAAATCGCCCTGGGCCTTGATAGAACCTGCATCATAGCCTGCACCGAGTTTTCCGGCAAGAGTTGATTCTACTGAAGGATTGCATCCCATAACGCCATCGGTAGAACCTGCCGTAACGGCAGATTGTGGAGCGACTTTCCAGAGATATCCGGTCTCGGATTCCGCAGCGGCTGCATCTACTGTGACTTTAAGTGCGAACTCCGGATTGTCATATACGCTGACGTTGCCGAGAGTATTGTTCATCTTGACAGCCTTTGACATCACAGGATTGCCGTTTGCATCGCAGGGCACAAGGTAATAAGCCTCTTCCATCACCTTGACAGGATCGAGAGTAGTGACGTTGAATTTAGAGTCTGCTGCAAAGAATGCGTCGAGACCGCCGAGACGTACGCGGGTTGTCTCTCTTTCAGCATATGCCTTGAAGCGGGTATATACCTCATATGTTCCCGGTTTCTTGGAGATAGATTTCTGGATGGCTCCGTTGAAAATGTCGGGATTCACCATAACGGCGTTGTCAACGATTGAGGTCGAGATCGTTGTGGCGTTGTTGAAAGAAGCGTCTCCTGCCACATCCATGTCGACCGACAGACTATAGTCTGCGGGGAAGTTTACGAGTTCGGTGATGTTTGCCACTGTTACGTCCGTATTGGCCTTGTTTGCCTCTACGAGATTGACGGTAGCGTCTCCCTGAGTGAGCACGATGCCGGAGTTCTCGAATACGGCTTCAGGCTCGGGATTTGTCTGGCCGGGAGGATTGGGCAGGTCGAAATCATCGCACGATGCCATCACCATGGTCAGAGCTATTGCTGATATGAATTTTATTTTTTTCATAAGTCTGATTTTCTGTTTTAGATTTTTGGCTTTATGCCCGGGAAGCCGGAATAAGACTTCCCGGGATTAAAAGGCATCAATTGAATTGAGGATCGCGGCCTACGAATGTCACATCGTGGAAGCCCTCCTTTACATGGATCTTGAGCTGAACCTGGTCAACGACTACGGTCATCGGTGTGAGTTCAGATACCCATACGCCCCAGTTTCCGAGACCCTGGGCAACTACGTCGCCGCTGTAGCCTGCATCGAACTTGTCGGCTATCGGGAGGACATAGAAGTCAGCTTCCGCAGAACCGAGAGATGCGGTAGCGGTCCAGCCGAGGAGCTCGGTGAAGAAACGGAACTGAGAAGTAGCGTCTACGTTCGAGAGATCCGGATCATCCGATTTCGGATTGAGGTTGAACTTGCCGACATATATCTTCTGTCCGATCATCTCCTGAGGCTCTTCGAGACGGAAGTTGTTGTAGTAGTGGTCATAGTTGGCCATCGACGGACCTTTGAAGCCATCGACAACGCCGGTTTCGGGATTCTGTACGTCACCGACTATGTAGATCCAGGCAGCCTTCTTCTCGGCATACTGTACCTTTACGGCATTGTAGCTTACGACATTGTCGGATGCGATAGCAGAGTTGTCGATACCGTTGATGCTGCACAACGCACGGAAGTAGCACTTTACGGGGCCGGCTGCGAACTGTGAGGTAGCATAAGCGTCCGGATCGTTGACGATACCGCCGAGGTTGAGGAGCGCCACACCGAGTTCGAAAGTCTTGATAGACATCGCGGCCGAAGTGGGATTGACATTCTCGAGTGCGATTGACTTACCTTCGACAGGTTTTACTGTCACGGCACCTGTGGTCTCGTCCACTACTTTCTCTACCGGACATTCCGGGTCGAGCGATACTATAGCCGAATAGTTGCAGATGGCCGAATAACCGTAGTCCGGCTGTGAGCAGAACAGGTTGAAGGTGGCGGCGTCCGTCAGGTCTGTCGCAGTGGCGAACTCGATGTTCTGGAGCGCCGGAGTCGCTATGGTGAAAGATGTGGGCGTGTGGAACTTGGGTTCATCCTCCTGTTTGCAGGACGAAAAGCCGAGAGCCACGGCGCACATAGCCAATATAATCGATATTTTTTTCATTTTGTCTTAAAAATTTATTGATTAGATATCCTGACGTCAGATCAATAGCCTTTCTGCTGCTGCAGACTTGAAGAGGTCATGACACGTGTCGGGATAGGATAGCTCTTGGTGTATTCGGGGAGGTTTGTGCCCGATGCAAGTCCGCCTTTCCATTCCCAGGTATAGCCTGTGCACCATTTGTTCCAGCGGATAAGGTCCGTACGACGGGTATTTTCCTGATAAAGCTCGCGGCAACGCTCATCCTGAAGATCAGTCATGCTCAGAGATGTCCATGCCACATATTTGTCGCCATATGCGCGCTGACGCACATTGTTGACGTACTGGAGAGCCTCGCCCTGCGAGCCGCCACCACCCTGGAGGATAGCTTCGGCCGCCATCAGATATACCTCGGCGAGACGAAGAGCGGCGAAGTCGCCGCCGTAGCATGCGGTCATGGGCACGAGCGCGCTGGCTTTGTAGTCTATATTGCCGTCGTTGTCATAAGCCCAGTTCGTGTATTTGTATGCGAGATAGCCGTTCTTGCCCCAGTCATCGCCGACGAGAGAAGTATTCTCGGCAGTGAAACCGTGAGAAGAAGTCTGCCAGTAAGTCACACGCTGGTCGTCGCTCTGGCTCATCTCGACGTCGTTCCAGTCGAACTTGCGTACGAAAGACTTGCGGGCGACCATACACTTCCAGCCCTCGGTGGCGTTGAACCACTGACCGGCCACGTGTGCGGTCTCTTTCGGGTCAAAACAGTATGCGATGTCGGCTATATACTCGTTTACTACTTTTTTCCAGTCGTCGGCCTCGTTATAAGCCTTTTTCATTTCGTCATATTCAGCCTGAGTAGAGCAATATGCGTAGATACGGCGTACACCGTCGCCGTCGGTGAAGAGCAGCGCCTCGCCTTTGGCATCCTTATATGCAGCGTCCATCGTGGGGTATGGCACAGTAGTCTCGGCGCCGTTCGAGCCGTTCCATGCGGCGATCATGAAAGTTGATCCTGACCATGCGGTAAGGTTCTCCACGATCTCGCCGGTGGCATTGTCAAAATATTTGGAAGCGGGGATGGTCCAGAGGATCTCGTTGACGTCGCCGCCATAGCCGAGAACGTATTTCTGGTTGTTGCAGCCGAACAGAGAAGCGTAAGTCGGAGCAAGACCTGTTCCATATTTACCACCGTTTCCGCGACGGTCGATGACAGCCTTGGAGTGCTCGTAGCACTTGGCGTAGTCGGCAGTGCCGGAGAATACCTCGCCGTTGAGATAGATCTTGGCGAGAATAGCCTCTGCCGCGTCAAGACCAACGAAACCATAGAAGGGAATTCTCCATTTGTCGCTCGAAGAGCTTTGTAAGTTGCCACTACATCCTCGAGATCCGCAGTGACAAGACGGTAGACTTCGGCACGTCCCGGCTGTGTGGGCTGAGCGCCTACAGGTGTCGTTTCGTCTGCATAAGGAGGATTCTCATAGAACGACATCATGTAGAAATAGCATGCGGCGCGGAGGGTGCGGGCCTGAAGCAGATACATCTGTGCGCGCTCAGTGTTGCTGTCGGTGAATGTGCCGTTCTGTACGTTACGGATGAAGTCGTTGCAGAGGGTGATGTTGATGATCAGACGTGAGTAGAATCCGAACACGCAGGGGAGATCGGGAGTCACGAATCCATAATTGAGCTGTCCGAATTTCTCGGGGTCCCAGAGCCAGCAGGCCTCGTCTGTCGGCATTTCCTCGGCAGTGAATATCGCACGCTGGAAAGCGGCCATACCTCCGTCGAAGTCCATGACGGGAGAGCTGCCGTTGGCACCGAAGGTTGCGAATTGAAGATAAATGTCGGAGAACACGGCGTCCATGTCCTTGCTGACATCGGTTTTCTGGGAGGGGTCGATCGGCGAGAGGTCCAGGTCGTTTACGCACGAAGAGAACCCGATTGCAGAGGCTGCGACTCCCAATGAAATGAATATTTTATTGAATGTTTTCATATTGGAATTTCTATTCTTTGATTAGATGAAAAGATTAGAAGGTAGCCACCAGACCGAGTGTGGTCGTGATCGGACGGGGATAGGGGCTGCTCTGCAGACCGCTGAACTCCTCAGGATCGAGACCTGTGAACTTGGTGATTACGAATGGGTTCTGAACCGCGCCGAAGAGACGGAGAGTAAAGTCGCTTCCGGCGATGTTGCGGAATGTATAGCCGAGTGTGATGTTGTCGCAGCGGAGGAACGACGCATTCTCCACAAAGTAGCTCGAGAGGGGGAGGAGCGTACCGCTTGCCGCGTTCTCGAAGAGAGGACGATCGGCGAGAAGGTTGCCGAGCTGATACTGTGCGGCTGCCACATTGTAAATACGGCTGTTGTCATATCCGAGCTTGTTGTAGACGTAGTTGCCGAGCGAAGCGCGGAGCGAGATGCCGAGATCCCAGTTCTTCCACTGGAAGTTGTTGTTCCAGGTCATGGTGACTTTGGGATCGCGTGAGTGATACATGATCTTGTCGCTTTCGTTGATCACGCCGTCACCGTTCTGGTCTACGTACTGGTTCTCGATGGGATCGCCGTTGTCATCGTAAACCTGTTCGTAAACCATGAAAGTGTATGCAGGCTGGCCTACGATGTGGTAAGCGATGTCGTAAGAACCTGTACCGCCAGTAGAGATGGCCACTGTCGTGGTGCCGCCCTGGAGCTCGGTGATCTTGTTCTTGTTCCATGCCACGTTGAACGAAGTGTTCCATGTGAAGTCATCGGTGATGACAGGTTTCGCGCCGATAGTGGCCTCGATACCGATGTTGCGCATCGAACCGATGTTGTTCCACATCATGTTGGCGGTGTTCATGGCGCCGGTGGGCACGAAAGAGAGAAGGTCGGTTGTCTTGCGGAGATACCAGTCAAGAGCGAGGGTGATGCGGTTGTTGAGCACGCCCATGTCGATACCGACGTTCCATGTAGTAGTGGTTTCCCATTTCAGATCGGGATTGTAGGCGGAAGGATAGAGCGGGTTGATCCATACGCCCGAGCCGTCGGGGTTGAGATACTTGAATCCGTTCTGATAAGAGAGTGTGTACTTCGAGATGTAGGGGAAGTAATCGTCCATCTCCTGCTGACCTGTCTGACCCCATCCGAGACGGAGCTTGAGATCGTTGAGCCAGCCCTGGGCGGGTTCGAGGAACTTCATGTTGTTGATCTTCCAGCCGAGAGCCACAGCGGGGAAGATACCCCAGCGGTTGTCTTTCGAGAAGCGTGAAGAACCGTCACCACGGAGAGTGAAAGTCAGCAGATAAGTGTCGTCGAAGATGTAGTTGATACGTCCGAAGAATGATACAAGCTGGTTGATCTGTGCCCATGTTGACTCGGGAGCGTTGGCATAAGTTTTGCCGATGTGGCTTTCAGTCGAAGGATCGAGCGAGAGTGTGTAGCCGCCGTTGTTATAGATCGAAGTCCAGGTGTTGTCGAAGCCGAGAGTGCTGATTGTGGTCTGGCTGCGGCCATGGTAGTCGAAACGCTGCCAGTCGTAACCGACGGTCACGTCAAGATCGGACTTGGCTGCCTCGAAATACTTCTTGTAGTTGATATAGAAGTCGAGCAGCGTGTTGCGCTGGAGCTCGTACCAGTTGTAGTTTGTACCTGCACCGTCGTTGTAGTTGCCGCGCCATGCCTGGATCGAGTTCTGTGCGATGTCGGTGTGTGACCAGTTCTTCGAAACCTGATAACCGAGGTTGAGGTTGAAGTGAAGTTCAGGCACCCAGTAGAGGGCGTAGTCTATCTGAAGGTTGCCGACACTTGAAAGAGTCTTGCCGATTGCCGTGGCGTCCATAAGTTCCTGAACGGGGTTCTGGCTTGCGTTGGTCTCGGGAGCGCCGGTGGCGGTGGTTATGTTGTAATAGCCGTTGAACATGGTCATACCGGTGTCGCCGGCTGTGGGATAGTCATA
>ERZ860264.1497-NODE-1497-length-15746-cov-4.445287_pt1 | contig 15746 bp, 15 predicted proteins | sample MGYA00509980_ERZ860264 | MGnify/ENA primary metagenome ERZ860264 (study PRJEB30046, sample SAMN00715212) | human gut metagenome | study: EMG produced TPA metagenomics assembly of the A metagenome-wide association study of gut microbiota in type 2... | reverse complement strand
AAGAACTCTTTCTTTTGCGCTTGTCAGAGGTTCAACCCTGAAAGCGGATGCAAAGATAAGGAGTTTCCCGATTCCAACCAAATGTTTTTGGAAGAAAATTAAATTAATATGAAGATTTTTAAACTAAAATTGACTTAAATCAAGGCAAATAAATAAAATCCACAGCTTTTCTCTCAACTAAAAGCATTTTTCACGGCGTTGGTTCAATCGTCGCGAAAATGGCTCAAACGGCATATTTTCATCAGAAATCAACTCCCGCGCATCCGTTACACGGCTCTTGTAACAACGTTACGCGGCCCGAGTAACAATGTTACACGGCTCTGGTAACATTGTTACATGAACCGTGTAACGGCATCAAAGAATGGGGAGGACGATATATATAAGATTATTCAACGCAAAGGCGCAAAGACGCAAAGCTCTTAGAAAAGCCTTCGCGTCTTTGCGCCTTTGCGTTGAATTTGCCTGAGACCAGCTACATGATGTGCTCACATCGTTACCACGACACACTCATGCCAAGCGCAACGTTTGCATTTGAGCTGAGAGGAATGGCTTCCTTGCTCATCTTTCCGAGCAGATGGTCCATGCCGATGAAGAAGTTGTAGCCCTTCGGATGGATGTTGATGACCCAGCCCATGCTCGTGGTGAAGCTGTTGACGGAGAAACTCAGACCGCCGTCAATCCATTTGAGCGGAGTGTAATTTGCGCTCAGGCGGCCTTCGGTCCAGGTGTAGGCGCCACGGATGCGGGTGCTGCTCAGTGCGCCGAACTTTATCTGGCGATAGACGGGCAGCGTATATTCGCCGGCAAGATTGATGGTCATGCCTATGCCGGTGGTGCGTCCGCCGCCGTCACCGTTGTCGCGGAGATTGGCGAATTCCTTCAGCTGGTCGGCATAGCGGTCGGACTTGTCGCCGAGCTTCTCGCCGCCGCGGTCGCGCGTCACGGCCACGTCACGGAAACCACTGAACTCAAAACGGTCGCTGATGTTGACAGCCTGCATGTCGTTGCTCCAGCTGATGAAGCCGAGGTCGAGCAGCGAGGCACTTACCGTCCAGTCGTCATTGATCTTATAGACACCGCCGAGGTCTCCGGCCATACCGAAGCCGCCGAGTCCGGCTCCGTCGATGTCGACATCATTTATGCGCTGATACTGTCCGCGGCCCTCTTCCTTATAGTCGGCATCCTCCTGCTTGTATGTAAATCCCTTCATCGACACGTTGGCCTGAGCCTCACCCGAGACAATCCACTTGTCTTCCGAAGCGAGCTCGGCCTTCATGTTCTTCATCTGCAGGTCGGCGCGGGCCACTCCGAAGAGGAATTTCAGCTTAGCACCAAGACGCAGCTTGTCGTTGATCTGACGTGAATGACCCAGAGCCAGCTCGACGTATGACTGGGCGTTGACGTTGATGTCTCCGATGTCATAGTTGTTGTTGCCGATGTTCTTGGCAAACTCGAACAGCTCGTAGGGCAGCGATACGCCGAAGGATGTCTTTGAGTTGATTTCAACCGTGTTGTATCCGCCCCATGCCGAGAATCCTCCCGAAAGCAGCGTCAGGCCGACATCACCCACAATGCGGTTGTTGCCCGTGCTCAGTCCGTCGAGCGCCGTACTGACGGGGATATAGGGGTTCATGAACGTCGTCATGCGCTTTGCGCTTTCCGCCGGATACATCGGGTTCGGCATGATGATGTCTTCATATCCGAAATTTCCCTGCATCTTGACATTGATATTTCCGAGCGCCGGTATTGACACATAGTTGCGTTCGTTGGCGAAAGCCGGGTTCATGGTGTGACGGAACTGATAGTCTTCCGTGAAATATGCCGAGTTGAGCGTCTGCGCCATGGCCGCTCCGCTCACTGCTGTCATGGCAACGGCCATGATATGCTTGTATGATAGTCTCATTGTTATCGTCTTTTCTATATATTATATATAATAATGTGTTCGTCATCACAGTTCGGCCATGACCGTACCGACCACTTTCACCCGTATGTCGGTCGCCTTGATATAGTGTTTCTCGGCGTTGAGCACAACACCCGTGACAGGAGCGGCTCCCGGCATGGAGGCATCGCCCTCGAACGTGACAGCCAGACCGTCAAGCTCCTTGATGGCGCCCTTCTTCTTGGGACGGATCGTTATCACAATAGGTGTATTTCCTGACTCCGTTCCGTCGGAAGAGGCAATAATGGTGCGGTCGACCTCCACGCTCACCTTGTCGTCGCCCAGCAGCTCACCGCCTACGGCCAGCGCCTCGGCCTTGACGGTGAGGAAAAGCGGCACACGGTTCTCGATGTTGGCCGTCAGCTGGACGTATGCGCCGTCGGCGAGGTCGAAGTCCTCCAGGTCACCGTTCCAGTCGTCGATGCTGTCGGTGTAGACGATGCGGGCATCCTTGGCAAATGACAACGGGGCATTGATACTGTATTTCGGGCCTACCGTATAGTCATATCCCATCTTGAAGCTGCCGTCCTTCGTCGCGTCGGCTTTCACCAGGACGTTGTTGAACGTCACACGGTCGGGGATGGTGCGGATGAGGTCTGAAAGATTGGCCACTTCCTTGATAACGTCAAAAGACGCACGTTCGGCCGCGGTCATGGCGTTGGCATTGCGGCAGATGCAGACACGGGTGACGGTGGACGCCTCTGCTGACGTCTGCGGATGACGGTTGATATGTATGCCGCTGACGTTGATGACAGCATTGCGACCGTCGTTGACAATGACATTACCGTCCTTATACGCCGTGATGGTTCCGCTGACATCGCCCTCCACGTCCATGTCATTGCTCAGTTCGAGGATAATCTGCGGATTGAAGAGGTCGATGACAACGTTGCCGTCCTTCAGGAACGACGGGACGTCGCCCACCTCGGTGTCGCCAAGGTCGTCCAGCTCAATCTTCGGTTCAAACCGTCCGGTCGCTCCGGTGACGATGAAGCGGTCAAGCGCGAGTTCGCTCCTGACGGTCATCGAGCTGAGGGCACCCTGTCCGGACATAGCGACGTCAGCCATATCTATCTCCGCACGCACGTTCACCTGACCGTCAAGCGTAATCTTTCCACTCGCCTCGTCGATGGTCAGCGTTCCGAGCGACGGGTCTGACTGGCCCTTACGGAAGTCAAGCTGACGGACATTGCCCGCGATATGAACACCGGCCTTCGGATTGACATTCTCAAGACGTATCTCATAACCGTTGACCAGACTATGAGGTTGGGACACCGTCAGGTTCGACAGCACCATATAACGTGAGAAAGACAATGTCAGGGTTTTCAGTTTGGCCACGTTGTTCTTCAGTTCGTCCGAAAAGAATACGTCGAGCTTGAAACTTGACTCCGATGTGGCCTCATACAGCGCCACTACCTCCTCGGGCTTGTCTCCCTCGTATGTGAAAAGGTTCAGCGTTCCCTCGGCCACGGCAACACTTCCGGCTGCACCGCGGCGCACGCCATGACCCTTCGCTCCGGACACAAGCTGGAAAGGCACGACGCGGTTGTCGTGCTCACCGTTCTTGCTTATCTCAATCCTGTCGATGTTCGGGCGGGCCGGCTCGACGTCGCCGCCGTCGCGGTGGAAGACATAGTTTTTGTTTTCATCCAATATCACACACTCCGTGTCATCAATGTCGAGAACATCGTCAAGAAGGATGAAGTCCGTGGAACTGACCGGCAGCGTGAGTTCACCGCTACCGATGCCGAGCGTGGAGTCCACCTCGTTGAAATCATAATCATCGTTAGTACAACCTGCTAACGCCAGTGCGCCTGCAATCAACGGTATGAGAGCAGTCCGCTTCTTGTGAATTGTTATTCGCATATTATTTATATATTAGTATAATTTTATCCTATCCAATATATCATCACGACACCGTAAAGTATACCTACGAGTGCAAAATTAATATAAAAATTACAAACAAACGAAGAAATGTGCAGGAAAAGGATGGAATAGATTATAATAGAGGTGGCTAATAGAGGTGACAATACTATTTATGTAACAAAATGCCAAGATTTCATCAGGGGACAACAAGAAAAATCGGCTACGCCTATAATCAAGACATAGTCGATTTAAGTATAAGTAATGAAACGATAGTTTACAAACGTATCAAACTACGTTTGCATACTATTTAAAATTTGTATCCGAACACAACTCCATAAGCTTGATTATACTGCGCTAAGTCAGAGTCGAGCTTTGTCAAACCACGGCTATATTCAATTCCAACCGTAAATTGACTGAAGTCAAGTGACACACCCGCTGCAAGACCGGCATCAAAGCGGTTGAATCCTTCATCACTGTCAAACACATTGATTTTTCCCTCGCCATAAAATTCAATATCACTTCCAAATATACCATAAGAAAGATACGGGCCTGCTTTCAGCACGAGTTTCATATCGTCCGAAACATTGAATTTATAAGCAGCAAGAATTGGTATTTGGAGATACATCATATTAATAGAACCATCTATATAATCCTGCTTAAAACCCTTGTTTACAAGTTCTATCCCAGGGCTTACAGAAAAATTATCAGATACACCCCAATCATAAGTCAGACCAACTTTATAAGAAAAAGTTGTTTTTGTGTCCGCATCACTACCGACAACAGAAGAAAGACCAATGCCGGCTTTCACTGTCAGTTTCGAATCTTCCTGTGCGTTGATTGTTAAGGTTGTCAACGCAAGTGCAACCATTAATAAAATCCTTTTCATTTTATTATAAATGTTTTTAATACCGAGTGTCCTCCGGTATTTGGTTTGTATTCAGCCAGGACACGGCCATTAATATTTTCCGCAATGATGTCATTTCAGCCACATCAAATTCGTTGTTTTCGGCTTCTGTCCGTTTCCGAAAGCCACACCTATGGCACGTGCCGCAGCAATACGGTCACTTTCCAATTTTATCTGGTCATTATACTTCTGACGCATTTCAAGGTCGATGTCGCTTCTCACCTGACCTTTCACCTCGCTCATAAACTTCACGGCTTCGGCATAGCAGGCCGCATCCGAGTCTATCTGAGCCAACATGAAACAAACGTCATAAGCCGTCTTCTGGTCCTGTCCGGAAGCCCACAGCGCCTTGGCGTTATTCAAAAGAGCACGGTTCATCCGGTCTAAATTCTGCGAATAAAGCTGCAGGCCATATTCGGAGGCAGCTTTTCCGCCCTTTGAGCACACCGGAATGGCAAGAACCATGACCATGGCTTCCTCATACTTCTGCAATGATGCCAGCCGGCGTGCCTCACTGATGATGTTATGATACTGCGAGTCGTAGTATTTCATCATGCTCTCCTTGCCGCGGTTGATGAGATTCTTTATCTCGCTGCTGCTCGCATTGATGCGCTTGAACGCATTGATATAGCTCTTGACCTCGCCTGTCCCCACGCCATCAAGCGTTATGTATGCCGTGCCGAACTTTTTCTGTGTATAAGTATCGGCAATATATAATGTCATACCGAGATTATATACTGTCTGTATCGGCGGTCCCGGCAGATTGCTCTTATCCATCACGTCACAGTGGGCCGTGAGGACGAAAGGGGTTGTCGAAGCCTCCGTGGCCAGACCATTTTCCGCGGCGATACGGCTGAGGGCCTGATAAAGGACGGTTGTGGCAGCTGACGGGACATTGGTAAAATCGCTGTCAAGCTGTATTGAAATCGGCATCATGCACTCTTGCGCACTAACACCTGTTGCCGCAAAGACGAGTGCGGCTGATAAGATCTTCCTGATATTCATATTCGTTCACCTCCATTTTATTTCTCTCCAAAAACAAGAAGACACCGGCCGAGCCCACGATTAACAGTCTTTACAGGAATATTGTATGGAGCCGCGCCGAGATAGCGGGCCAGATCACGTGCAAATCCGTATGTATCCTGAGCCATGCCGTTAGCCTTGTACAACGGTATGCGCACCTGCTCATAGAGAATCATGCTCTCCGTAGCATCAGACTTGCTGAACCTGTGATTGACACAGTTGTCCGCCAGCCAATTGTCAATCACCTCATTGAGTTCGTAGTCATCATATTCTTTCTCGAAATCCACCGCGCTGCTATCAAATATACGCATGTCGAGCACGACCTCACGACCGTTCGTGAGCAGGTCGTCGAAGTGAGCCTGCAAGCGCTCGGTAAACGCATCCATGTGATCCTGCACGGCCTCTTCAAGAAGTACGGGAATCTCCGCCGAGAAAGAACCCTTACCGGTTCCCTCGGCTCCGGCTACCTGTTTGTTCGAATAGGCGTCAAGAGCACGCAGATTGTATGTAATGCTGCTTTTCGGCCCCACGGTGTTCACCGTCCAGTCTATTTCAAGGATTATGTCAGCCTTAGCCGTACGGCGCAGACGGTCAAGAGGACTCTCCGTAATGGCCGAACCGCTCTTTTTGCTTGCAATCAGTCTGTCTTCAGCAGAAAGTCCGGCGATGCTCTTTATGTTCTGCTGCAAATCCTTGAGCGGGAAGCCACGGTCAGCCATCAGCAGATTTATCTTCGATATCACAGCATTAAGCTGTTTGTCAGCCGAAACGGCAGCTTTGTAATCAGGAACCTGTTCGGCCGTCCCCTGATTGTCAAATGTCTGTTCATAACCATGTTCCTTGCACCATGCGTCACTCGGAACCACCATCAGCGTCGGCTTCTTGGCCTGTCCCATTGCCTGTAAGGAACATACTGCCAGAAATAATACAGGTAATAATGCTTTCAGTTTCATTTTCATATAGTTTTTCTTATTTGTCAATAACATTGTCGGCGATAAGTCTGGATTTCAGCTCCGACCTGAGCACACGCACGGTAAGGTCGTACGAATATCCCAGTTTGTCCTTCACCTTGCCGCCTGACCGCTTTTTCGTGTCACGCAGCGACACATATTCTTTATATGCTCCGTTATCGGCAAAGAATATATTGAAGTATTCTTCGTATCGCTCACGTGCATTCACTTCCGCCACAAGCGGCCTCATGTTGCATCCTGCGGCACCGTCACGAATACCATCGAACACAACTGCCCATACTGCATTTTTCATAGCCTGCTCCTTGGCATCGGCCCTATTACGGCCATATCCCTGCACCCGAAGGGTCTGCGAACCGTCAAGTTCTGTTCCCATACACCTCACTGAGGTGCGCGATTGCACCGGTTGAGTCTGAGCCTCAGCACATACCAATGTGAGCGCAGCCGCAATTGTCAAAAACAGTTTTTTCATAATCGTTATCATTTTGGTTGTATTTATCAGAATTCATAACCCAGCTTCAGACCAAAATAGCTGTACGCCATATCTTTCTTCGAACTGTTCTTGAAACTCGTAATTGTGTAGCTCAATCCTATCTGGAAATTATTGCGCAGCCCGCCGAAACTGTAGCCGACCGTTGGACTGGCGAAGAATCCCTCATGAGTTATTCCACCGACATTGAGTGACCAGAACGGAACGCCGTCACGGTCACAGGCGGAAATGAAGTTTCCACGGACATTTGCAAACACCGGAATGCCGAATCTGTTGTCCGTATCTCTGACACCGGCATTGTTCACATAGACACGCCCTCCGAAACCGGCTCCGACACGGACATATTCGCTGAAACGATAGCCGCCCGTGAATGACAATCCGGCATACTGCATGTTGGGACTATGCACCATCACACTGCTTCCCCCGTCTGCTTCTATGGCACACCAGAAACCGTTGTCTGTGCCATTATAGTCCTTGTACCCTTTTTGTTGCGCCTTATCAGGAAGTATCACATCCCTGTATTGCGCTTCAGCTGACATTATTGCCGACAGCATCAGTATAAGCATTACTATTCTTTTCATAATACATTTTATTAATTAAAAAATAAAAACAGTATCACATCTCTCTAATCAACATTCCGACAGCGAAATCCTTACCTGACACTACCTCAAATTCGGTTGCATCAAGTTTCGCATTTTCAGATTCACTTTCTGTAATCATATATCGATTGTCCTTAACCTGCCCTTTAATAGGTCGTATGACACCGACACGCTCATATTTCACCTTTCCTTCCTCTGTAATTTCCCGTTCAAGAACTTCAAACCTTGTATTGTCGTCTATACCTTCCTTCACGCCTACATCTGCTTTCAAAGGTGATACAGACAACAAAGGAGCCTTTATACGAAAATCCGGATATTGATGTTGCAGCTGAGCAATATTCTGGTCAATGGCCTGTTTTGTCACCATCAAAAGATATTCTTTCGGATCTTTCAATGCCGTAAATTCCTTCTTCTTTATTGTACATATTGTCTCTCCGACAAAATTCATCACATAGGAATCCGTGTCTGCCTTAAATGATTTAACCTTACCATTATCAACGATACCATTCTCTGTATAGTATTTGGTATAAAAATCCATTGCAATATCATCATTCCATCTCAAGCGGAAGAGATAACTTTTTATTGTCACTTCGAAGCCTCCCACCCCTTGATATGCTTTCTGTATCCTATTGATATTACCAGTATAAGCACCGACTATTGACTTTAAGATCCAGTTGCCACTTCCCTTGCTTTGATAACTCATATCATTTACGAGCAAATACGTATTATTGATAAGATTTTCACCAGCGTCTTCCAAGAGAGCCTTGCCACGGATACTCGCCCTTGCTTCACTTCTTTTGCCGACAGAGGCATTATAGAATCCTCTCTGTTTTATCAGATTCATATCAAAAGAGCCAGTCTCCTTGTTCCTGTCAAACCATTTAGACACCATTTTTTTGCCGAGATTTACCTGTTTGACAAAGTCCTCGATATTAGCCAACTGTTCTTCTTGAGATTCAGCAAATGATATCACTTTCACCCCAAGGTCGTGATTATTGAAACGCTCTGGAAACGGAATCTGCGAAAAGACCTCCTCGACTAAATCAGCATATTTTTCATTGAGATGCTTTATCATCATGGAGTGCATTGAACTTCTTTCATAGTCACATCCCTCATTCTCCTGCGCGTGGCAAAAGAACGGGAATGCGACCATGAAAGCGGTCAATATCGTCTTTCTTCTTAGAAATCCCATTCGTCGTTTGTCTTATAATGAACGCCCGTGGTCTTCTTGTCGTTGCTTTCGCCCTTTATTCCAAGTTTGACAAGCTGCTTTCTGACGCCGCTCATATATTTCATAAGGGCAAAAGCATTCTTAGAACCTTTAGAGATTTTATAATCAGCCGGGATATTGAACTCGCTATCTTCAACCGTACGGGGGATTATCTCCGTGACGTCTGCCTCAACATACATGCTTAATTCTCCCACACTCATCACGCTGACATGACCTCCATCATATTTATATGAATACTTCAAGGCAATGCCGGGAATGTCCAATCCGAATAAACTCCATTTATAACCATTCGGCGCCGGTATATCAGAAACATACGCCTTCACGTCATATTTCTGCTCCATTTTGCCCATTTCACGGTTTATACGTCCTTCGTAAAGAGTACATTCCTTGTCATTTATTGATTTCTTCGTGTCTGTCTTTGCAAAAGTATAGTCAACAATAGGAGCAGAAGCTCCACCTACCGTAATCGTTTTTTCACTTGTCAGTATGCGCATAGCGTCGATGTTTGCGCCGTAATTCATTCCTGTTTTTGTCAAATCGCAGAAATGGACATAGGAAGGAACGGCATTATCAACAACGATATGACATTGTGTCGTTTCGTCAATCAAATGCATTTTATCTCCTTTTAATATCATGCGCATTTTATGAACGCCATTAAAATACATTGAATTAGGCATCTTCAGTATGTAATCGGAATAGTTCTCAAACGTTTCATAACGTATTTCTCCCTCAAACGCATTTGTATTCTGCGCCATGCCAATGATTGCCATCATGCAGGCTATTGATGTTATCAAAAACTTTTTCATCTTGCCATTGTTGTTTTATGTGATTAATTAGAAGCCTGATGACAGCGAGCGGACCACGCCGGCTTTCTCCAATTCCTTGCGCAATGACGTCTTGTCAACCTGCAGTATCGCGCCGGTCTTATAGCCTTTTGAGGTCTTCACGCGGTCGTAAGAACCGGCTATAACGGTCGCAAAAGACTGACACGGACCATCTGCGGCAAAGAAACTTTCGCAGAAAGCCGCATTGTCAGCCTCTGCCGTTGGCGGGGCCATTGCCGGCTGACGTGCCCCGCTTTCGTTGCCGGAGCATCCGCGGAACACCACACCATGAACAGCAGCACGTTTCAAATCTTCATCCTTTACGCTTTTGGCATATACATATACCTTCACCAAAATAGTGCCCTCTGTGCCGGAACCTGCTCCGGTAATGTCATATTGCGGCACTTTGTTGCCTTTAGCTACGACACTGATGGCAAAAGCTAAAAGCATTACTGTCAAATTGATTATTCGCTTCATACTTCTATCGTTTTTATCTATTATTTTGCTGTCATCTCACGTATAAGCATACCTTTAGAGAAATCTTTTCCACTAACTGTGCGGAATGTTGTACAACCAAGCGTTGCTCCTACGGCCCCTTCTTCTTCTGCCATATAACGGTTGTCCCAGATAAGATTCTCTATCGGCTCTATTATTCCCACACGGTTGTATTTATGCTTTCCATTCTCCAATTCTACAACCTCCAAAACTTCAAACTTAGTACCGGCACTTACACCTTCTTTCATTCCGATGTATGCAGTAAGAGGCTCTATCGAAACGAGCGGTGTCTTCGTTCTGAATTCTTCATAATTACGTTGAAGGTCGACCACATTCTCATCAATAGCACGCTGACAAGCCTTGCGCACCATAACAATAGGTTCTTCCTCCTTGATACCGAGGAACGATGTTGTTCCACCACGGCTCTCCACTTTACCAACATACTTCAACTTATACCCATCACGAGCTTTTTCAAAATTAAGTTTCTTTGATTCATCAGACTTTGCCGCATATTGTTCTTTATAAAATAACGCGGCCTGTTCATCCGTCCAATCCAACCTATATAAAAATGTATTTATCTTGACAGTGAAACCTTTTATGGTCTCCACCATATCACCAATGTTATTCGTAAGGTCATCTATACTGCTACCAGTATAGGCAGCAGCAATCTGTCCGAAAGCCTTCAGCAGTGAACCGGCCGTTTTTGCCCCCTTATTCTTATCTACATAACGTATGTCATTTACAAGCACGTATGTATTGCCGATGAGTTCCTCGCCCGCGTCCTGAAGCATTGCCACACCACGTGCCGAACGTGAAGCGAGCTGTTTATCAAATTCGGTGGCATTATACAATCCTCGTTCCTTCACGAGTTCCATATCACACATTCCCGTATAATAATCACGGTTGAACCAACGAGCAACCAAACGACTTGCCACCTTGTTGTTCTGCAAGAATTCCGTTATCATCGGATTTTCTTTCTGACTTCCTGCTCCTGCCAATTTCTTATCCATATTGAGAACCTTCACACTGAGGTTATGGTCGTTGAACTTGTCTGGAACAGGAATCTGCAGGAAAGCCTCCTTTATTTCTGCTGCAAACTGCTGGTCTGTATGATTGACAAGTACCGAATAGACGGAACTGCGGCGATAATCTGATACCGGTTCCTGTGCATAAATATATCCGAATGAAGAAGCTGCTAATACACCGGATAACACTATATTACGTATATTCATTGTCTTTTCTGTTTTTATTTATTAGTAATTCCATTCATCTTCACCAAGAACCGACTTCAAATCATACGAACGATTGTCACGCGTTACGTTCAGCATAATGTTCTTCTTTTCTGTCTGTGTGAGTTTTTTGCGCCCGTATTTTTTTATCTCTGCCAATACCTTTTCCTTATATTTCACTGACACAGGACGATCCATGACGACATTATTGTCCGTGTCTATTAAATAGCCGTAAGTCTCAACATTCTTTTCCACACTGACAGCAGCAATGGAGTCATTCGGACTGTTCGGCTCCAATAACTGAGCACGGTTCACCATATTGTTCTCTATCGTCATTCCGACCGGAGCCACATGGGCTATTCCGTTGATGAAATTTGTCACAGCCTTATATCCTGTATCTGAAATCTTACCTGAAGCGGTATTCAGATGATAATACAACGAATCAGCTTTCTTAACCCAATAATTTTCCGTTCCACGCTCTTGTGGTATCAGCATGTCGATATATTCAATCGGCACTATCGTTTTGTTGTCAGATGATACGGCTCCACATTTCCCATCCTTTATGACTACCATGACATCATACGTATTTCCAGTAATAAAGTCATATTCAAACGGTACAACAATATCTCCTGTACGGGTTATGCCTCCCATCTTACCGTCTTTCATCACCGAAAACACTTCCTTTATGTTTTCCGTTTTAGGGAATACTATTCTGCTGAATCCGGACAGAGCAGCAACATCGGTGCTATTCCCGTCGAACACATCCCATGTATCAGAACTGTTTTTCGCAGCCCACAATCCAGTAACAGGACTATGCATCAGATTTGTATAACCTGTCCGTAACGATTTACCGCTCTTATCGATAAACGACCATACAGAACCATTGACAGGAGCAATATTGCCGGCAAAATCGCCGTGAGACCAAAAATTCATTTCCTTAAGAGCTTTGTCAAATTCTGCAACCTGAAAGGCATTTTTTGCCTCAAGGTCATAGTATCCGCACAAGGTCTTTTTCTTTTTTGATATATAATATCTTACCATACCGCTCTTTGGCTCCATCACAAAATAATAGATGTTTGGTTTTATCAGTTCATTGCCGTTGCCATCCATTACTCCCGAATAAGCTGCGCCGAACAAACCTGCTGAGAAACCCAAATACGAGCAATCTGTAATCAAAGTGTCGGTGAGGTAATGATAACTATAAGCAAGAGCCTTACCTTCATAATAAGGATACAGATTCGTCACATCAGAAGAGAATTCAAACAACCCTTTGTATTTTGGCGTTACCTTAATATTGCCGTCAGAGTCTATTATTCCATATTTGGCATTTTGCATATACGCCTTTTTATCATTAGTAGCCTGTTTTCCACCCAAAGCGATAAGAGCCTTTCCATAGCAATTAGGTTTGGATATAAAAGAATAGTTTGGTTCTACAACTATTTTACCCTCGCGGTTTGCCAATCCCTGGGTCTTACCATTTTTAATAAGATAAAATTTTTCGTTCCATTTAGTTATCTGACTGTATTTCAAAGGGAGAATGACATTACCTGCAACATCTATCATTCCGGATTTTCCTGATTTTGTAACAATTGAAATGCCGTCAGTAAAAGGTGACACACTCTCGTATTGGCATTTTATCACCTCATTCCCTTCCTTATCGGAAAATCCTACTTTTCCTTTTTGGTTGACAAGAATTTTTAAATCTTGGGCCTGAATTGTAGATACCATAGCAATGGCTGTCAAGAATAGAACTGATTTCAGATTCATAACTAATAATTATCATCAGCCTATAGTTCCTGATTCGGCTATCATTTAAAATGATTACATTATATAATACGGCAAAATGAAAAAGACGTGGAACTATCACCCGTTGCCCGTTCCACATCAGGAGGCCTTCGCATTGCCCGGGATTGCTGAACGGAGCAACTACGAAGTCCACGCCGATATGATAACAATATGACATCCCCTACCACTGACATATAAAAATATAGCGCAAACTTAGTAACATCGTAACATATACCAAGAAAGCCCCATATTGATATGCAGGCAAAGGGGATGCGCTTGTGAACACATCCCGAGGACATTCATAATTGCAATGTTCTGACAATCCCTGAAAGTTGCGAAGTTTCCTGATGTCAAGAACAAAGCGCTATATGAACGCCTTATTATTATGTCGTGATTCCCACCCAAACTCCGCTTCTGCCGTTTTTCTCCTTATTATATATAAAGGAACTTCCCAGCTTCAGCTCGGCGTGGACTAATGTCCATTTTCACTCCCACATTCCGTATGAAAGAATACGCAGTATAACATACATTAAGGAAATCTGTTGCAAAAATAGTAAAAAAGAAAAGAAAGAAGAAAGAAATGGATAAAAAAATAAAAAGATTTTCAAAAAGCCCATACCGAAGTTCCGCTATCCCGTGACAATAGGGTCAAGGGATGGACACTTTATCATACTTTTATTTAACAGCATGGGAAATTCTATATACTTCTGCATTTAAAGTATAATTGCATTAAAGTATAATACATCCCGCTATGTAGCCTGAGAATGTGATGAAACGACGGCGCGAAACGCTTTGTCTGAGCCGACAGGACCTTGCGGAGATGGTTCAGGCCGGTCTTGCCACAATCAATGACATCAAGACCGGGACGCTGACAGAGCATACCCCGGCCCTTTTTGTCAGCTTATTGACAAAGGGATAATATATATAAATTGCAATATTCAGCTCATAGACACGGTGGAATATACGGCACACGTCCCGCCGATCCTCAACGTCCTCACATCACGCTTTCTCCTTCGACGTATTCGCCGAGGAAGATGTGCTCTCCGTCGTAGACGGCGTAGGTGAACTGGCTGATCCAGTCACCGAGAATCATCATGCGGGTGCGTTTGGTGAGCTGGAGATCGAGTTCGATGTGGCGGTGGCCGTAGAGAAAGAAGTCGATGTCGGGGTGACTGCGGATGTACTGTTTGGTGTAGAGCACGAGGTGTTCGCGGTTCTCGCCCATGTATGCGGGTTCTTCCGTGCGGGCGTGTTTGAGACGGCTGTGGCGCGCCCAGACCAGCCCGAACTGCATGGCCCAACGCGGGTGGATGGCCGAAAAGAGACACTGGCAGAGGCGGTTGTGGAAGACGGAGCGTATGAAGCGGAACTTCCGGTCGGGGTCACCCAGTCCGTCGCCGTGGGCGAGGAAGAAAGTGCGGCCGTAGATTTCGGTGGTCAGGGGCTGGCGGTGGATGATGACGCCGCATTCCTGTTCCAGATAGCCGTAGGCCCAGATGTCGTGGTTGCCGGTGAAGAAGTGGACTTCGACACCCATATCGGTCAGTTCGGAGAGCTTTCCGAGGAAACGGGTGTAGCCGCGGGGCACGACATAACGGTATTCGTACCAGAAGTCAAACATGTCGCCAAGGAGATAGACAGCGGCGGCCTTGTGCTTGATGCTGTCGAGGAAACGGACCAGACGGCGCTCGTGCATGCGCGAATGGTCTATGGCGAGCGAGCCCAGATGGGCGTCGGAAAGGAAATATATCGGCTTCATAACTCGTAACCCGTAATTCGTAATTCAAATTTCATCATTCAAATCCCAGTTCGACGCGTGCCTCCTCGGTCATCATGCTCTGGTCCCACGTGGGCTCGAAGACGAGATTGACGTTGGCGCTCTTGACGCCTTCGACGCTGTCGACCTTCTGCCGCACGTCCTCAAGGATGAAATCGGCGGCGGGGCACGACGGTGCGGTGAAGGTCATGTCAATGTCCACGTCGCCATCGTCGCGGACGTCAACCTTATATATGAGGCCGAGGTCGTAGATGTTGACAGGTATCTCGGGGTCGTAGACGGTCTTCAGGACGTCGACGATGCGTTCTTCTATCTTTGTCTTCTCTTGCTGTGTCATTTGTGATATTGTTTTTTTAGTGTAATGCAAATATACGGATAAATTCCGAGTTTACGGCAGAATGAGGCGTAAAAATATGCCGGCGGCGCAAATATATTGACAAAACAAGCTCCGGAAAAATCTTCGTTCCAGCGCGTCCGGGCGACCCGCGGAGGCCTTTTTGGCCGGTTCGGGCGGCGGACGGCGGGCGGGAAAGCCGCAAAAATGTGGCGGAAGGAGAGCCGGGAGGGCCTTACGGCTTTTCGGGAGCGGAGGAAACGGCGGGTTTGTGATGCTGAAAAA
>ERZ860264.1492-NODE-1492-length-15763-cov-4.420805_pt1 | contig 15763 bp, 6 predicted proteins | sample MGYA00509980_ERZ860264 | MGnify/ENA primary metagenome ERZ860264 (study PRJEB30046, sample SAMN00715212) | human gut metagenome | study: EMG produced TPA metagenomics assembly of the A metagenome-wide association study of gut microbiota in type 2... | reverse complement strand
CTACACGTCGCTGTCCTACCAAGACTTTGATTAATCTGTTTCCGGTGTAGGATAATATCCTATCTAAATAATCTTGCCGTTTATAGCCTGTTGGAAAATCGTTTCCACCCCATAGGTTATACTTCTCTAATGTCTTAAATCTATCGTCCATACTCGAAACTTTTGCGTAAAAGTACAAAAGTTTCGAATGAACTCGAAACTTTTCCCGTTAAGAATAGGATATACCCTCAAAAAAATAACGGCAACCGCCTTCCGCCGAAAGCCAAGTTGCCGTTCAAAGTTAGGAATAAGGTTTGGTTTGTTCCTTTGTAATGATTCTAACATTAATATGTAATGAGAGTTTTCTACATTTTATCGATACAAAAGTAAATGCCACTTGTTACGATTTGATTACGGGAGTGTTACATTTTTAGTAAAGGTCTCGCCAAATCGGTTGATAACCTTGATCTGTACGTCTTTGACTCCGGCAGAAGGGTGGCAACGGAATAAGTGCGATGTATGATATCCGGAAGGTTTTCCGTGCATGTCGATATAGTCTTGGTCTTCATCATCGAATTGCTCCATGCGACCTTTCTCTATGCCGTTTTCGCTCCATGTAACTTGGTAGGTCGGGTCCCAATCCCATACGTTCACCACTAGGTAATCCGCTTGCGATTTGAACTCATTCGGCTTATAAACCCTGAATTGATAATCCGAATCATGGCCGGTTGCCTTATAATACCAAGTAGCGGTATTCCCTTTCACCTCAACGACCAGATAACCGTTCGGGGCGCCGCACCGGTTTACATGGCCGGCCCACCAAGCTCCGCAAGCGGCTCCGATATTATGCTCGTACAGATTCGGTGTGACTTGGTTGTTCTCGAAGAAATGCGTATGCCCGGCGAAGATATGGACATTATAAGGGCCGACGATCTCTTTCAGGCTCTCAGCGTCCTCGGCGTTTCCTCCCCCTTTATCCGTCTGGTTGAATACCGGGGCATGTACGTTGATAAATACAAGTGTCCCGGGTTTAACGTAACTCAGGTCGTTTTTCAGCCATTCCAGTTGTTCCTTTCCGAAGCGTTCGTCATATTTCTTGTCTTTATAATAATCAATATCTTTTAAGGTGATGATATGTGCATCCCCGACATTGAACGAATAATTGTAAGGGCCGAAATGATCCTCGTAGATACGCTCCGCGTAGCTCTCCTCGGTTACCTTTTGATTGGATAAGGCCGGGTAACGTAAGTCGTGGTCGTGATTGCCAATCACGGAGAACATCGGGATGCCTAAGACCGAGACCGCTTCCTTATAAGGAGTGAATAAATCCATGCGATCCCAAGTAATGTCTCCCAGCGCCATACCGTAGACCTCTTTTCCTTGGTAGCGCTCTATAGTCTGTTTCAAGTCGGGGATGGTCTCTTCACGGAAACGTTTCATCTGCCGTTCGTCGATGGTCTGAGGATCGGAGATTGCCAAGTAGACAAACCCGTCGATTGGCTGTTTCCTAGGGGTGAGCGTAAAATCATGTTCATTGATCTCCTTACTTTTATCAAGTTGCTGATAGAAAAGATCCGGTATACCTTTTGTTTGCTCGATCTCATAGTCACCCGGTACGGAGAGGTAGACAAAGCGGCTTTTGTCCAGATTCGAATCTAGGCTATATTCTCCCCGCTCATTTGTTTGCGTGAAATTATAACCATCCGTAACGACTACGCCTTGTAGCGGTTTGCCTGCCGTATCGGATACAGTGCCTCTTACGGTAGCGGCTTGCGCTATCCAAGTGGATAACGCAAGTAAAAGCGTGAATGATAAGAATTGTCTCTTCATCGTAATTTTTTTTATGATTTGAATATAGAATATGTTAGTTAGAATTTATAACGTACGCCGATTTGAATCTGCCAAGGGTTTCCGTTCATATTGGATACACCCGTGTTTTTGTTTACGTTATATACGTATTGCTTCTTCTCCGCGTCAAAGCTCTTGATGGAGTAGATATTCTGCTTGCCTAGATTATGTCCGGCACCCCAGTCCTTGTTCAGCATATTCAGGAAATTGAAAAAGTCTATCGAGGCCTCGATGGAATGAGTCTTATAGATCTTGAAGTTCTTGTTCAAGCGCAAATCGAAAGTACCGTAGAAGCCATTTACGCCACCGTTACGCTCGGCAACCTTCCCATAGTTTTTACGGATATAATCTTTTACGCTCTTCTCCGCTTCCGGATTGTCCAAGATCGCTTGGATACCCTCACGAAGATATTGAGGCGTATTACTATCGTTCGGGTCATAAATATAAGCCAAGTCATTAGATGATACGAAATCACCGTTCATATTACCACTAACCGCTAAAGAGTAACGGGTCCCACCGATCCCGGAGAAACGCAAGCCTACGCTGATCCCCCAGAAAGAAGGAGCCGTACCGTAGAATACGACCTTATGGCGGAATTGGTTGTCCGAGTAAGTCATGGTACTCAAATCACGAGGATCATCTTTTACCATCAAGGCTAGGGTCGCTGTATTCGCTACGTTTCCGTTGTAAGAGGTGTTATCCTTGGAATCGTTCCACGTATAGCTGAAAGAAAGTTCGCCATCCTTGAAATAACGCCAAGTTCCATCTACGACGAACGCGTATTGGTTGATTTTTCCATCGCTGATTAATTCCAGCACACGGCCTACCTTATCACTTTTACGTCCTTGCATCCAGTCGGTAGCTCCGTTCTCGGTATTGATACTCTCGGCGGGGACGAACACGCCACGATTCCCCTCTGCGGCGATACGGAAGTAAGGCTCGTCCACCATATTACGGTCTACGTACATATAATTATGGCGTGCCCAGTTGGCGTAAGCACTGATACCTACCCGCAAGCGATCGGAGAAGAAATGCGTGTAGCTGGCGTTCAACTTATATACTACCGGTACACGGGCATCCTTACTATTCATATTGATCGTGCTGATCTTTTGGATATTCGGGTTGTTGAATAAATCAACGCCCGGAGCGGTAGAAGGATCTTTTCGGTATGCCGGGAAATTCGGTGTCGGAACCAAATTGCCTTGTATATCCACGGACGCTACCTTCGTACCGTCGAACAGCATATTGTTGATCATCGAATAGTTGTTTAAATCCGAACCGAAGATACCGGCGCCAAGGCGGATAATATCTTGATGTTTATCATTCACGTCCCACGTGAATTGAACGCGGGGTTGCAACTGGAAGGTGGAGATTACGTTGTCCGTACGTAAGCCTAGTTCGTCATAAACAGTCTGGTTAAAGTTCGCGTGGTTGAAATAGCGGGTATAATCCGCACGGATACCGGCCATGACCTCGAATCCGGTGAAAAGCTTCGTTTGTAATTGTCCGTAGATAGCGGAGTTCAAGGTATTCATCTTTACGGTAGGATCATCTACCAAGGCGATTTCCCGGGCATAGCGGTAAGGAGTCATATTCTCGAAATTATCCAGTCCCGTGAAATAAAACCGTCCGTTCATCTCACTGCCGTAGAGTGATTTCATATTGGTGTACATGAAGTCCGCTCCGAATGTATAGTTGATGCGGTCCGTATTATAATACATATTGTCTACCAATTGAAGTACATTATCCTTGAAATGTTCGGGAGCGTAGCGTTGACCTCCAAGTTGGATGGAAGTGTACATGCTCTTGTCACCAGATATAGATTCCACGTTCTCTACGATTGCTCTTGGGATATTAGAGCTTGGCAATTGCTTGTTCGGGGTCGTGGCCTCGTAAACCAAGAAATGTTGAAGCTTCAACTCATTGGTCAGCTTTGGGCTTAATACCGAGCGTAAGGTAGCGAGTAAGCTGTTGTTATGCGATCTGCGATCGATCCAAACCTCGTAAAGATTGATGCTGGAGTTATCGCTCTCGCTCTGTTTATTATCCTCGTTGATGAAATTATTGCGAATGGTTAACAAGTTGGTAGCGTTCAACTGCCAGTCGATACGGGCGAAGACTGCGTTCGTCTGCTTCTTCTTGCCGAACTCCCCGAATTGAGGATCATTGGAGACTCCGTATTTAGTACGGGCGATATCCAGATAACGGTCTAGCGTAGATTGAGTGACATTATAGCGAGACTCGTCCGCCGCCGTCTTGATATCCGCTATATAAATCGGACGGGAATCCTGTTGGTGATCCCATACGACATAGAAGTGCGCACGGTCTTTCACGATCGGGCCTCCCAAAGAGAAACCATATTGATAGGTAGAGAAGTCGGAAGTCGATTTATTTCCCCGTATATCATAGGAGCTGGATAACCAATCGGCACGACCGAATCCGAATACACTTCCGGTGAAAGTATTGGTTCCTGATTTCGTGACAGCGCTCACGGTGCCGCCCCCGGAACGTCCGTTGGTCACGTCATATTGATTGGTTACCACCTCAAACTCGCGGACGGCTTCCATGGATATCGTATAAGCGCCGGAAGTCGTTCCGCTCGCTACGGTTCCTTTAGCCGTCATACCGTCGATGGTGTAATTCGTTGAGGATGATAATTGCCCGGCGATATTTCCTCCGCTACTCAATGGCGAGAGATCCATCAGGGATGTGAAGTTACGGCCGTTTACCGGAAGCTTCGTGATATTTTGAGCGGAGATAGATGTTGCCGCACCGATCTTCGGAACCATGTTCTTCAAGGAATTAGCGACTACCTCGACGGCTTGGATCTCCACCGATTCCTCCGCTAGCTTGAAATCCACTCGAAGCATATCCCCTTGGTTCAATGCGTATCCTGTCTTTTTCTGTTCCCCATAACCGATATAAGAAGCTGTAACGGTATAAGGAGAACCTAGCGGAAGCTGCTTGATGGTGTATTCTCCTTTATCGTTCGTGATAGAGCCCGTGAAGAATCCGGTAGATTCATTCTTGACTTGGATCGTGGCTCCGATCACTGATTCCCCTTTATTATCCACGACCGTACCGGTGATAATGGCTTGCGTTCCTTGTGCGAATAGGAGAGCCGGTAAGCAATTAAAAAATAACAAACAGGCAAGTAACCTGCAAGTAATGCGTTTGTTAAACATCCTCATAATAATCTTTTTAAAATTAAACCTAAATATCTTTTACGGCGCAAAAGTAAGTGTCCGGTTTTGCAAAGAGATTACATCCGTGTGTAGGTTTAAATAAAGAAAAAAGCCTAATGAAGGATATCCATTAGGCTCAACGAGAAAATTATAAATGTGTCTATAAAGAAGAAGGTTAGTCCTCATCCAAAGTTTTGATAATGCTAGATGCTATCTTGGATGAACTCTTGCGGCTGCTCTTTCTGAGTTTATCCGGATTCTCAAGATTCATACAGGTAAAGAAGTTATTCCCCCGATATACCTCGTTTTTATCTTTATCGAATAGGGTATAGCTGACGATATGGAAAAGTGTGCGCAACGGTTGGTCTTGCCATTTAAGATAATGCTGGTTTAATACCAGCAGATAATCAGCGTCGGCATTATCCAATACTTTTTGTAACTCTTCGGTCGGCACGGCTGAAAGATCGGAATAGCAATCCTCGTTCTCCCCGTTAACCTTGATCTCATTCAGTACCTGTCCGGTCACTTGTGTAGCGTTTGCCGGAATAAACTTGCAATCTCCGTTATTTACGGATGCGGCGATATTCTCGGCGATGATCGTATTATACGTTTGGTCGATACTATCCGCTTTCATACCGGTCTCTTCGGCGATCATCCCATTGTAGAAATAGTTTGATTTCACGTTATCGTGCAAACCTACGATGAGGATTTGCTTCGCATGATAATTGTCACCTTCCTTCTTACTTTCTTTAGCGTTCGCTGCTATAGAAGCTACGGCTAAAAAGAACATAACCGTAAAGATTCTGATTTTAAATAACCTTTCCATGATTCTTCTATTAAACTTTATGTCTATTAATTTCGGAGACAAAGATATTAGCGGGGTGTTGCAGGGATATTACGGTTGTATAAAGTAATAGTTACTTAATAATTGAAGGTGTATCAAAAGGTATCCCTTTTCTTTGGGGTAGGGGGTAGGGATACCTTTTGATGCACCTTCAAATGGGTGAGGGTAAGATCGCTTTATCAGAAGCCGTTTATGGCGATCTTCTCTTTTCTGACGTGTCCGTTTTGATATATCTCCAAGAGGTAGACACCTGTCTGTAATCCTTGGATCAAGGTTTGCTCGGAGACTCGATTTTTGAAAACAAGTCTTCCGTCTGCCTTATATACTTGTAAGAGGATATTTCCCCGATATGGCGTTACCTGTAGGTACCCATATCCGGATGAGATATGGCAGGACTCTTCCATGGATATCGACTGGTTCGAGGTCGGGATGGAGAAAGTGGCTACGATTAAGGAGTCCGCCCGCACGTTCTGGAATACGTAGCTAGACGGCTTGCCGATACTCTCCAGACTTGTTGAGTCGCCGATACAGACATCCACGATCTGACCCTTATTCTCCTTGCGAATCACGAAACGATGGTTGCTTCCTTCCGTGACTCTGACAATTGTCGGGCTTACGGCTCCCCCCTTGCCCTCGGCTATGGATCTCAATGTGTATACGGGTATTCCCGGTTGGGAGAAGACCACCTCGATCGAGGCGTCTGCCTGTATATTGTTCAGCGTATAGTTACGTACGGCTCCCACGCTGTTGCCGTTCAAGCGCACGTCCACGATTTGCTGTCCGCTTCCCGGCGTGATGGTGAAAGACTGGTTATCACCCCAACGAACCTTGCTGGTCTCAGGCGATACGGTGCCTAGCCCAGTCTTGGATACCCAGACTGTATAGGTGCCTGTACCCGGTGTCGGGTCTGTTCCCGGATTGGGATTCGGGTCTGGATTTGGATTGGGGTCTGGGTCTGGTTTTGTACCTGTCCCGGTGAAGACGGCTTTGATAGTCGCCGAGGTGTACATCTTCCGTACGATCGTGTATTGCCCGGCGATGGCCTTGGCGGTATAGTCGGCGTCACCGATATGGAGTTGATACAGCCTCATGCCGTTATCCGGTCGTGTCTCGATACGGATCTCCGTTCCCGGATCCAGTAAGCTACCGCTGGGAATGGGGGACTCGTCCAATTCTTTCGAGATTATGAGCTTGCCGCCTGCGGGTTGGCCGTAGGTGATCAAGACCGGGATTGGCTCGCTGCCTTGGATTATATGCACCGGAACCGACTGGTCACTAATGCTATAATAGTTGATCGTGTTGGCAGGAGTGAACACGACGGGCTCCTCCGTATTGTGCGAGATCGTTTTCTCCGGCTCCGCCCATACGAAAGTACCCGGGATCGTTCTTGTCCCGTTCACGGTCGCTTCCCCTCCAGATAACCGGGAATCCTCCAGTGGAGCTCCTACCGGTATCACGGAGGCGGTTGGGAGCCGGGTGATCACGGGCGATGCCTTGCTGACGGTCAATGACACGGTACGGCTGTAGGCCTTATAGATCTCGTCTTCCGGGCGGGTTACGATCACTTGGTAGGTACCGGCTTCCACCGGGATCACGGCATTCTTGTCCTTGTCGAGATATTTAATTTGGAAACCCTTCAGAGCTGGCGTGGATGACACTCCTACCAGTTTGGGCGTTCCGTCGTAGACACAAGGAGAGGGTACGTCAATGGTGACCTTCAGCGCATCGGGGGCTGTGGGATCACTGGGATTTGCCGGGTCCTCTTTCGGTATGAACCGTGCGGTGACCTCCATGTCTTTCGAGACTCGGATCGTATAGGGGCTTTGGGCATAGGTTATGCCCTCTATCAGAAAGCCTGCGAAACGATGCCCGGTACCAGCTATTGCTTTTAGGGACAGCTCCATATCCTCATAGAACGGTCCTTCCTTCGGATACCACAAGGAGCCTGTCTGGTATTCCACCGAGCCTTCCCCCTCGGTCGTGACCCTTATCTTGTAGGTTGACGGCTGTTCCGTTCCCACTTGTATCCGTACCTTGGCGGATGCTGTGAGGAAGTTCGTCTCGTCTTTTGGTGTGAAGTGTACCTCCTCCATGGAGGACCGGGTAACGGTCAGCCGGTTGCCTTGCGCTAGGGCGGAGACCCATGTAAAGGTTCCCTCCACCGCTTTGCCTAGGTATTCGGCCTCGCCGCCTTGCAATACCGCCGTGGTCTTGGGCTGGTTGCCCAAAACCTGCTCCTCTGAATACTTGATATCCGTAAGGCTGACCGGGGCTTTCCGTATTTCCAGCCCGGCGGGTATTGTCTCGCTGAAAGCCGGGTAACGGTCGTCTGCCGGGCGGTCGATGTATACGTCATAGACACCTGCGTTTACAGGCTTCACGTACTTATCCCCTTGCCGGTATCGTATCGTGATCTTGTCCATCAAGCCGTCCGGCAATGCCTTCAGCGTGAAGGACCGCTCTTTCCGGTCATAGGTTACGGATTGGGGTGACAGGTCAATCCCTAGGGGAGATTCCGGATCGGGATCGGACGGGTCGGTATTGGTACCGATCTCGGTTTCCCGTTTAAACTCGGCGTATAGGCTAAGGGGGGCGGTGAGGGAGATTCTCCGGCTGTCGGTGATATCTTGCGGCCCCGCCCAGATATGTGTGAGCTTGTAGCCTTGTCCGGGTGTGGCGGTTATGCGGATATCAGAACCGTGGGGATAAACTGAGCCCGAGAGAACGGGAACTCCATCTATAGTCGCGCTTAAGGTACCTCCTTCTGGAGTATCGATATGAATGGTATATCGATTTGGAGTGAAAGTAGCGGCGAACTGTGTCGGGGCGTTTAGCACATACCCACCCATATTCAAGTAGCCGGTTGTTTGGAAACGGATCGGGTTCCCATTGGCTGTTAAGGAACTGAGTTGTTCGGCTTCGGTATTCTCTGCCATGAGTGTCAGGAGAGTCCCCTCTTTGACGAGGTTATTGTTGCTGATTGCTTCCGAACCGTTCATGACTGTCAATGTAGAGGGGAAAGTAACCCGGAAAAGTTTTTTCCCGTCTTCGGGGTCAACCGCCTCCTCTTCTTTCGGGATAGGTTTGAAACGTGCGGTAAGTGTCGTGGCGGCAGTGATCGTAAGTTGGTTGCCGGATAAGGCTGCGGCGGGAGAGACTGAGTAAGCGTCCAGTATCTTCCCCTGCTTCGGGGCGTTCCCGAGCGTGAGTGTCGTGCCATAGGGGTAGGTGCCGTTCTTGGCGGTGATGCCGTCGATTAGGAGCGTGCCGTCCGCCGGATCGGGCGAGGCGACGGCCAGCGGATAGGAGATCGCTTTCCAGGTCGCTTGAATGGAAACGTTTTCTGTTATAGTCACCACATCACCCTTTAATGATCCGGCTGGTGCCACGCTATACTCCTTCAGCTCATGCCCTATCCGTGGAGTGGCCGATAGTTTTAGGATGGTGCCATACGGCAATGTATGTGTTCCGTTCCCTAGACTTGTATTTCCATTTTTTACCGTAAGAAGCCCACCTTCGGAACCAGTCTGGATCGTAACCGTATAGCTTGCCTGTTTGAATGAGGCGGCAAAGGTGACATCTCCGGTTATCGTATAGGTATGTCCGCTGATCCGTATCCCGTTAGCGGTAAGTTTGTCGCTCTCATATCCCGCATGGGCCTTGGCCTCGATAGAGAGTTGACTTCCATAGGCGATCTTATCGCCAGAAGACAAGGTATTGCCATCCGGCCCTTTCACTATCAGGTTTCCTTGCTCGGAAGCCTCCCATGTCACGGTATGTTGCTTTCCTCGAAAGATCGCTTTCACGGCATGATTTGCCTTGATGTTCTCCAATAAGTAGGTCCCCTCGGTCTTACCCCGTAAAGCCGGGTCAAGGGTACCGTTATCGATTTGTATCCCGTCGATCTCGAATCCGTTATCAGCCGTAAAAGTGAATAACTGATAGCCACCCTCATCGATCACTGCTGTAGCCGGGATGATACGTCCACCTGTCTCGGCTATACCGGTTAAGGTAAAGCGGGAAGCACGGAAAGAGGCTTCTATGCTGTGGCTGTTGTCGCTCACCTTCCTGAAGGTATGGGTATAAGAGGTAAGTCCTTCCTCAAGAGAGAGTGCTTTCCCATCCACTATGACTTGCTCGATCGCATAGCCGGGATTGGAGGCAATGGTGAACTTCTGATCGTTTCCCGAATAAAGGGTGACCTTCCCATCTTTCCCTTTCGGCAAGATCGTGCCATTCTCGTGTTGGGTTACGGTGATATACTTCTCTAGGGTAGAGGGATTATCGGGTCCGTCCGGTCCTACGATATCTTGTGCCACTGTCGCATAGCTCAGCATAAGCAGGAATAAGCACAGGATTCCTTGTATGATTGTTCTTGGTCTCATGTTATCTGATATGAATTTTAGTCTGATTGATAATATAGTTGCCGGAAGGTAACGGTATGCGGGTCGTCCCGATAGCTACCTGCCGTTTAATGATTAATTGCCCGTTCAAGGTATATACGCTGATCTCGGAGGCTTTGCGGCTCTCTATTACGAGTGTCTTTCTCTCGCTATATAATCTGTAATCGGATAGGCTCTCCTCTTCCGCTATCCCAGTCTCATTGCCAGTGGGTAGACCGGCTAGACGGAAACTGGCATTTGCGGCAGCGAGTCCGGACTCTACCAGCAGATAAGCGGTAAATGGCCGTATGCTTCGGGGCTTTTCCGCAGATACGCCATCTTGCCGGATGAACTCCTGACCTTCTTTGTCCAATAGGTAGAACGAGGTGGTCATGATCCGATCTCGGAGCGTTCCGGTAGCCATTAGTTCCATCTGCTTATTATCCGGTAACGTGGCCGGTAGAGAGGCCCGGTTGAGGAACTGGTTGCCTGCCGAGATAAAGATAAGCCGTCTTCCGGTATTCCCTCCCTCGGTGGATAGGTCTTGCGGTACGGCGATGATATACCCTTTATTCGCCAAGATGCGCTCCTCGTCTACATAGGTAAACGTGTGGTCGTCCTGTAATGATTTCAGCCAAAAATGCCCACCTGTACCGGAAGCTAGGTATGGGGAGAGGGAAACGGACTGTCCGTTTATCTCCGCTGTGATATCTCTCGGTTCAAAGGGGAGCGAGAAGGTCTCCCAGCGATTCGGCTTATCGAAGCTTTTTTTATAGCGGATACCTTCTGTTGCCAATATGCGGTCTCCGGTTACGAGTTGTGAACCGTCTCCCAAGGTTAGGCGGCGTATAGTCCCTAATTTTCCTTGGGTGTCGATTGTCAGTGTTACGCCGGAGGCGATCTCTATGTCCGCATCCTTGTAAGTGGCATCATTCCAAGTCTCGTTATCGTTTACCAAACGGAAAGGATAGGCCTTCAATAGCGTATCGTGCCCTGCGCCGGAAGGTCGTACGAGAGCTGTATAAGAGGCGTTATCCGCCACTATCCGTAAATCTTCCTCTTGGATTATTTCGGGTAACCAGATATAGGCGGTTCCGTCCAAGTACGACAGCTTCCCTTTATCCCCGGAGGTCAGGAAATGATAGGACAGATGATCCGTATCCCGTACGGGCAGCCCATTTATCATCATCCGGTATACCTTGCCGCCGTCATGGATTACGGTAGCGGCCAGACGAACCTCTTTGGCTATGACCAGATCCCCGTCAGTCAGGAAGGTTCCGTATACGATTCCCTTCCCGGTCGGGTCCGTGATCCGGAGAGAGGCTTTGCTGTTGATATCAAAGGCCGCGTCAGCGGTGGCGGCAAGGTTGTGTTCTCCTAGGTCGATCGTTATTTCCCGGGATATCACGAGGGTTCCCCGTAAGGTGATGTCATGTGTCAGGTTGATGATTCCGCCTCCTGCCTTGTTCGCCGCTTCTATGGCGCTTGCCAGCGTGGGATAATAAACACCGTTGAGGGAGGCCACGTTATTGCCTGCTTCCATATCGAACTGGTTGTTATGGGTAACCTGCACGATCACCTCGGTAAGCGTCTTGGTCTGTTCCGGCTCGGGACGGGTTATGGTCGCCTTGAGATCGTGTGTACCGGTCACGGGCTCCAGCCAAGCGTAACCAACCGTTTGCCCTAGGCTATTCTTTTCATCGATAAATCGCAGTTCTCCGCTTTGCGTGTCATATTGGTAACGGGCGGCCTCGGTATCTTCCGGGAGGAAGAGGCGGGTACGATAAACGGTTACGCCATCCATGCGTACGAGGCCGGAGATCGAGATCTTGGACGATATGTTTACATCCTTTGTTACGTTCAGGTTCCCGGCGAGGGTTCCTTGCCCGGTATCACTGGTAAGCGTAAGGCTCCCGGTTCCTTCTGTCCGCAGCGTGGCCGCCCCTTGTGCGGTTAGCGTATTCCCTTGCAGGTTTAACGTGATTTGTTGGCCGCTAGCAGTGGAAAGCGGTGAATTGAAAGTGGTGCTTTGCTCTAAGGTAATGACCGCCTGTCCGTTACCGGCATGTGCGAAAGCCTCTTCGAGGGAGGTATAGGCTTGGTTGCCGATCCGGGCTACGAGATCCGGTTTCTTCACCGTTACCGTATTACCATGTGAGGCCGATATTTGTACGCCGGTAGCCGTATAGGAATCGCCATCGATGATAAGGCGCAGGGTTCCGGGTTGGGTGCTGAGAGGTAACCAGAGGCAGGCCGTGTTGTCCGACAAATAACATGTTTGCGTTTCTTCCCCGTTCCATAGCCAAGAACAGAGCCTGTCGGAAATAGGCACGTCGCTTTTCACGATCGCCAATACGCGGTACAGCAAAGGATTGCTACCATCGGCGGAAGAAACATTTCCGATATTCCCAGCCGGGATATCCCGTCCGATATATACGTTCCCCCGGATGCGGAAATTCCCCTCTATACGTCCTCGTCCTTCCTTGTCGCCTATAAAGAGGCAGGCGTTAGGGGCGGAGGCATCCAGTACACAATTTGTGGCGGTTACGGTATGCCCGTCCAGCAAGAGTTCGGTATGTATATCCTTACCGATCGTATGGGTGTGCGTGGTCTGTCCGCTGAATTGTACGTCACGGCTCAACCTCAACAGGCTTTTATCCATGTTGCCGGCCGCGTTCAAGGCCTCGTGGAAGGTTTCGTAAGGAATTCCTTCAGTAGGCTTGTCGATATCCTTGCCATCCGGGAATAGGATTGCTTCCGTATCTCCCTCTTTCAAGGAAATCCGGTTGTCGTGATGGGGTAATATGCTGACATCGTATTTCGTTTTGCTTTGCTCCTTTCCATCGCCATCGGTAAGGAGCAGGGTGAGAGGAGCGGCCGCATGCGCAGGTTGCCAGAGATAAGCTACCGGTTGCCCGCCTTCGTTCAGCTCGTATAAGGGCCGTGCCTTCGTCTGGTCATAGCTGTAGCGGAAGTTACTGCCGGAGGTAGGTAGCTCCATGCGCATCCGGTATGCCTGGCGTCCGTTCTCTAGGATAGCGGCGGTAAGAGCCACGGTATTATCGATGATTACGGTGGAGGAGACTTGTAAGGTTCCATTGATATCTCCGTTGTAGATGTGCAAGTTTCCAGCCCCCGTGAACGCGGCCTTGCCGGAGCAGGCCAACTGTTGTCCGTTTAGGTCGAGTGATAACGTGAGATCATTACCGAAACCGATATCTTGGGTTAGGGAAGTTCCTGCGATCAAGGTAATCTTATCCTTATCCTTGGCGGCGTTGAACGCCTCCTGTAACGAGCTGTACGAGGTATTGCCGATCTTCGCTACCACACCCGGTTTCCGCAGGATGACTGTGTTCGAGTGCGTACCGCTGATCGTTACGCTAGTTGTCCGGTAGGTCTTATCGCCTATTCGCAAGGTAACGTCCCCTTGTCCGGTAGGTAACCACAGGCAAGCGATATTATCCCGGAGATAACAAGTACCTGTCTGTTCTCCCCATGTGTAGGGATAGATCCCGTCGGTGGGTTTCTGGTCACTCTCTATCGTGGCGAGCAGGCGGTAGAGTTGTGTGGGCGTATTTCCCTGTTGCACGACTCCGATATTGCCGGCTATCGTTTCCTTGCCGATATACACGTCTCCGGCGATACGGAGATTTCCGGTGATGCGCCCGGTTCCCCGGTCGGAGTGGATGATGAAGGCGGCTCCTTCCTCGGAAGCGTCCAGCAAGCTGTTGGAAGCGGTTATGGAATGGCCGTCCAAATGGAGAGTCGTTATTACGTTCTGATTGAGCTTGTGGGTGTCATTGCTACCGAATTTCACGTTACGGCGCAAGAAGAGATGGCTCCCATTTTGCTGGGTAGCGTCACTCAAGGCATCATGGAAGGAGGCGTAATCCGTTCCCGTACCTGTACCTTCGGCGTTATTGTACAGGCTTGCCTCGATCGCTCCTTTACGGAGGTCGATGGTGTTGTCATGGTTCGTCTGAATGGCTATATCGTAAAGCGTAACAGCCTTCCCGTCGTAGCTGAGGACGAATGTCGCCGGGCTGTGTGAGACCATCCAGCGATAAGCGATAAGCTCGCTTTCCTCCATGGAAGGGGTGAGTGCCTGTCCGGTCTCGTTGGCGTAGGTATAGGCCACGGTTTTATCTTTAGCATCAGCGGGCAGGATTAGGCGGGTACGATAGACCTGCTTTCCATTTCTTAGGATCGCAGCCGTGAGGGGTACGGAACCCGCCACTTGGCAACGATCGTTTATAGAGAAGGTACCCGTTACCCGTCCTCCGGCGGTTGTCCCCTTCTCGATAGTGAAGCTGCCTCCCTCGCCCGGTTCCATTCCGGCTACGCCGGAGGACGAGAGGGTGAACCCGTTTAATTGGAGGACGATCTTCCCGGTCGGTTTCACCACCTCGTTCAGCACGGCGTTATTGATAAGCGAGATCGTGCCTCCCGTCTTTACGGCATCTATGGCTTTCCCCAGTGTCTCGTATACGTTCCCGTTCACTTCCGCAACGTTAGTTACGGTACCACTGCCACTATCTTGTTTGGCGCAGGTAATGACTGTGTTGGCATGGAGCGTGACGGCGAGGGGAGCCGTAGCGTAGCTCTCGTTAGTCCCCCCCTTGGGGATATAGCTGAACTGGATCGTTTGCGTGGCTACGCTTTGCGTGAGCCAGCAACAAAGGACACCGTCTTTCTGCGTGAAACGAGTCACGGCCTGTTTACCGTACGTAAGGTTACTGACCTCACCGTCATTGGAGGGCAGTTGTACCAATACCCGGTACAGGTTGACGGCGGGCCGGGCGGCGTCCAGCACGCTGATTCCCGTAAGATTCACGTCGGCCCCTGCGAAGAAGTTACCTTCGCCGCCCAGTTTGAACGAGCCGCTGTGCCGAATCTCCGGTTGCCCGGTCATATAGAAAGTCTTACCCTTACCGATGGTGAATTGGGCGTCAGTGGTAAATACCAGTGGTAGGCCACCTAGGGCCAATGTGGTCGTATAATCCACCGTTACGGCTTTCTTTACTGTAGTACCGTTCACCAAGGTGATGATCTGCCCGTCTTGATTCAAATTCTCGAAAGCGGCTTCCAGCGAGTTATAACTCTTGCCGCCCATCGTAGCGATCTCCCAATTGAAATCAGGCCCCTCATCGGGTGGTACCAGGGTACCTTGTGCGTGACCCCGCAGTAGGGCCACGCAAAACAGGAATAGATATATCAGTTTTCTTCTCATTTTTACTCGTATTTAGATTGTATATATATTAATGTTAGTCTACCCATACCTTCTGCCGGTTCACGATATAGATACCCGTAGGCAGGAATACGGTACGTTCGCCGTAATCAAGCTTGAAGCTCTCTACGGGGAATCCGTTCATCGTATAGATGCGTACCGTGACAGAACGCCCGGTGGATACCGTGAGTGCGCCCCGGCGGGTGGATACCCGTAGTGGCTCGCCCGGTACGATGGTCTCGGTGGCGGTAGGTATCCCGGCCATACGCAACTCCGGGGTCACGGCGGTAGTGGCGGG
>ERZ860264.1489-NODE-1489-length-15790-cov-2.449571_pt1 | contig 15790 bp, 15 predicted proteins | sample MGYA00509980_ERZ860264 | MGnify/ENA primary metagenome ERZ860264 (study PRJEB30046, sample SAMN00715212) | human gut metagenome | study: EMG produced TPA metagenomics assembly of the A metagenome-wide association study of gut microbiota in type 2... | reverse complement strand
TTTTTATTCACTATTGTCCGTTTTTATATTTTTGTATAATTTTACATTTTTCTTTCTTTAATAGGCTCTATTCTTTATCGAATGATTATTTAGTATTATTTTTTATCCAGTTAATAACTATGTATTTTTATTATAACAAAGCATCTTCCCATAAAATGCTTAATCATTATAATTTCCCAGATATCTATCAACAGAAAAATAACTGCTGTTACTACAAATGCTCTCCCGTGTATTCATACAAACATCTACTATCCAAATATATATATATTTGGATTTCTAAAACACCAAATAAAAACCGCAGTTCATAAAAATGGACTGCGGTTTTATTTAGTATCTTTTTATTCCCACTCGAGCGCCAGACCTTAATTTCTCATGATAATATGCACTGATAGTACGCTTTTCGTCCACATATTCCACACATTTCAAGCTATCTGTAGCGTCTCCAAAAATTCTGTAGCCAATTTGTAGCCACTGGCTACAACGCCACCTCCGCTGGCTGATTCACCTCAAAGCCACTCGGTTCTACTGTAAATAAATGATACACGGAGGTTAGCACTATGGAAAAATACATCTACGACAACAGCAACGGACTTTGGTATGAACTGCATGGCGATTATTATCTGCCGTGTCTGGTCATTCCGGAGGAAGAAATCCACACCATCGGCGTCTGGGGCAGGAAGCACCAGCAGTATCTCAAAGAGTATCGTCCTATCCTCTACTCCGATCTGGTTCTCAGCGGTAGGCTGTACAGCTATCTCGCTGACATTGATACTCAGGCTCGCAATAAGCTGAATCTGATCGTAAAGCAGCTTGCAGAGAAAGAGGACATCGATGAGTGTCTGAAAGCACAGGATCAGCTGGCATGGGTCAGAACTATGAACAACATCCGCAACCGTGCAGAGGAAATCGTCCTTAAAGAACTGATCTACGGGGAGGATGCGATATGAGAATCCTTGAAGAGTTCTGGTATGGCGATATCGAGCCGACCGAGTACAACACATCCTCTTGTAAGGAGTACAAGAAATTACTGGAGCTGATTTGCAGGAATGAAGAAAAGCTCCAAGCTACCATGACGGACGAACAGAAAGAGCTATTTGAGAAATACTCAGATTGTGTACGAGAATATCAGACCATGGCAGAGTGCCTGCTGTTTCAGAACAGCTTTAAATTGGGTGCCAAAATGATGATAGAGATCATGGAAGAATAACATTATCGACAATCAGCCGAGCAGTTGGTCACTGCTCGGCTGATTTTTATATAACGCATTAACAAGGTTGGCATTCATTCGCCTATCCCGCAACTATATTTCTCAAATATTATTTATTTTAACACCAAGAAATCACAATTCAGAAGGCAACATTTTAAAAATATTACCACATAAATCAAGTAATGCATTATATATGTAGATAACATTTTCGATATATTATCTAATATTTCTCAAATATTATTGACTATTCGACATTTAAGTGCTACCATATAATCAAACAAGAAGGAGGATTTCCTATGAAGAAACAGGCCGAAGAAAGCAAGCACGATAAATTTGTAAGGCTTGCTGAAGCCAGAACAAATAAAATTATAGACACATTGCAGCTCCTTGGCAATTGTTCAAACACTTCTGTCTATGAATATACGCAGGATGAAGTTGAGGAGATTTTCCAGGCAATCGAACAGGAATTGCGAGAAGCTAAGAAGAAATTTACAAAAGCGGAACCCGAAAAAGCAGCCAGATTTTCATTGAGCAAGCGCAAGAGGTGATAGATATGTTCAATCTTGTACAAAAGTGGAACTTTCCATCAAACAACTATGGCCAGATTTTTGGTATCGCAGATTCCGGCGTTGAAACTTTCAAGGGTACTCCTATTAAATCTCTGGCGAGAGAAATTTGCCAGAACTCTTTAGACGCAGCTCTTGAAAATGATGAGCCTACCCGAATTGAGTTCAGAACCTTTGAGCTCGATCCCCGCCAAATCCCCGACTATAACGGTTTGGAAGATGCGCTGAACCGTGCGTTAGATTTTTGGTCACAGCAACAATCTACTAAAGCAAAAACTTTCTTCAAGCAAGCTCTGGCCGTCATACATAAGCCTACAATTACTTGCTTGAGAATCAGTGACTTTAATACTTCCGGTTTAGTTGGTTCTCGTGAAGAGTACAACTCGCCTTGGTGCAATCTGACTAAGTCATCGGGTGCATCAGATAAATCTGGTAGTAACGGCGGTTCTTTTGGTATCGGTAAGTTTGCACCTTATGCTTGCTCTTCCCTCAGAACAGTTTTCTACAGCACCAGTGACAAAGAAGGTGTTTGTGCATCTCAGGGAGTTTCAAGATTAACCTCTTTTAAGAATAAAAAGAACGAAATCACTCAGGGAACAGGATTCTATGGGAATGACAAAAATAGTCCTATGTATAAGCAGTATTCCTTAGATCCCGTATACTCCCGCAATGCCGAAGATTCCGGCACTGATATTTATATCGTAGCTTTTACTGGGGATCGAGGATGGCAAAACCAGATGGTGGCTTCTGTCCTGGATGGTTTCCTTTACGCTATTTATAATGGTACTCTGGTTGTAGATGTCGATGGAACCATTATCAGTAAGGATACACTGGCAGACTTGATGATTTCTCACAAGGAATACTTCAATGAACACGCCGATGAATATTATCAGACACTCACGGATGAAAAGTTGGCCAGAACTTTCACCAAAGAACTTACTGACGATCCAGAAATCGTTGGAAAGCTCACCTTGAAACTGATGATCATGCCTTCTTTTAGTAGACGTGTTGCCATGATCCGTCAAACTGGCATGAAAATCAAAGATAAGGGTAACATCAATGCTTTGATTCCATTTGCTGGTACACTGTTCATCGAAGGAGATGCTATTAACTCTTATCTTCGTAGTCTTGAAAATCCGCAACACCTTGAATGGGAAGTAGAGCGTGCTGAAAACAAGAGTAAAGCCAAGCGTCTCCTTAAAACATTACTTCATTTTATAAAAACGTCTTTGGATGAAATGAAGAATGATGAAAGCGAAGAAGCACTTGACCCGACTGTCGGCGAATACCTTTCTGCCAGTGACTTTGATAAGACCCCTAATCAGGAACGCACTGAAGCCTTGCAGGATAGTATTAAAGATTTTAAAATTCGTGTGACCGAAGTCGCTCCTAAGCCTTCCGGGACGCAGACCGGAGACCCCGGACAAACTATTGTAGACGATGAGGAAGGCGATATTATTGTTACTGATCTCCCCGGCGAAGGCGGTAGTGGTAGCCAAGGCCAGGGCGGTCACGGTGGCAACGGCGGCGGTACCAATCCTGGTGATGGCGGAGGTAATGTTCCTGTAGAACACCGCAAGAAACTATCCGCTATTTCTACAGCCAGTGTTCGCAATGTGGTCCGCAACAAAACAACAGGCGAATACACCATTGTATTTACCCCTGGTTCCTCTGCTACAAATGGTATTTTAGAAGTATTTATGTCTGCTGAATCTCAAAACTACGAAGCATCTATTGTTGCTGCTTCTTGTTCTGAATGCCCTGATTTGAAGTTTAATAAAAACAGAATCACAAATCTGACATTTACCGAGAAAAAAGCTATCAGACTCAATATTCAGCTTGATTATCACGATTATTGTTCTTTGGAGGTGAAGGCATATGGAAATCAAGTATAAATTATATCCATATCCTGTCCTGTCCTCTTATTCAAATGATTATGGAAACGGGACTTTTGATGTAGCCATTGATATTGTGCGTGATGGCTATGATTTGCGTATCGACTTCCTTGCTACCCTCACTTGCCAAAGCCTCCAGGACTGCATCAAGCAGGGCGTCGCAAAGTTTGTGTACCATTTAGAGTGTGCACAGACCGGTTTCCGTACAGTAGTCCAAACAGATAAGGTCAGTGAAGTATATACCCTGCTGAATAAGGCTGTGAATGGTAAATTGCAAATTTGTCCGTTTGTTGTAGCGGTCGATGATTTGAAAGGCTTTACCAGTCCTGACTTCCATGAAGATTATCAAGGGATCGCCTTTGATATTGAAGCTGGTTGCGTAATGGCTGTAGGCAAAATGGTAACGGTGGATATTTCAAAAGATATTGATGATCTCGCAAATACCCCATCCATTTTCAACATTAGCAAAAACCCTGACGAAAGCTGTAAGCAAATGCTGGTTGATATGTCTCAGCGCAAAATTATCATCAAGCTTCCTCTCAGCGATTTTTATAGCTATAAAGCCCTGAGTACTACCCCTCTGGCACAGCCTATTCTCAACTCTCTCACTGTTGTACCTGCCCTGGTATATGTTTTGGAAGAACTGAGAGCTCTACCTATTCAGGAGCGAAGTGAGAACTCTGACACATTATGGTATAAAGTTCTATCAAAGGCGCTGTTAACGCAGTTTGACTGCGATATTGAAAGTGAAGAATTCAGCAATCAAAACTGCTTGGTTCTTGCTCAAAAACTGATAAACAATCCTGTTTCGGATGCATTTACATTTTTGACAAGTAGCTTTGGCGTAGCAGGAGGTGACGAATAATGAAGCTACAATTTGTGAGTTACGATAACATCGACATTATCAAGTCCAATCTCAAAAGCTGGGTTGATAATTTTAAGCAGGATTCCTCTGACTGGTTGCAGGAAGAACTGGGAAACGCATTGTTCTCTGACACAAAATTTGCTGAAATCCCAGATTTTAGTTTGGATATGACGGCAGACAAGCCTTTCCTTACGGAAGCAGAAAATGTCAAACGCATTTACGGAAATCTCCGTTTTCTATCCGATTCTCAGGCTTCGGATGAGCGTTTGTGGGCAGGGCTGTGTCTTGGGCCTTTCTGGAACTATGTAAAGTACAGATGGGACATTAACAAGAAATGTACAGTTGGTAATGTGCAGCAACACTTTTTCTTCGGCTTTGGCGCCAGACGTTCTTTGACGAGAAATGCTTTATCCAGACTGTGGTGGATCGGACGTCTTACATATGACGAGAAGCGTTCCGATCCTTGGGAACTTACAAAATTCGTATGCGAAAGTTCTGACTATATCATGCATATTTTGGAGCGCAATACTTCCAACAATCCAGCTATTATTCGTCCTTTCCTGAGTGCGATAATAGAAGCCAAGGCACAGGGATTACCGATTGACACAAACATTGTTGGTGAATTAGCTAAGTACCTCAATTTGCTTGGTGGCATATATATTTTGGACTGTCTGCCGGAGCAGCGTATCCACGACAAAATTCTTGCTAAGGCAAATGAGATTTGCTCGATTGCTAATAAACCGGCAGAATGATTAAAGATTGCATACACGTACTGATAAAAGATTTTATGGATATAGAAATCTTCCATTAACTGTATGCTCCTGATAGGAGGGGTAAAATGGGACGAGCATACTATTCGTCAAGAATATCAAATTTTCTTACACAGGATGTCGACTATATTTTAGGTCATCTATTGATCCAAGACGAATTTCAAACAACAGATCTTCAGAAAAATGCTTGGAAATTCGAAATCGCACTTCTTCAAGAAAAATTGCATCCATTTTCTGATGGGGATATAGCGTTTGAATACACTATTCCACGACTTGGTCACAGAATCGATGTTGTTTGCATTATTAAGGGTGTTATTTTTGTTTTGGAATTTAAAATTGGTAGTAGAGAACATAAAAGATCCACAATAGATCAAGTTATGGATTATGTTCTTGATCTAAAATATTTTCACCAAAAAAGCGAGAATAGATATATTGTACCGATAGATGTTTCAACAGAAGCTCCCGACGTTGAAAATCAAATTATTGCAATGGACGATTGCATTCTACATCCATTGTTAAGCAACGCCAACACACTTGCAAGGGATATCAGTTCAGTTTTGGAGCAAATAAGCGATACCTGTTTAAATATTGATGAATGGATAAATTCCCGCTACTCCCCAACACCTACTATTATCGAGGCAGCCCAAACACTGTATCGAAATCATTCTGTAGTAGATATTTCTCGAAATGATGCTGGGGCTCAAAATCTTACCAGTACGACAAAAGCAATTAGTGCAATCATAGATAATTGCAAAGAGAAGCACAAAAAAGCGATTTGCTTTGTAACAGGGGTTCCAGGAGCCGGAAAAACTCTCGCCGGACTCAATATTGCAAATGAGCGACATAAATTTGAGGCTGACGAACATGCTGTTTTTCTTTCCGGGAACGGACCATTAGTGGATGTACTACAAACAGCCCTGGCAAAAGATAAATCGCAGAGAGATGGTATTACGCTTGATGCAGCAAAAAGAGAGACAAAAGCATTTATTCAAATCATTCATAAATTCAGAGATGAAGCCCTTGCGACAAACGAGGCCCCTATAGAAAAAGTTGCAATTTTCGACGAGGCACAACGTGCTTGGGATGCAGATTCATTAAGTAACTTTATGTCAAGAAAAAAAGGCGTTCACAACTTCAATCAGTCAGAACCTGATTTTCTAATTAGTATCATGGATCGCCATAAAGATTGGGCAGTAATTATTTGTTTGGTAGGCGGAGGACAGGAAATATATACTGGTGAAGCAGGTATATCCGACTGGTTTAAAGCCCTTCACAACAAATATAAAGACTGGGACATCTATTTATCCGACAAAATGAGCGATAGCGAATACATTGGATCTTCAACAATCTCAGAATTATTATCCGGCAGACCATTTTCTGTTATCCCTTCACTACATTTAGGTGTATCATTGCGATCCTTTCGTAGTGAAAAGCTATCAGCCTTTGTAAAGACGCTATTGGACAATAAACCTGATGAGGCATATAAAGTTTATTCCGAGCTGAAATACACCTACCCCATATATATGACCAGAAATTTTGAAGCAGCAAAAAAATGGGTAAAATCTAAATCCAGAGGAAATGAACGATACGGGCTTCTCGCAAGTTCAGAAGGAAAACGATTACGAGGAATCGGTATCTGGGTTCCGACCGAGATCAATCACGTGGGTTGGTTTTTGAATGATAAAGAACATGTGGATTCGTCTTTTTTCCTTGAGGTTGCTGCATCTGAGTTCAAAGTCCAGGGATTAGAAATCGATTATGGAATATTAGCCTGGGATGCAGATCTCCGGTATGTAAATAATGAATTCGATTTCTTTCGTTTTCGTGGTAGCAGATGGACACATATTAATGTCGAACAAAGGCAACGATATCTAAAAAATGCGTATAGGGTGTTACTTACCAGAGCACGTCAGGGGTTAGTTATTTTTGTTCCGGAAGGAGCTGATCCAGAAGAAGATATGACACGATCCAGGCTGTTATATGATGAAATTTTTAATTATTTTAAAAAATGCGGAATAGTTGAGCTTGACGCTTCCGACCAATAAACAAATTACTGGCCTACTCTAAAAATAATGAGGGCGATCCACCTACGGACGCCCTCATTATTTACTTTATTGCATCATTTAAAATTCCAATAACACTTTCAGCAATAGCTTTAGCCAGATACGGAGGTACTGCATTACCTACCTGCTGGTATTGAGAATCTTTCGTTCCTTCGAATATAAAGCTGTCGGGAAATGTCTGTAATCTTGCTGCTTCACGAATAGAAATAGCACGATCCAACTCAGGATGAATCCACATAGATTTACGTACATTAACAACAGTTCCAGACGGTTCATTATATTTCAAACGCATATAGATTGTATTTTGTGTGCGTTCTGCATTGCTGTAAGTTGTTTTTAATGTTGGGTCAAGATCGTGGAAATTTTCACCAGCCTTAAGAGCTTTAAACCTTGCCATCGCTGTTTCTCTTGTTGCGGTAACAATATGGTTATATAGTGCTCGCCCTCTAAGTTCTTTTTCCAGCCCGATGGCATCAGGATGTGCTTCCAGCTCAATGTAGTCCCCTGTCACTTCAGTGGTAGGGATTACATCTTGAAGATCTGCAATGGCATCATGTACAGTTCTATAATTCCCTTCGGTAAATTTGATTTCAGGAGCAGTATACTTTGTGTTCAAGTCCTTCTTGAGGCCTACAATGATAAAACGTTCTCGTCGTTGTGGTGCTCCATAATGGATTGCATTAAGCGTATTTTCGCTTAATGTATAATCATATGGTTCATTCTCCAAAATTGCTCTAATGTAATCTAATACAGGGTAAGATTTAACTACTGCAACTAAGCTACCATTATCTTCTTTGTATTCAAAAATATGAATGTCATTATCAGTTAACTCTTTTATTTTCATTATTGCTCGTTGCATCATAATGGAATTGCTAATCGCCAATACTGCATCATCAAAATTATCTTTTTGCTCCATGTACTGCAATATTGCCTTTGCCATTTTTGCATCGTTTTCCTGCAAAATATTGAGTTCTTCTACTTCAGCAGTAATTTTCAGAATCTCACCAAGCTGCGCAATCAGCTTCTTCTGATACTTTTCAAGGGTTGTATCAAATTTGGCAGGGTTAATTCGATAGCGGTAAAGAATATTGATGATTTTATAAAAACCTTCCGCCCAAGCATATCCCATTTCTGCTCGTGCAGTTTCAAGGAAAGCAATAGAATTATTAAAATTCACACATTCGGGCAAAATCTCAATCTTATCCTCTGACAAAGGAAGCGCCATGATTCTTTCGTTATCAAGGTCTTGTTCTTCAAGGAAAAACCTATGAACCTGGGAACGTAACATGGCAACATTTTCCATGACAAAGGCTTTCGGATTCAGTTCACATATTGCACGGACATATTCTTTTACAAGTCTGTTGTTCATGCTGATAACTGTTGTGTGCTGGCGATTTGCATTCGAGAATCCCTGACACGGCGGGCCACCAATCACAATATCAACAGGACCAACAGTATCTTGTAATTCCGTATAATCTATTGTTCTCACATCAGAATACAGCCGTGCCAGCTTGAAATTTCTTTTGTAAGTTTTTCTGGCGTTCAAATTGTTTTCTGCGGCAGCAATTATTTTCACTTGCCCTGTTTGCTTAAAGCCAAGGCTCAATCCACCGGCTCCGGCAAACAGATCTATCACGTTATATATCATTTTTGTTCTTCCTCCGTTAACTGCTTGCTTACATCGAAGTCGATTCCATGAGTTTCGCAAAAACTATTGATTAACTTCATAGTCTTGAAATTCGGCTTGCTTCTTCCGGATTCCCATCTATTGACAGTCGCAAACGACACGCCTAATGCTTCAGCAAACTCTATTTGACTCATCAAACATTTGTGGCGGATCATCTTTATATCATTACTAAAACTCATTTATAGCACCTCCACCGCAAGTATATATCATAAATATAACATCTATATCACTTTTTTGCAAGAAGATTTACCTACGGTGAACTAATGCTATCGGAAATCGACTTAGAAAATCATCGTGTATCCCTCTTTTGAATGACTTTTTCCTTGTGTTTTGAAAAATACGACCACAGATTATTACGAGAAATCACATCCTCATAAGTGTGAAGTCTTTTACGAAGCCGATCATTTTCCTGCTCCAGATCCGCTGTGCGAAGCTGACCACGGACGGACTTATATTGTGCCAGCTCATCCTTGGTCGTAGCAAGCTCTACAACCAACGATTCGATTTTTGCTTTTAAATCGGTAATGGTTTTCTTAGCTTCTCGCAGGAGCTTTTTCAACTTACTTTCCTGCTTTTCCTGCACGACATATTTCTGTGCTGCTGTCACCAACATCTGATAGTCCTCACGTTCTACAGCTACCTTAGATGTCAGCGGCAGGGGTTTAGCTTCTATTTGCTCCACAGCCTTGATAGAAACCTGTTGCTGCTGAACACGCTCGATTGTTTGCTCCAATTCGGCAAGCTCCTCTTTGCGTTTCTCTCTCTTAAATTCCAGAACGCTCAGATGTTCCTTGTGTTCACCTTTTTGCTCCCATTCGATACCATGCTCCAGCATGATTGTAGCAAGGAATTCTTTCTCCTTCTGTACCCACAAGTCACGCTCTGTCAGGGATCGCCCCTCGCCGGTGATACCCTGATCGGCAAGTGCCTGTTTCAGCGAAACACGGGTGGACAGTCCTCGTTTGCTACCAGTGGTGAACGGGATGAAGTCGATATGCAGATGGGGCGTTGCTTCATCCATGTGCAAGTGTGCCGAATATACATGAAGCTGCGGATTGCGTTCAAGGAAGCTGTGATAAAACTTGTCCAAAATAGTTTTTGCCAGCTCTGCGTTTTCTCCATCGGCTGGCTGCCATATCATCTTTATTTCCTACTTGAAATATCACTTCGTAAAAAGGCTTTTCCTGATCGCTTTTGCAGATTTTTTCGTAGTAATTTTCGATACGTCGATCTTTACGTTTCTGCTTGGCGTTATACTCAGCTTGCGCTTCATCGAACAGCTGATGGTACGCATCCTCAATGGGCGTGTAGCAATATTCGGTGTTCAGATGGGTGCGTGTCGGGTCAACATTTTCTGCGATATAGGTGCGGCGGTTGTGTGCAACTACGCCGTCACCGGACATAGCACTGATTGTTCGTTTTATAGCTGTTACCTCCAAAATTACGGTAATTTATCAAAACTCATTTTCGCCACTCGGCGGCGAGTTTTGTTACTTTTGTCAAAAGTAACGCAAAAGCACTTTTGACACTACGCATCAAAAGCGCATTGCGCTCTCCGAGGGGGTATGCGGCTCCTGCGGGAGCCTATGCCTTGTTTGCAACCTGTACAGGTTCTGCAAAACACGGCATGGTCGCTGCCTGTCCTTCGGTACAATCACCTCCCATTGTCTGAGAGAAACTACAATCATTTCTCTCAGACGGTCCGCTTCAAATCTGCGGATTTTCAGCGGGGACGGGAGATGCGCTGGGGTCTGCTGTGTCAACCAACGTTCTGCTTTGTCTGCCATGCACAGGAGCGTGGCACGCTCCTGTCATAGCTCCCAAGGAGAAGTAGTCCAGCGGTAGCTTTGGGGGATACCACGCTCATCCAGATAGCGCTGACGAGCTGCTTCACGTTCTTCTGGGATAAGGGCGGTTTTGTATTTGGCATACAATTCGTGCCTTACCATAGATTCCAGTTTTTGCTCCAAACCATGTCGGATTTCATCCTCATAATCGTCCTCCATCATCAGATGGTACTGAAGCAAAGCCAGAAATAAATCATAGGAGATTTGTACATTCTTCATTTCCTATCCCTTCCTTTCCGTGTCGGTGGTGACGATGGTGACGGTGTTTTAGACACCGCCACCACTATCAAAATCATCGTCACACCGTCACGCATCGTCACTTTCATAATGGAAGGATTCAATTTTGATATGCCTTCCATTGTGGGTACGGGTGTTACTGTACATTACCCAATGCTCCTCACGCAGACGCCCCACATTCACATTTAAGTATCGTGTGAGCTGATTGGGCTTCATGTCCACCTGCAAGGCTTCAACCAGTTCGGTAGGGGTTCCTTCCCACAACCACTGTTCGCCCGATACAAGAGCTTTTACCTTCTCCAGAACAGGGTCTGGCAGCTTTACCCAAAGCTCTCGTTCTACATCATCCAGTTCCCATTTTAGGGTCTCAGTATCTCGTTCCAGAAGCAGCTTTTGATCCGGTTGATCTCGACCAGAGACTTCGATAGATGCCTTATTCCCGGAACGCTTTACCTTCTCCATGATGAAAGCACCATCGGCTGCTCCCAGCAGACCATTGGTTCCAGAAATGCGATCGAAGCTATCATCAGCCTGCTGTTTCCTTGTGTGATGCACAATCAGCAGACAGAGATTCGATTCATCTGCAAATGCTTTCAGCTGACCGATAATCTCATAATCATTGGCGTAGCTGTACCTATCGTTGTTGACTTCACGGATTTTCTGCAGCGTATCAATGATAATCAAATTCGTTTCTGGATGTTCCTTCACAAAACGCTTCAACTGCTCAAACAGACCTGTAGCGAGGGATTTTGCAAATGTAGCGAAATGGAGATTGTCCGTTCCATCTACGCCAAACATTCGATACAACCTCTCCTGAATACGTCTGTAATCATCCTCCAACGCAAGATACAGAACCGTACCGGGATGGGTTTTGTAATCCCATAGTGGAAGACCAACGCTTACATGGTAGGCAAGCTGTGCCATGAAGAAAGATTTGCCTACCTTGGGCGCACCCACAAAAAGGTACGCTCCCGGATATAAGAGGTTTTCTATGATTGGTCTACGGCTCTCATATACCGTTTCATAGATCTGGTTCATGGTCATAGTCGGAAGATAGGACGGCTCCGACATACGAAGCATCTGCTTCAAATATTCATCGCCGTGTTTTCCGTCATCGAAGTTGAAATAATCGGGTTCTTGTGTTACAATTTCTTTAGTTACATAGGAAAGCGACTGTTCCCCATCTGCGCCAACAGATGGAACCGGGACGGTCGTTTTTTCTTTTTCGTTCATCAAGCGTTTTCACCTCCAATTTCTAATCCATAGAACTTCTGCTTAAAGAATGAAATCGGGCATTTGCCGGCAATCGTATGATAACCCATACTTTTCAGTTCCTTGTTCAGCTCACGAATGATCTGATAAGACTTGCTACGGCTGACATCCAACACCTTCTGAACTTCTTCTGCTGTGATAAACTGTGCTCTCATTAGTACCTCCTGTGTCTAAAATGTAGATTTGCGTACTTTTCATTCGCTTAATTTTTCTTCAATTTAGAAATACGCACTTTTAGTACGCTTTAATTATACGCATAGAAAATACTTTTGTCAAGTCTTGTAGAAATAAAATATGTACTTGAAATTCGTATTTATTTGTGATACCATATAGACGAGGTGAATTATTTATGGGTAATTTCGATTATTCCGCAATCGGCCAGCGGATAAAAACTCTTCGAAAACGCAAGGGCCTGAATCAGACACAACTGGCAAACCTACTCGGAAAGTCTCTGCGCACTGTGCAGAAATACGAAACCGGAGAAATCGAGGTTTCCATTGATGTCGTAAATGAACTGGCAAAACATCTTGATACAACGCCGACATTTATTCTTGGCTACGAAACAAATACAGCATCAATCAGAAGTCTTGCCGACATAATGAGCTTCCTGTTTGAACTGAACAAGGTTTCTTCTATCAAATTCGATGTAGATGTGCAGAAACCGCCCCGCAGTAATGAGTGGACCTGCTCTATCCGTTTCAATGGCAAAGAAATGGATGCCGACCACAATGCGGATATGTGCCTTTTCTTAGAACAATGGGAAGAAATGCGTGAGGATGTGCGCAGCTACAACTGTTCTCCTGCGGCATTACATAGCTGGCAAGAGCAGACCCTTGCGTACTATGCGGGGGCTTCCGTGGAATGTGTGGAACCGGAAGAACTTGACGAAGATGAGCGTTTAGCTCGTCGCAGAGCTTATCTGGAAAAGGAGTATGGCTCTGCAGAATAATTGAGGTCTGACATTGAAAAATAAAGGAGAATTTTCATGTCAGTAACGAAAGACAAAAACACTGGAAAATGGATGTCCCAAATCCGTATCAAGGATTGGACAGGAAAAGAAATTCACAAAAAGAAAAGAGGCTTCTCTACCAAGAAAGAAGCCTTGCAATGGGAACGTGATTTTATCAATCAGGCAAATGGCAGCCTGGGCATGAGTTTTATGGATTTTATTGAGCTGTATCTCAAAGATATGGAAAAGCGCCTGAAACCCTCTACCGTAGCCAACAAGCGCTTTCTGATTGATTTGAAAATCATTCCGTACTTTGGAAAGTTCCCTCTGGATGCTATCAAACCAACCGACATTCGCAGATGGCAAAACGAACTCACCAATTACCGTGACGAAAATGGGAAGCCTTACTCTCAAACCTATCTCAAAACCATCAACAATCAAATCACAGCTATTTTCAACTACGCCATTAAATACTACGGCTTAAAAGAAAATCCCTGCCATAAGGCAGGGGGAATGGGCAAGAAGAATGCCGATGAAATGCTGTTCTGGACAAAAGACGAGTTTTCGGCTTTTATCAGTGCCTTAAAAGACCGCCCAGTCTCTTACACTATGTTCATGACACTGTACTACACCGGCATGAGAGAAGGCGAGCTACTGGCTTTGACCCCGTCAGATATTGACTTTGACAAGGGCACATTGATCATCAATAAAAGTTATCAGCGCCTGAACGGCAAAGACATTGTATCTTCACCCAAAACACCAAAAAGCAATCGTGTTGTTACGATTCCGGAAATTTTGAAAGCTGTACTCCGCAACTACATGGATAAATGCTATGGATTGCAGCCTGATGACCGCCTGTTCCCATACACCAAAAGTTATCTCTATCATGAGATGGAATATGGGATCAAAGAGTCCGGCGTGAAAAGGATTCGTGTGCACGATATTCGTCACAGCCACGCCAGTCTGTTGGTGGAGATGGGGTTCTCCCCCTTGCTGATTGCGGAACGCCTGGGACATGAGCGAGTACAGACGACAATGGATACATACAGTCACCTGTACCCGAACAAGCAAGTCGAGGTAGCCAATCAGTTAGACAGTTTAGCCATCTAATCCCTCTGGCTACAAAAAATCAGCCTGATGTAGCCATTTTGTAGCCAGTAAGAAGCAAGAATCCCGGAAAACCCTGTAATATCAAGGCTTTCCGGGACTCAATAACTGTTAATTTATTATTCCCACTCAATCGTTGCAGGCGGTTTAGATGTAATATCGTAAACAATGCGGTTAACGCCTTGCACTTCATTGACAATACGTCTGGAAATAATATCCAGAACACTGAAAGGAATATGCGCCCAATCAGAGGTCATACCATCACTGCTGGTTACAGCACGCAGTGCAACGGTATGCGAATATGTCCGTCCATCCCCCATAACGCCTACAGAACGGATATTGGGCAGACACGCAAAATACTGCCATATTTTGCGCTCTAAACCAGCTTTAGCAATTTCTTCTCGAAAGATAGCATCAGCTTCACGAGTTATTTCTAATTTCTCCTGAGTAACTTCCCCTAGCACACGGATAGCTAAACCAGGTCCAGGAAATGGCTGACGCCAGACTAAGGCAGAAGGTATTCCCAATTCTTCTCCGACAGCACGAACTTCGTCTTTAAACAGTTCGCGCAGCGGTTCAATCAAAGCCAACCGCATATCCTCCGGCAAGCCGCCAACATTATGGTGGCTTTTGATTGTCGCTGAAGTACTGGTACCGCTTTCGACAACATCAGGATAAATAGTTCCCTGCACCAAGAAATCTACCTTGCCAAGTTTATTCGATTCTTCTTCAAAAACGCGAATGAATTCTTCACCAATGATTTTACGCTTTGTTTCCGGATCAGCTACGCCTGCCAGACGCCCTAAAAAGCGCTCAGCAGCATTAACGCGGATCAGATTCATATCAAACTGCTCTTTAAAGACAGTTTCTACCTGATCACCTTCATCTTTACGCAGCAGGCCGTGGTCTACAAAAACGCAGGTCAGCTGCTTGCCAACTGCTTTATGTACTAATACTGCCGCAACAGAAGAATCAACGCCGCCTGACAAGGCGCAAAGGACTTTTTTATCGCCGACAGCTTCTTTGATCTCGGCAATCTTCCGCTGAGCAAAACTGCTCATCGTCCAGTCACCTTTAACACCGCACACTTCAAACAGGAAATTAGCAATCATTTTACGGCCAAAGGGCGTATGCTCTACCTCAGGATGGAACTGCACTCCATATAATTTACGTAAATCATTGGCCATACCGGCAACAGGACACTCGCTTGTATCAGCAGTAACCACAAAACCTTCTGGAACCTCCGATACATAATCAGTATGGCTCATCCAGGAAATATTGTGTTCTTCGATGTCCTTAAAAAGAATATTATTTTTATTGAGTTT
>ERZ860264.1483-NODE-1483-length-15848-cov-5.340721_pt1 | contig 15848 bp, 15 predicted proteins | sample MGYA00509980_ERZ860264 | MGnify/ENA primary metagenome ERZ860264 (study PRJEB30046, sample SAMN00715212) | human gut metagenome | study: EMG produced TPA metagenomics assembly of the A metagenome-wide association study of gut microbiota in type 2... | reverse complement strand
GGCTATTATGGCAGCCGCAAGAATGTATGGACCGTAGCCAAGAATACTTGGGAGAAAGGTCTGACTTATGCTTATCGCGACCGCAAGGACAAGAAGCGTAATTTCCGTGCCCTGTGGATTCAGCGAATCAACGCCGCCGCCCGTCTCGAGGACCTCTCTTACTCCAAGCTCATGGGCCTCATCCACAAAGCCGGCATAGAAATCAACCGCAAGGTGCTTGCCGACCTGGCCGTTAACGACCCCGCCGCTTTCAAGGCGATTGTGGACAAGGTGAAGAACGCCTGATAACCACTTAGGCCAGACCTAAGGCACTCATTTCCGGCACACAGCCCTCTCCGGGGCCGTGTGCTTTTTTTTGTGAAACCGGAGAAAGGGCATATTGCAAAAGCGTCGGGAGCATTCCCCCTTCAAAGGGATGCTCCCGACGTCCTATCACTGGTATGAGTACTGTTTGCGGGTAAATCAGATGGAGAAGAGGGCTATGTAGCAGCAGACGGTGATTATCGAGACGGTCTCTACGATTATTGCCGAGAGCCACACTGCCTTGCCGGCGCCTTTTACTTTGAACAGGACGCTGCAGGCCGCCCAGATGACGGCTATGCAGGGAATGAGTACGGACAGACACACGGCGATGCATCCGGGTATCTCCCAGGCTGCCGGAATCCATTTTATGAAAGGCAATTCGGTGTTGAAATTGGCCCCTATCATGGCCACGAAGATTACGACTATCATAATGAACATGAGCATACCCACGAAGAATGCTATAAGCCCGAGGAAACCCATGGAGAGAGCGCCGAGTACGCGCAGGAAGGTGTTGCCGCCGCCCGACGTCTGTATGCGTCCCTGGCCTGACACCACCTTGCCTATGTTGGAGACTGTGACCGGCACGCCTTTCTGTTCCAGAATCTTCTCCGGCGTGTCGGCCAGGGGTATTATGGCCCAGGCGATGCAGTAAATCAGGAAGATAGGGAAGAATCCGAGCGAGAACATCAGAATTATGGCTATGAGGCGCATAGGCAGGGCGCTTACGCCGAAACGGATGCTCAGCCCTCCGAACACGCCTCCGAGCACTTTGTCTGAGTCGGAGCGATACAGCTTTTTCTTCACAGGACTCGGTGGCAGAGGCGGCGTACGGAAATTCCCGGAACCGTCGGCGGCGCGGGCCTCCGCCTGCTCCGCCGCGGTCTCTTCATCGTCCATATCCTCCGCGAGCTGGGAAGCGTCGCCGATTACGGCTATTACCTCTTCGGCGTCGGCTATGCCGAATACAATCTGTCCGGCATCGGCCTTTTCCTGGAAAATCTCGCTGATGCGGCTCTCTATGTCGGCCACAATCTCTTTGCCGTCTGTGCCGTGGAAAACCTGCGAGAGGCTCTCCAGGTAGTCGAGCAGCATGGCGTAGGCGTCTTCTTCCACCTGGAAGATGCGGCCCGATATGCTCAGTGTGTATGTCTTTTTCATTTCAGTTCATTTTTTAGAGAGCGTCCTCTTCTTTCTTCTCCTCCGGGGAGCGGGAGAGGATGGACACGGATAATTCTATTTCGGCAAACAGAGAGCGCAGCGCCCCGAGGGCATCGCGTCCCTTGTCTGTGAGTTCGTAATACTTGCGCGGAGGGCCGGAAGTAGACTCCACCCAATTGTAACCGAGCAGCCCGGCGTTTTTCATTCGGGTCAGCAGCGGATAAAGGGTGCCTTCCACCACAATTAGGTGAGCCTCTTTGAGAGCTGCAATCAGCTCCGAGGCGTAGGCAGGCCTGTGGCGAAGTATAAGCAGCACGCAGAACTCGAGCACACCCTTGCGCATCTGGGATTTTATGTTCTCAACATTGATTTCTGCCATAATTATTAACAGCCTTTTATTGGTTTGGCAGCCGCCGGTGTGCACCCGTGCGGCCGCGTCGGTACATGTACGGGAATATGGCCTGGAAGAGGGGTGCCGCAGCTGCCGGCACGGAGCTTCCGTAACCACGCCGCAAAGTTAGGCATAATTTATGTACTATGCAAAGCAAACTACTAATATTTAACACTATTTCACATTTAGCCCGCAAGAAGTAACTGTTAAGGTGATTCGTTGAATAGTTGCAGATACTTTGCTATGAGTGATTGATAATTTTTTATTTTTTGGGGGTGAATTTGCGGAATTATTTGTTTTTTTGGCGAATTAAGATTATTTTACTAATTTTGTCGCAAAGGAGTTTTTGATTCAAGACTTATGTTTAGGCCTCTTGATTACTCACAAAAACAGATAAGTGTTTAACAGCTAAATATTTATATTTTCAATATCTTAGTACTGACCAAAAATTAAGCTTATGTGTAAATTTTATTTTAAACCGCTCTTGTGCATGTGCATGGCTCTATGTACGATATCGCTTACGGCATGCTCTGACGGCGATGAGCCTAAGGAGGATAACTATAAGTTTGCTCCCTTGGAGGAGATATTGGGCTCAACCACCTGGGAGACCGAGTCTCACAGTTTCGTAGGTCCGGATGGCTTGACATATACCCTTGATGACATTCAAATCGTAGGAGCGCCAAGTCCTAATTTGGCTCTTGAAAACGGTTCCTTGATTTACTACATCGTAACGGGACCGGTGAAAAAAATTATATATGATTATCGGTTTGACCGGGCCACAGGAGACATATATGTGGGCCAAGACAAGGAACCGGAAATGCGCATTGTCAGCGTAGAGAAGGATAAAATATTGGTGCAGAGCTATTTCGGTATACTTGACCGATATTATGAAAAACATGGACTGCCAGGCGCTGCAGACGGCAAGACATCGTATATGCTTTCTGAGCTGGTGCCTGCCGACGATGCTTTTATGGGAAGCATCGCGGAACCGTATGACATAATCGACCGGCGAAAGTAGGGTGTTCGGTTCTGAACATTCTACAAGACTCGTGTCGCATACACTTATCCTCGCACCGGACCCTATTGGTCCGGTGCGATATTTTTATGGATACCCCGGGTTTATCCGTATGGAATATCGCATATGCAATGGCAGGTATGCTTCGGAGAAATGCCTCGCCATGGTGGTTAATAAAAGTGAAAATGCGTTGTCGGGGATTTGTCGGGGGGCCATGTTTCATTTTTTTTTGTTAACTTTGCACGATATTGTCTGCGAGAAAGAGCCGTGATGCGTGCGGCACACCTGTGCGCGGACATCAGAAATATAGGATATGGCAAACAAACGTGTACTTTTTATCTCTCAGGAGGTGACTCCCTATCTGAGTGCAGGCGAGAACTCTACATTCGGCAAGGAATTGCCTCACCTGTTTCATGCCAACGGCTATGAGGCGCGCCTATTCATGCCCCGCTTCGGAGCGGTGAACGAGCGCCGCAACCAGCTTCACGAGGTTATCCGTCTCAGCGGCATGAATATTTCGATAGGGGAGTCAGACCATCCCCTGATAATAAAGGTGGCATCGCTGCCTCCGGCTAAAATCCAGGCTTACTTCATCGACAACGATGACTTTTTCCAGCGTCTGGACACTGATGCCGACGAGATAGGGTCCAACCGTTCCGACAACGATGAACGCCTCATATTCTATACGCGCGGAACCATAGAGACCGCCAGGAAGCTGCGCTGGGACCCCGACGTGATAGTTTGCACCGGTTGGATGGCCGTACTCGCGCCCATGTATCTGCGCAAGATATTCGGCGACGAGCCCTCCTTCAAGAAAGCCAAGATTGTCACCGTTTTCGACGGCACTTCCTACGAGGGCGTCCTGCCCCCTGCCTTCATAGCCAAACTCAAGGCCGAGGGGGTGAAGGACTCGGACCTCAAACTGCTCAAGGGCAAAGAGCTGTCTTTAGGCGTGCTTCAGACCCTCGCCGCCAAGCACTCCAACGGCGCGGTGATGATGAAGGCCGAGCAGACACCCGAGCTTACCGCCTTCCTCGAGGGCAGCCGCACCAAGGTGCTGCCTCATGAGGCGGTGGCCGAGGGCGGCATGGAAGCCATATTCAATTTTATCAACTCATTGTAAACGCACACAGCAATAATGAAGACAATTCACGCCATCCCGGCCCTGCTGGCGCTCGGCTCCCTGGCGCTGCTGCCGGCCTGCGACGACGAGGACAACGTGGGCGGCTCAATAACCCGGGGGGAGGTGACGATTGTGGTCGACTCCACCTTCACCGTGACCGGGCGCTCCGTAAGGGCCGAAAGCATCGACGGCAGGGACGGCAACCTGCTCCTCGGACGCCTTGCGGCACAAGACTTCGGCGAGCTGACGGCCGATTTCACAGGGCGCCTCATGCCGGCGTCCACACTCACTATTCCGGATTCCATCCCTCTGGAGGATGTGACAGGCATGAGCCTGAGTTTCTCCTTTGAGAAAGACGGCTTCACCGGGGATACGCTCTCTCCCCAGCAGCTGAGCGTATATACCCTTACCTCCCAGTTGCCGGACAATATAACCAGCGCTTTCGACCCCACCGGTTACTATGACGCTTCGGTACCTTTAGGCACAGCCTCCTATACCGCCTCATCGCTCGGGCTGGGTGGAAACAAATCCGACGGAGGCAAGGTCTCGGTTCCCCTGAAGGCCGAGTTCGCCCGCGATGTGGTGCGGCGTTACCGCACGGACCCGTCGGTCTTCCAGTGGCCTCAGACCTTCGCCGAATATCTGCCCGGCATATATGTGCGCTCCACTTTCGGTAACGGACTGGTCATGAACTTCACCAATACCGAATTCCTGACTTACTGGGTGCGCAAGGAGAAGGTCCGTGTGGTGGAGAATGGAGTGTCGGTAGTCAAGGACACCCTTATGCGCGACTCCACCTCTCTGTTCGCCATATCTCCCGAAGTGCTGTCCTCCAATCTGCTGCGCCTCACTCCCGCTCAGAGTGTCACGGACCGCGTGAACTCCGGCCAGCTGGTGCTTCAGTCTCCCGCAGGCTACAATGTGGAGATAGATTTCCCCGCCGATGAGATTCTGAACCGCTATAACACGGACGACTTTAACCTCGGAGTAATAAATACCCTCACATTCTCGGTGCCTGTGACATGTCCTGCCACATCCTTCGGCATAGGCCCGGCACCCTATCTGTTGATGGTCAAGACCTCCAAGCTCAAAGAGTTCTTTGCCGAGAACAAGGTGCCCAAGACCGACGACACAGACGCCTTCTACGCCGAGTATGACAGCGAGAAAGGCCGGTATGAGTTCCAGGGTCTGCGCCCTTATATAGTCTCGCTGATGAAGTCCGGCAAGGAAGTAAGCACTGAGGATATGCGCTTCACTCTGTTGCCTGTATCCATAACTACGGAGACTACGGGCTATGGCACGATGAAAGTGATAGTGACCAGTTGCTTGCCCTATATAGCCCATCCTACTTACTGTGTGCTGGATTTGAAGAACGCCAAGGTGAAATTCACTTATTCGCGCCAGACTATCATGTAGGGCTGACACACTTTATTGACGATACACACGGGCGGCACAATTCTTGCGAGTTGTGCCGCCCGTGTGTATATGGGTAGGAATATGTTTATTTCTTCACGTCATAGCCCTGCGCTTTCAGATAGTCGAGTATGCGGTACTCCATGGCATGGCGGTAGTAGTCGATGATGTGGGCGCACCAGTCATTCTCGGAGGTGCTGCCTGAGCGCGTGCGGTTGTAATTGCTTACAACCTCGTCGTAGGCGGCCAGCTCGTCTGTCATGGCCTCGGTGTCCTGACGGTAACGGTCGGAGTGGAAGACCAGGGATGAGGGCTGTTTGGGCTTCAGGTCGGGCTGTTCGCGGGGCACGCCGAGGGCGAGACCGCAGACGACGAACACGCCTTTGGGCAGACGGAGCAGTTCGGCTACCTTGGCGGGGTCCACGGTGCGCAGATAGCCCACGCAGTTGCTGCCCAGACCGGCTGCCTGAGCGGCCACCACGGCGCTCATCATGGCCAGAGAGGCGTCGATTATGCCGATTGTAACGGCGTCCATAGTGTCGGTGAACGGAGGAAAGTCTACTCCCTTGCAACGGGCCAGCATCGAAATCTTGTTGTAGTCCGAGCAGAATATGAGCAGACGGTTGCATGTCTTCAGCTGCTTCTGGTTTGTGAGGGCATAGAGTTCCTCCTTGAGAGCCTGGTCGGATATGTCAATCACGGAGAATTGCTGTCCGTTGTAGCTTGTGGGGGTGTTCTCCACGGCTCTGTATATAAAGTCCATGGTTTCCTGGGGGATGGCTTCGCGCTCATACCGGCGCACGGATGTACGGCCCAGCAGGGCTTCCTTTACGTCTTTCATGTCTTGTGAATTTGGGTTATACGTTTATCTATTTAACGTAGATATTCCATATATGTTTTAGGAGGGAGTGTCGGAACGGACATTCCGAGGCACTGCAACCGTTATTCCGGCTTAAGGTCCACCCAGGTGTAGTCATGTCCGGTGGCCGGGATTACCTTCTCCAGCAGGTCGGAGAGAGTAAGGGCCACGCTGGCGGTGTTGACACATGGGTGACAGGCGTACCGGCCGGTGTCCAACAGGTCGCGGTCTATGATAAGGCGCACGGCGTGTTCCTTGTCATGTATCAGTCCGAGCGGGGAAACGGCGCCCGGCTTGATGCGCAGATACCTCTCCATGGCCTCGGCGGGTGCGAAGGAGAGGCGCGCGCATCCCAGCTGGGAGGACAGATACTTGGTCTTGAACGGCTTGTCCGCCGGAATCATGAGCAGGAACCATAATGTCTGCTGCTTGTTGGTGAGCAGAAGGTTCTTGAACACCGGCGCGCCGATTTCGCGTCTTACGGCCTCGCACTCCTCCATAGTGAAGGCGGCGGGGTGTGTCAGCGTGACGTAGTCCACGCCTGTCCGGTCCAGGAAGTCGTAGACCAGGCGTTCCGGCTCGGAGCAGGCGGAGGTGTCGGCGGGTCGCCCGTTATATGAATGAGTATTTTCCATCAGATGCTCGCCTCGATGTTCCACATAAAAGCTCTCAGTCCCAAACGGGGTTTGCTCTCGTCCAGCTTATGCAAATCGTCCAGCACCAAAGGGGCTGAGCTGTCCGGCACCATAGTTATGATGGCCTGGGCCAGGGAGGGCCAGGCGTGTGTGCCGTAGTGCGGCTCACCCTTCACGGAGCCACGTCCCTGCACGATGCCTAAGCCGGTGAAGCCACGGCAGGCGTGACGGTTAAGTATGTCTATTATGCCCTCGTGGTGGGCCTGGTCGTATGCTATGAATATCGCTTTCATTTCTTGTCAGTCTTGGTATTATCCGGTTTACGTGTTCTTATGCGCTTTATGAAACTTGCGTCGGGTACGCTTCACGCCGCGTCCGGCGAATGAGCAATAGAGTACGGGCACGAAGAGCAGGGTGAGGATGGTGGAGAAGGTAAGACCGCCGATTACGGCCACACCCATGGGTTTCCACATTTCAGAGCCCTGGCCTGAGCCTACGGCCATAGGCACCATACCGAGGATTGTGGTGAGGGTGGTCATCACCACAGGGCGCAGACGGCTCTTGCCGCCGTTGATTACCGCCATGCGGATACCCATGCCTCGCTCTCGGTTGAGGGTGATGTAGTCTATAAGTACGATACCGTTCTTCACCACAATGCCTATAAGCATAATCGCGCCGATCATGCTCATCACATTCAGGGTGTGGCCGGTGAGGTAGAGAATTAGGAATACGCCTGAGAACGCGAACAGCAGCGAGGTCATGATTATGCCCGGATAGGTGAGGCTCTCGAACTGGGCGGCCATGACTATGTACACCAGTATTATAATCAGGATGCCGAGCATCATCAGGTCTCCGAAGGAGTCTTGCTGGTCCTCGTAGGAACCGGACAGCTCTATGGTTATACCTGCCGGCATGTGCATATTGTCAATTGCAATCTGTGCGTCAGCCACGACCTGACTCATGGGCACACCGTCCACTACGGCGGAGACGGTAATCTGGCGTTCACGGTCTTTACGCTCGATGGTAGGGGGAGTGAAGCGTTCCACGACCTTGCCTATGTCCCGGATGCGCACCTGTGTGCCGGAGGGGGTTGTAACCGAGATATTCTCTATGTCCTCCAGCGTGGTCCGGTTCTCGGGGTCGTACATTACCTTGATGTCGTACTCCTCGCCATCCTCGCGGAACTGGCTGGAGACGGCACCGTTGATGCGGTTACGCAGCGCGTATGCCACTGTCTGCATATTCAGGCCGTGCATTGACAGTTTCTCGCGGTCGAAGTCCACGTGATACTCCGGCTGATAGTCTCCACGGGAGATAGTCACGTCGGCGGTGCCTTCTATGCCCTCGAGAATCTGTTTGAGTGTCGCGGCCACGGAGTCGGTCTCGGCGAAGTCATAACCGTATATTTCGAAGTCTACGGTATTCTGGCCGCCCATGCCCTGACCGCGTCCTCCACCTACATTCACCTGAGCTTTCTTGAACTCGGGGAAGTCTTTAAGGTCTTTACGCATATCGTCGGCCACCTCGGTAATGGTACGCTCGCGGTCGCCCGGGTCGGTAAGGGCTATGTTCATGGACACTATGTGCGAACCGTTGTCGGAGAGAGAGGCGAAAGTGTTGTCCGAGCTGGCCGGACCTGCGGTGTAACTGCTGACCTTGATTTCGGGATACTTCGCACGCCAGAGAGAGTCGAGACGTGCCACAGCCTCCTGTGTTATCTCTACACGGGTGCCGATGGGTGTCTCCAGGTTGACTCCGATGCGTGCGTTGTCCTGCGTGGGGAAGAACTCGGTGCCTACATGCTTCATCAGGAAGATAGAACCCACGAAGGTGCCCAGGCATATCAGCACGGTGACGGTGCGGTGGCGGACCACCAGGCCCAGCAGCTTGGCGTATCCGTTGTCGAAGGCGTCAAGGCCCTTCTCTATGGGAGTGAAGAATATGCGGTGCAGTCTGGACGACTTGCCGCTCAGGCGGAGCCACTGGCTGCAGAGCATAGGGGTGAGGGTAAGGGCGCAGGTGGTGGAGATGACCATCATTATGCAGACCATCCAGCCGAGCTGACGGAAGAGTACTCCGGTCATACCTGTCACCAGAGTGAGGGGGAAGAACACCGCTATCAGGGTCAGGGTAGACGCTATGACCGATATTGCCACCTCGTTGGTGCCGTGTACGGCGGCCTGCTTGGGGTCGGACCCTCGTTCTATGTGGGTGGTGACATTCTCAAGCACGACGATAGCGTCGTCCACCACCATACCTATGGATATGGAGAGGGCGGACAGGGAGACGATGTTGAGGGTGTTGCCTGTGGCCGCCAGGTATATGAACGAGGCAATCAGCGAGACAGGGATAGTGATGACGATAATCATTGTGGCCCTCCAGCGTCCCAGGAAGAAGAATACCACAATCATTACGAACAGCAGGGCGTAGAGTACGGTCTCTTCCAGCGAGGCTATGGTGTTGCGGATATTGTCCGATGTGTCGACTATGACACCTAATTTGACATCGGAGGGTAGGTTCTTCTGCAGACGGGGAAGCATCTTCATCACCTCCTCGGAGATTTTCACCGAGTTGGCGCCGCTCTGCTTCTGAATAATAATCATGGCTCCCTGCTGTCCGCCCACGTATGTGCGTTGGGTGCGCTCCTCCAGAGAGTCGTCTATGCGGGCCACATCCTTGAGGTAGACAGTGCGGCCTTCGAATGAGGTCACAGGTATCTCGGCCATTTGCCGGGAGTCGTCGAACTCGCCCTGCACACGCAGGGAGTAAGTGTTTGACCCCACGTCGAAGGCACCGCCGGGGGTGTTGCGGTTCTCGGCCGAGATGAGTGAGGAAATCTGCTCCACGCTCAGGTTATATGCCTCCAGCTTCTTGGGGTCGCAGTACACGTGTATCTCGCGTTTGGGGGCGCCGGAGATGCTCACCGAACCCACGCCGTCCACACGTGCCAGAGGGTTGACCACCGCGTCGTCCAGGATTTTGTAGAGTCCGGCCATGCTCTCCTTGGCCTCCACGGAGAGCAGACAGATAGGAATCATATCCGTGGAGAACTTGAAGATAATCGGGTTCTGCGAGTCATCCGGCAGAGAGGACTCCACCATGTCGAGTTTGTCTCGCACATCGTTGGTAAGCACATCTATGTCGTATCCGTATTCGAACTCCAGGGTTATGACCGAGGTGTTCTCGCGGCTGTCGGAGGTGATGTGCTTGAGGTGTTCCACAGAGTTGAGGGTGTTCTCCAGAGGCTTTGTAAGGTTCTGCTCTATATCTTCGGCACTGGCACCCGGGTACATGGTAATCACCATCAGGGTGTTGGTGTCTATGTCGGGATACAGGTCAATGGGGAGCTTCGCCAGGGAGAAGAGACCCATAATTATGACAGCCACAAAGCAGAGGCTTGTCATTACCGGGCGTTTCACCGCCGCACCGTATAAACTCATATGATTATAGAGGTATAAGGGGTTTCAGAATAGGTTTGTTGAAAGGAGTGCCGGAAGTCGGTTACTTGGAGAGTCTAACCTTCTTGCCGTCGGCAAGGGCGTTCTGGCCCACCACTACCACGAGCTGCCCGGGCTGGATGCCGCTGATTACCTCGTAGGATGCGCCGAGGCGCTGGCCCAGTTCCACCTTCACATAGTTGACGGTCTGAGTCTCGGGGTTGTAGGTGTATATGTATTTGTCGCCGGAGCCTTGTTGCTTCACCACCGCGCGGTCAGGCACCACCACATGGTTTGCCTCGCCCAGGGTGAGGGATACGCGGCCGAACATGCCGGGCAATATGCGTCCATCGGTGTTAGGCAGGGTTATCTCCACGCCGAAGGTACGGGTAGTCGGGTCTACGGTAGGCATTATTTTGGAGACGGCGCCTACGAATTCCTCCTCGCCGTAGGTGTCGAAAGTCATGCGGGCGCTCATACCTGTATGAACGAGCGCATATTCGGTTTCGGAGACGTTGATGACGGCCTTGATGGGGCGTACCTGCGCTACGGTAAGTATGGGCATAGAGCCGGTCATGTCGCCCGGGTCGTAATTGCGGGCAGTCACTACGCCGCTCACAGGGCTTGTAAGCACACGGTTCTCGCGGGCGTTCTCAAGGGCGCGGCGGGCGGAGGCCAGATTGTTGCGGGCGGTCTCTACCTGCAGGGCCATCTGGTCTACCTGCTGGCGTGTTCCGCCTCCTATGTCGAGGAGCTGTTTCGCCCGACGATACTCTACCATCAGGTTGTTCAGCTGGGCTTGGGCGGTACTTACGTTCAGCTCATAGCTTGTGGTGTTCACGTCGTCAAGTACCACCACCTTCTGTCCGGCAGCCACGTTCTGCCCCTCGTCCACAAGTATGCGCTCTATGCGCAGGGGCATGGAGGCGGAGATGTTGTTTATCTTCTCGGCCTCGGTGGAAGCCGTGTAGGTGAAAATCTGCTCCACATTACGGGCCTGCACACGGTCTACCTTGACGGTGGGTATTACGTCTTCGCCGTCTTTCTTTGTGTCGTCCTTCTTTTCTTCGCCCGAGCAGCCCATAAGCAAGGCCAGCAGGGGAGATATTATAAGAAAATATTTGAGTTTCATGTCTTTGTATGTTTTTATGACTTCGGTATTGGGGTTAATTGTCGGATTCGTCCAGACCTCGGCCGAGGAGCGCGTCAAGTTCGGAGGTGGAGACGAGGTAATTGTATATGGCTTGCAGATACACCAGACGTGCGGATGTCTCTGCCAGCTCGCTGTCACGTAGGTCCAGGTATGTGCCGGCTCCTATTTCAAAACTTTTCTGCATTATTTCATGAGCTTTCACGGCCTGTTCCACACTCTTTTCGGAGGTGCTGATTTGCTCCACCTCCATATTTATATTGTCTATTGCAAGGTCCACCTGCATACGCAGGGAGCGCTCCAGGTTCTCGCGTTCCAGGCTCATCTCGGCCAGCTGCACCTTGGCCTGTTTCACTCCGTAATAACGGCTGCCGCCGGAGAAGATGGGCACCGAAACCGAGACGCCGACTGTGGAGTACGGGTTCAGGTCTATGTTCTTGAACATATTCCCGTTGGATAGGGAGGACCATGCAAGGTTGAAGGTGGCGGCCACTGTGGGAATAAAGGCGCGTTTCTTGAGGTCGACAGTCTGCTCCAGCAGCTTGGTGTTGAGCGCCAGGGAGCGCATGGAGGGGTTATTGGCCAGGGAAATGGCGCCGGACCCGTCATAGCCGTACATTCCTCGCTGATAGTCTTCAAGCTCGAGGGTAGGCTCGATTTCGATATTGAAGTCCATGCCCATGAGTACCTTGAGCTGCAGTGCCGCCTGTTTGATGGCTATGTCTGCGGCCAGGAGTTCCGGTTCCACGTTCTTCACCTGCACGGCGCTGCGCAGCACATCGTATTCGCTGGCGGTGCCTACCCGGTTCTTTTTCTCGTACAGGTCCGCATTGAATCTGGCATTGTCGTAGTTTTGCTGAATCACCTTTTTGCTGGCACGTGCCAAAAGCAGAGCGTAATAAGCTTTGTTCACGGCGTTGACCATATCTATGCGGGAAGTACGCGCCGACTCTCTGGTAAGCAGGATTTGCGTTTCCGAAAGGTCGATGGACTTCCACAGGGCCGGGGCTATTACGGGGAGTGCCAGGGAGAACCCCATGTTCCAGGAATTATCCGAACCCATTTTGATGGTCTGGCTTTGGCCTCCCATGTTCATCTTGATGCTCTGCAGCTCTATGGAGCGCTGATAAGCCAGGTTGAAGTCAAGGGTGGGGAAGAGGGCCGCCACGGTCTCCTTTTTGCTGTAGTCCATGCGTTCTATCTCCATGTCGGCCACCCGGATTACGGGATTGCTTTCCAGTGCTATGCGCAGGCAGTCTTCGCGCGAGAGACGCACCGTGCCTTTGGCGGAGGGCAGTGAGACGGCGGTTTCCGGCTGTAGCGCCGGGATGCTGTCCTGAGCCATGGCCTGCAAGGCGGGGCACAGGGACATGCCGGTGAGTGCCAATAAAAATATATGTTTCATAATTCGCTTAGGTTTCTGAGAAAACTGTGCAAAGTTAAGAAACATATATATATAATTAGGAGTAATATACAATTGTTTTCGCATATTGACCAAACAATACGGGTTTTGAAACAATAGGCCGGTGTTTTTGGAAATAAAGAACGTCGCGGCGCTTTTGGGAGAATGGGAATTTTTTACTAATTTTGTATCATAAGTAAAGATAAGAATATATGGCTAATTATTACTATGTGGGCCCTGATAATCAGGCGTGTGGCCCGATTGCTCCTTCCGAGTTCCTGAAACATGGCCTCTCGTCCGAGTCTTTGGTGTGTCCCGAAGGGGGAAGTTCCTGGACCCGTCTGGCCGATGTGCCCGGCTTGCTGCAATACTTGCAGACTTCACCCGCTCCTCAGACCCCTCCTTACTTCAATACCCCCGGAGGGCCCGGACAGGAAGCGTACGCTCCTGCGCCGAGCAATCATCTTGTATGGGCTATACTCGTCACTCTGTTCTGTTGTCTGCCTTTCGGTATTGTGGCCATAGTCAAGAGCAGCCAGGTGAACGGACTGTGGGATTCAGGACGCAGGGAAGAAGCGTACCGTGCTGCCGCTGCGGCGGCCAAATGGTGCTGGGCGAGTGCGATTTGCTCGCTCATAGGCGGTGTGATTTATTTTGTTTTTATTTTCCTGTTAGCTTTCTGATGCCTTGCGGATGCACCGGCGGGGACGCATATTGTGGATTTGTTTCATTTCGGCTTGTCTTGCGGCATTGCCGGTACTTTGGTTTGTAGACCCTGAGCAGGCGTCCTGGATGCCGAAGTGCATGGTCCATACCCTAACCGGCTTGCAATGTCCCGGATGCGGCATAACCCGTGCCACCCACGCTCTGCTCCACGGAGAGTTCATGAGGGCGTTGAGCTACAACTGGTTCTTTGTCATATCCGTCCCTTACTTTCTTGCTGCGTGCGCTGTGAATTTCGTGCCGGCATTGCATCGCAGGCAGAGACTCTACCGGGTGGTGTGCGGTATGCCGTTGGCCGTTACATACACGGTATTGTTCAGCCTTTGGTTTATAGTTAGAAATATTTTAGGAATATGAGAAAGATATCAGTCTCATTGCCGATATTGCTGTTGGCGGCCTGTTCGCATACAGGAGAAAACGCTGACAAAGGAGGTGCTGCCGGAGTAAAGTCCGGGAATACCGACCCCCGTCAGGCCTGGTGCCGAAATCTGAAGGACAGCCTGGACCTTTACCGGCAACAGAATGACACTCTTCAAAGCCGTATCGAGGCCGTGCGCTCAGAATTTACCGCTTTGGTTTCCGACTTCGAGATTGTCACCGACCCTATGCTGGTGGAACCGTATCGGGTGGTGCGGGGTTGGAAAGGACATGACACTACCGGGCGGCAAGGTATCTTGGCCCGCGTATTGGAGGATGGCTCCATAGAGGTGGTGGTTACCGCTGCCGGAGATTTCAGTTCCGTAACTCTGAGCAGCTCCGGAGAGAGCGTGAAGAGCTGCACGGTGCCTGCCGGGAATGCCTTGCATACGCGGATAGGAGGTCTGACCCGCGTAGCCTTCAACGAGGCAGCGCCGTTAGCGGCATTCGTGGCCGGACATATTTCGAAGCCGGTGACGCTCACCTTATCCGGAGGCAAGTCTTTTACCCTTAACGGGGCCCAGAAAAAGATGATGGCCGACTCCTGGCGTTTCGCATCCTTGCAGAAAGAACTCAACGAACTTGAACGCCGCGAATCTGTTATATACAATAAAATGCAGCTGGTCCGGACCAAGGTGGACGAGCTGCAACAAACACCTGTAAAGGAAAATCAAACTTACAGATAAGAAATGAAAAGCAAATTCTTGTTGATGTCGGCAGCCCTCCTGGCTGCTGTCTCTGTCGCGCAGGCCGATGTTACGGTAACTGTGCAGAATGGGCCCGGAATGGTGCTTAACGTGAACCAGACCCCTTTGCTGAAGGATGGAACACCCGTGGAGCCTTTTGCCATAACCCTTGATGCCAAAGGTTCAGCCACTTTCAAGCAGGCTGCCGAGCCGGTGGTCATCTCTTTGACCGCCAACACCGAGCCGGTGGGACCCCGTATTTTCAGTGCCGGCGGCAATGAGGCCATCAAGGTCACCGTGGACGCTGACGGCAATTCCACAATGACAGGTACCGCTTTGGTGGAGGGGGTGAGCAAGGTAGACGCCCTCATGGCTCCCTACATGGAGAGCTATAAGGAGATGGCTGCCGGATACGACAGCGACCCGGAAAATGTAGGTTCCGCTCTGGAGGCGCTTGTCGACAAACTGAATGGCGAGCTTCTGAATTACATCAAGGCCAATCCCACGGCTCCGGAGGCCCCTTACGCTCTGATGATGCTTGACGGCGAGAACTTCCTGGAGGCTTATACTCTCTTGAACGTGCCTGCTTCAGTGTTTATGCCTTCCATTCAGGATAAGGTGGCCGACGAGCGTCGCAGTGTAGAGAATGAGAAGCGCATGGCCGCGCTGGAGAACAGCTCCGCACCCGCACCCGGCTTTACCCTGCCCGGACTTGACGGCAAACCGGTATCCCTTTCCGACTTCAAAGGCAAATGGGTGATTCTGGACTTCTGGGGTTCCTGGTGCCGTTGGTGTGTCAAGGGCTTCCCCGAACTGAAAGAACTTTCCGCCAAATATGGCTCTGACCTGGTGATTGTCGGTATTGACTGCCGTGACACACAGGAGCGCTGGCGCGCTGCCGTAGAGAAATACGGACTTGACTGGGTGAACGTGTACAACGATTGCACGGAGGAGAACAATCCGCTGCTCGACGCATACGGCGTACAGGGTTTCCCCACAAAGGTGATAGTAAATCCCGAGGGCAAGGTGGCCAAGATAGTGGTAGGCGCCGAACCCACCTTCCCCGCTATCCTCGCCAGACTGATGGGCAAATAAGCCTGTTCATATAACCGACGCACCCCCGTCTGTATTCAGCA
>ERZ860264.1482-NODE-1482-length-15896-cov-8.338299_pt1 | contig 15896 bp, 11 predicted proteins | sample MGYA00509980_ERZ860264 | MGnify/ENA primary metagenome ERZ860264 (study PRJEB30046, sample SAMN00715212) | human gut metagenome | study: EMG produced TPA metagenomics assembly of the A metagenome-wide association study of gut microbiota in type 2... | reverse complement strand
GAACCGCCGTACACGGTTTTGCAGACCGCTGACTAAGCCACTCATCCAAGGAACCGTTGCTTGTTTTCTCAATTGCGATGCAAAGGTACGACTATTTTTGTAATTTGCAATAGCTATGCTTAAATTTTTTAAATTTTATCTTTGCATGAGTTGGCTTTCTGAGACAGTTGACACCCGGAACATCCACAACCACAGCCATTTCCTTTGCTTGCACTTTTTTTCTTAAAAAAACCGAGAATGTGTTTCCCCGCGTAAGCAACGCAGAGAAACACAATAATATATACAATGATGTTTTGCATAAACAGGTTGTTTTGACTTTAAATTATACAATCAGACTGCCTATCTGGAATACAAGGAAAGATACAATCCATGCCAGTATAGTGGTGTATCCCGCAGCAAAGGCAGCCCATTTCCAACTGCCCGACTCCTGCCTGATGGCTGCAATGGTAGCTATACACGGGAAGTAAAGCAGGGTAAACAGCATATAGGCAAAGGCTACCAGTGGTGTAATTTGCGATTGCTGTGCAATACGGGTAGGCAGTGTGTCGTCGTCCAGATTTCCGTCGTTGGTATACAAGACTCCCAGTGTACTGACCACTAATTCTTTGGCACCAATACCCGACAGAATACCAATCCCCATTTTCCAGTCGAATCCCAAAGGTTTGATTGCAGGCTCGATGGCTTTTCCTACCTGTCCGATGTATGAGTTTTCCTGTTGCTCTGCTATTGTATCATATTTATCGTGATTCGGGTAATATCCTAAGAACCAGATAATGATAGATGCAATCATGATAATGCCACCCATCTTTTTCAGATACTGTGCACCCTTTTCCCATGTATGTCGTAAGACAGCTTTGCTGGTCGGCATACGGTAAGGAGGAAGCTCCATTACAAAAGGCGTATCGTCACCCTTTATCAGGAATTTGGTAAACAGACGGGCCATCAATACAGCCAGCAGAATACCGGTTGCGTAGATTATCAGCAGCATAAGTCCTGCCTGATGAGGGAAGAAGGCACCCACCAGTACCAGATAAATAGGTAGACGTGCACTGCAGGATATCAGCGGGTTAATCAATATCGTGACCAGTCTCGATTTGCGGCTTTCGATAATACGCGATGACATGATAGCCGGCACATTACATCCGAATCCCATAATCAGAGGAATAAACGATTTGCCGTGCAGTCCCATCTTGTGCATAATCTTATCCATAATGAAAGCGGCTCTTGCCATGTATCCGGAATCTTCCATGAAAGAGATGAACAGATACAGCAATAAGATATTAGGTAGAAATACAATGACACCTCCTACGCCTCCGATGATACCATCTGTAATCAGATCCTTCAGCGGACCGGCCGGCATGAATGTCTCTACCAAAGCTGCAATTTGTTCTACAATCCATTCTATCCCTGCTTTAGGGTATTCTCCGAAAATGAAGGTACATTCAAACATCAGATAGAGGAAGATAAAGAAGATAGGGAAGCCCCAGATTTTATGTGTAACGATGCTGTCTACAATGCGGGTAAACATCTCGTTGTTCTGATGCTTGTCGATGAAAGTTTCTTTCAGTGCTCCGGAAATAAATCCATATTTTGCATCTGTAATTGCCTGTTCACAATCCTCGTTCAGCGACAGTTTTATCCGTTGCTCTTCTTTATGCAGTGTAGTGAGAATTTCGTCCCGGTTGGGAAGATTATTGATTACACTGGTTTCAATGTCTTTATCATTCTCCAGTAGCTTGATAGCCAGAAAACGGGTAGAATATTTACTGCGGATATTTTCGTTCTTGCCTATTTCCTTTTTTACAGCATCGATGGCTCTTTCCAGTTTAGGTCCGTGGTTGATGTGGATGTGGCGGATGTAGTTCTGGGTTTCAATTCCTTCCTCTTCCCCCGATGTACTTCCGTATTTATGGTCCGGTACATATTCATCGTGCCAGGTTCGGAACTCCCGTAAGGCTTCGGTTTCTATTTCTTCTTTCTGTCCTTTAAAGTCTGCCCCTTCATACAATCCGATAATGACATGGAACAACTCCTCTATACCTTTGCCGTTTCTGCTGATGGTTGGAACAATGGGGACTCCCAACAATTGGCTTAGCTTTTTGTGATCCAGCTTGTTGCCGCTATGCTGTAAGGCATCGTACATGTTGAGTGCGATAACCATTCGTACATTCATGTCGATAAGTTGTGTGGTAAGATATAGGTTACGTTCCAGATTTCCTGCATCTACCACATTGATAATGACGTCCGGTGTTTCTTCGATGATGTGTTTGCGCACATACAATTCTTCAGGGCTGTATGCCGACAAAGAATAAGTACCCGGAAGGTCTATCAGCCGGAAGTGATAGCCCTGAAAATCGAAATGTCCCTCTTTGGCATCCACGGTTACTCCACTATAGTTGCCTACATGTTCGTGTGATCCCGATGCCACATTGAAGAGAGAGGTCTTTCCGCAGTTCGGATTCCCGACCAGTGCCACATTGATTGTACGGCGTTTTCCTTGTGCAATGGCCTTCATTTTCTCGTCGGGCACAGGAATACTTTCGGAAATCGGTTCATGAAAGCTGAATTCGTTGATGGTAGAGCGCGCTTCTTCTTCGCTGATAATTTCAATCATGTCAGCCTCTTGCCGACGTAAGGATATCTCGTATCCCATTACCTTATACTTGATAGGGTCTTTTAATGGAGCATTCAGCAGTACTTCTACGGTTTTTCCTTTGATGAATCCCATTTCGATGATACGACGGCGGAATCCTCCGTGACCTAATACTTTGACAATGACTCCTTTTTCTCCAGTCTTTAATTCTGATAGTCTCATGCTTATAATCTTTTGCATCGCAAAGATAAATAATAGAAAAATGCTGTGCAAACTATTTAGATTGTTTTTAAATAACGGTATTTTTATGCTTTATATATCCTTTTCGGAGGACATGTCTCCGTGTGTTTCCGGGCAATGTTTGTAAGACGATATTTTCATTGATTTAAAAGTCCTTTTTTATAGTACCAATGGATTTGTTTTTTGTAAATTTGTGGAAGTGATAAACCTTTTATAAATAAGACTATGAAATTTTTTATCGACACGGCCAACCTGGCTCAGATACAGGAAGCCAACGACATGGGAGTTTTAGACGGCGTTACCACCAATCCTTCACTGATGGCCAAAGAAGGAATAAAGGGAGTGGAAAACTGCAAAAAGCATTACGTGGATATCTGTAATATTGTAGAAGGCGATGTGAGTGCTGAAGTAATTGCTACCGATTATGAAGGAATGATAAAGGAAGGAGAGGAACTGGCTGCCTTGCATCCCCATATTGTAGTAAAAGTGCCTTGCATTGCCGATGGTATTAAAGCAATCAAGTATTTTACGAAAAAAGGTATCCGTACAAATTGTACACTTGTCTTCTCTCCGGGACAGGCTCTTCTGGCTGCCAAGGCCGGAGCAACCTATGTTTCTCCTTTTGTCGGACGTCTGGATGATATTTCCAGCGACGGTATCGAACTGGTAGAAAAGATTGTGTCCATGTACCGTTACTATGGTTTCTCTACTCAAGTATTGGCTGCTTCCATCCGTACCACACAGCATATCATTCAGTGTCTGGAAGTCGGAGCCGATGTGGCTACCTGTCCGCTGGCTGCGATAAAAGGTCTGCTGAATCATCCGCTGACCGATTCCGGATTAGCAAAATTTCTGGAAGATTACCGGAAGGTGAATGCTTAGTAATAGAAGTCTGATTATCTGTAAAACGATAGAAGAGAAGGAGTTTGTAGACAGAGAAGAAACTACAGACTCCTTTTTGTATATTGGGATAAGGCCGGAAACGGTACTAATACAAAGTAATATTCAAGTATAAATCTTATCTTTGTATTATTTAAGACAATTATGCAGACTATTTTAATTATAGAAGACGAGAAACGGGTAGCCGATTTGCTGAAGGCCGGCTTGGAGGAGAACGGTTACCAGACCATGGTGGCCTACGATGGTGCCATGGGGTTGAGGCTGTTTCAGGCTTACTCGTTTCAGCTGGTTATATCCGATATTATTTTACCCAAACTGGACGGATTTGAGTTGTGCAAGGAGATTCGTAAGCAGAATGAGCGGACTCCAATTCTGATGCTCACGGCTTTGGGTTCTGCCGATGATAAGCTGGAAGGGTTTGATGCCGGTGCCGACGATTATATGGTGAAGCCGTTCGATTTCAGAGAACTGATAGCCCGGGTAAAGGTTCTGTTGCGGAGAAACGGAGAGGCGGTAGTAGCCCCTCCCGAAGAAGTAGTGTATGCAGACCTGGTCATCAACCGGAACCGGCATGAAGTGACGCGGCGGAATATTCCCATCAAGCTCTCTCCCAAAGAATACAATCTGCTCCTCTATATGGTAGAGCATGCAGAGAAGGTAATCAGCAGAGTAGAAATAGCAGAAAAGGTATGGAATACCCACTTCGATACAGGTACTAACTTTATAGATGTGTACATCAATTACCTGCGCAAGAAAATTGACAAGGAGTTCGATGTCAAGCTTATTCATACCAAGCCGGGAGTTGGATTCATTTTAACAGACAAATTATGAAGATACGTACAAAACTGACCTGGCAGAATACCGGCGTTACTGCAGCTGTATTTTTGTTTTGCATGTGCCTGATTTATCTGTTGAGCGAACAGGCACGCAGCCGTACGTTTTTCCACGATTTGAAGAGCGAGGCTTTAACCAAGGCACACCTGTATCTTCAGAATCAGGTAGATGCCCAAACCATGCAGTCCATTTACCTCAACAACAGGAAATTTATCAACGAGGTAGAAGTGGCGGTCTATACCACCGACTTCCGTATGCTTTATCACGACGCCATACAAAGTGATATCATAAAGGAAGATCGGAACATGATAAACGATATTCTGAGGCGCAAAGAAATTGAGTTCTATATAGGCCGCTATCAGGGAATCGGCATGCTCTATTCGTTCGGGGGAAAAGATTATATTGTGACCGCGGCAGCTTACGACGGATACGGGTATAATAATTTGTATGAGTTGCAGCAAACCCTTCTGATACTTTTTGTGGTGGGTCTGACCTTGCTGTTTCTTGCCGGCTATTTTCTTGCCCGTGCATCCTTGAAACCTATTCGCGACATAGTAAAAGAAGCAGAGAGCATCACGGCGCAGCATATCCACAAACGCCTTCCCGTGAAGAACGAGAAAGATGAATTGGGCGAACTCAGTACCACGTTCAATGCCCTGCTGGAGCGTCTGGAAATATCGTTCAATTCCCAGAAAATGTTCGTCAGCAATGTATCGCATGAAATGCGTACCCCACTGGCTGCCCTGATGGCAGAATTAGACCTGGCCTTGCAGAAAGAAAGAACAGGAGAACAATACAGGCAAGCCATGCAGAATGTCTTGCAGGATGCCCGCCGGATGAACAAGCTGATCGACGGACTGCTCAATCTGGCAAAGGCCGATTACCAGAAAGAACAGATCAAGATGCAGGAAATCCGTCTGGACGAATTGCTGCTCGATGTAAGAGAATTCATTCTCAGGGCACACCCCGAGTATCATATCGATCTTCTGTTCGAGCAGGAAGAAGCCGATGACGACCGTCTGATTACCGTCATGGGAAACCTTTATCTGCTGAACATCGCTTTCTCCAATCTGATAGAGAACAACTGTAAGTACTCGGACAACAAATCTTCGTTTATACAAATCTCTTATTGGGACAAGCATACCGTCATTCGTCTTTCCGACAGTGGCATTGGCATGTCGGATACAGACAAAGCACATCTTTTTACCCTGTTTTACCGGGGAACACAAGAGAATGTCACAGAAGGACACGGCATCGGTATGGCTTTGTCGCAGAAAATCATTCATCTGCATCAGGGTACAATCTCTGTACATTCGGAGGAAGGCAAGGGTACTACCTTTGTGGTTGAACTGCCTCATATCTGATATTAAAACGAACATAACCCTTTGTGTAAGAGTGGTATTAGAATTCACTGGAATTTTTCTAATGGTTTTCTAATACCACTCTAATACTTTTCTAACGGCTGCTTTGGCAAGTACGGTATACTTTTGCGGCGTGATAAGACAAAACAAATACTAACTTGTAAACCAAAGTATCATGTGGAAGAAAAAGAAACGTACCTCTCAATTTGCTTTTAATGCAGAGAAAGTATTTTTGGCAGCAGCACAACCACTCGAATCCGTATTCAGTTATTTTCAGACCACCCGTTCCGGTCTTGACTCGCAGGAAGTAGAGAGCCGTCAGTCTTTGTATGGTAAGAATGAAGTAGAGCATGAAAAGAAGAAAAACCCCATATCGTCGTTCGTCAAGGCGTTCATCAATCCCTTTATAGGTGTACTTACCGCTTTGGTTGTCATTTCGTTTGTACTGGATGTGTTACTTGCCGAACCCGGAGAGCAAGACTGGACAGCCATTGTCATTATTTCCAGCATGGTGATATTCAGTGCCATTCTCCGTTTCCGTCAGGAATGGAAAGCCAACATGTCGAGCGAGGCTTTGCTGAAGATGGTAACCAACACTTGCTATGTAAAGCGTGTGGGTTGTCACGACGAGGAAATCAGCATCGCAGAACTGGTACCGGGCGACATTGTCATGATTGCAGCAGGCGATATGATTCCCGCAGATATCCGCATCATCGAGGCCAAAGATCTGTTCGTCAGTCAGTCTTCCCTCACAGGAGAATCGGACCCCATAGAGAAATGTCCGGAACAGAAAGACCACAAGTACAGCAAGGGAAGTGTCGTCGAACTGGACAATATCTGCTATATGGGTTCTAACGTAGTCAGCGGGTCGGCCACCGGAATTGTTTTTGCTACCGGAAACCATACCTATCTGGGTACTATTGCAAAGAGCATTGCCGGACACCGTGCCGCTACAGCTTTCGACAAGGGTATCAGCAAAGTCAGCTTCCTGCTCATCCGTTTTATGCTTGTCATGATTCCTTTTGTATTTCTGGTAAACGGATTGACCAAAGGCGATTGGCTCGAAGCATTCATCTTCGCAGTTTCTGTGGCAGTCGGTCTGACCCCCGAAATGCTCCCAATGATTGTTACCGCCAATCTGTCGAAAGGCGCAGTGGCCATGTCGAAGAAAAAGACGATTGTAAAAGACCTGAATGCAATACAGAATTTCGGAGCCATGAATATCCTCTGTACCGACAAGACCGGTACATTGACCTGCGACCAGATTGTATTGGAAAAATACATCAATGCAGACGGAAGCAGCGATAACGACAAGCGTATACTGCGCCATGCCTATTTCAACAGTTTCTTTCAGACCGGATTGAAGAATCTGATGGATAAGGCCATCCTGTCGCACGTAAAGGAACTGTCTCTTGAGCATCTGAAAGACAATTACAGGAAAGTAGACGAAATACCTTTCGACTTTACACGCCGCCGCATGTCGGTCGTGGTAGAAGACAACCAGGGAAAACGCCAGATTATTACCAAGGGAGCGGTAGAAGAGATGCTTGAAATCTGTTCGCATGCCGAGTTCGACGGAAAGGTACAGGCTTTTACTCCGTCTCTGAAAAGCAAGGCAAAGGAGATAAGCGAACAAATGAATAAGCAAGGCATGAGAGTCATCGCCGTGGCGCACAAAAGTTATCTTGACAAAGACTGCTGCTTTGAAGTGAAAGACGAGAGCGATATGGTACTGATTGGCTATCTGGCTTTTCTTGATCCTCCCAAGCAGTCAGCTGCAAGTGCCATCAAGCAATTGCATGAACATGGCATCGAAGTAAAGATTCTTTCCGGCGATAATGATGCAGTCGTACGTACGATTGCCCGCCAGGTAGGTATTGATACCCGCCATGCGGTGACCGGTATGGAACTGGCTGCAATGAGTGAGGAAGAACAGCAGAAAGCGGTACGCGAATCGAATGTCTTCTCCAAACTGACTCCTATCCAGAAGACCCAGATTATTACCTTGCTTCAGGAACAGCAGAATACAGTCGGTTTCCTGGGCGACGGTATCAATGATGCCGCAGCTCTTCGTCAGTCGGATATCGGAATCTCTGTCGATTCTGCAGTCGATATCGCAAAAGAAAGTGCCGATATCATTCTGCTGGAAAAAGACCTGATGGTACTGGAAGACGGAGTACTGGAAGGACGGAAGACCTTTGGAAACATCACCAAATACATCAAGATGACGGCAAGCTCCAATTTCGGAAACATGTTCAGTGTGATGGCTGCCAGTGCATTCCTGCCTTTCTTGCCCATGTTGCCCATTCACCTGCTTATCCAGAATCTGTTGTATGACGTGTCGCAAACCACCATTCCCTTCGACCGTATGGATGCGGAATATTTGCGGAAACCCCGCAAGTGGGATGCCTCGGACTTGAGCCGTTTCATGATTTTCGTGGGCCCCATCAGTTCCATTTTCGATATTGTGACCTATCTGGTGATGTGGTATGTCTTCAGCTGCAATTCGCTGGAACATCAGACTCTGTTCCAGTCCGGATGGTTCATCGAAGGACTGTTGTCGCAGACCCTGATTGTGCACATGATCCGTACGCGTAAGATACCGTTCATCCAGAGTTGCGCTTCCTGGCAGGTCACCGGTCTTACCTTCCTTATCATGGCCATTGGTATTCTGATACCTTTTACTCCTTTCGGTACCTCTATCGGGTTGCAGCCACTGCCTTTGGAGTATTTCCCGTGGCTGGCAGGTATCCTGCTTTCTTATTGCGTACTGACACAACTTGTAAAGAACTGGTATATCAAACGATTTGTAAAATGGCTTTAAATCATGCAGATAAAGAAACAGATTATGCTTGGGGTGATGATGGTGGTTGCGACGGGCAACCACCGCCTCGAAGCGCAGGAATTCGGACTGACTTATACTACCGAACTGCAGACCGATTTTCGTAAAGGAAGCAACTGGGTAAATTTGTTGCGGAGCGATTTCTCTTTTCCGATAACCCGTCAGGTGGAACTGAAAGCCGCAACAATCAGCGTGGCACGGACAAGAGAGACGCGTCTGGCAGACGATTTGCAGACTTTTTCGAATATAGAGGAAGAAAACATTCCGCTTGCACTGGCTGTATGTGGGGCAGAGTGGCATACCGGAAAATCAACGTTCTTTGTAGGAATACGTAATTTGAATGAAGACTACTTCGCCTCTCCCTGTACCTCTCTGTTTACAAACAGCTCCTGCGGTATCTTCCCAACCTTGTCGGCCAATTATCCTATTGCCAACTATCCGTTGGCATCGGTAGGCATAGACTACAAGCTGACGCTGGAACATTGGGAGGTGGAAACTTCGCTCTACAACGGTACCGGTTACCGCATGTGGGCCGGAAGAGAAAATGTATTCCGTGTGTGTCCGGCTACAGACGGAATACTCAGTGTGACATCAATAAACTATCGGAAAAATGGCAGCAACTATTATATGGGGTTTGCTTTACGCAGCGGCCTGCCTGTGGGCAATGAGAATGGAAACGAAACACAGACATCGGCACCGGAAACGCAAAGACAACTGAACACCGTAATCTGGACGTATGCAGAGCAGCGTCTTTCTTCCCGTGTGTATGCACTGTGTCAGTATTCCTTCAATCCTACAGAAAAAAACGGATGCCGCAGCTATGCAGGTGCCGGACTGGTCTGGCACTGCGGAAAGACAGAAGGAGGTGCATTTGCCGATTATGCCGATTTCTCTTCCGAACACGAATGGGCTGCCGAACTGACTTGGAAAGTTCCCTGCCTGAAACACGGATACCTGCAGCCCACTTTGCATCTTATCAGAAATAGTCATGAAAGCAAGGTGATTGGTTTGCTCCGGTTGGGATATTTCATTTAAAATTTATAAGTTTGTATCATGTTTATCCGTAAAATCAGTCAGTATATAGAAGACAGGCAACTGTTTTTCCCCGGAGCGAAAATCTTGGTTGCCTTGAGTGGGGGAGCAGACTCTGTAGCCTTGCTGCGTGTGCTGCTTCAGTTGGGATATTCCTGTACAGCTGCCCATTGTAATTTTCATTTGCGCGGAGCCGAGTCGGACCGCGATGAGGCTTTTGTGCGTGGTCTGTGCCAGAAGTTCGGTGTACCCTTGTCTGTCACCCATTTCGACACGCAGGCTTATGCCGCACAGAAAGGGCTGTCCATTGAGATGGCTGCCAGAGAGCTGCGTTACGAATGGTTCGAGAATACAAGAAAGGAAATACATGCCGATTTCATCGCTGTGGCCCATCACCGTGACGACAGTGTGGAAACCTTCCTGCTCAATCTGATTCGTGGAACCGGTATTGCCGGACTGACCGGAATTGCTGCAGTCAACGGAAAGATCATACGTCCGCTGCTTGGTGCCGGACGAAGTGAGATTCTCGATTATCTGGCAGAGCTGGGGCAGGACTATGTGACAGACAGTACTAATCTGGAGGATGCTTATACGCGAAACAAGTTGCGCTTGAATATACTCCCGCTGCTGCGCGAAATCAATCCCTCTGTCGATGAGTCGATAATGGAAACCGCACACCGTCTGGCCGATGTGGAAACGGTATATAGAAAATCTGTGCTCGAATCGTGTAAACGGGTGATGGAAAATGAAAACAGCATCAGCATACCCCGTCTGCTGGAAGAACCTTCTCCTCAGGCAGTGTTGTTCGAACTCCTGTACCCGCTGGGCTTCAATGCCGCTCAGCAAAAAGATGTCTACCGAAGTCTTTCTGCCGAGTCCGGACGTCTTTTCTATTCCAAAACGCACCGTTTGCTGAAAGACCGCAATAACCTGCTGATTCAGAAACTGGAGAACCGTACAGCCTGTATGACTCTTCATCAGAAAGTAGTCGATTTGGCTACGGCAAAAACTTTGCTGCACTACAAAAATGTAGCTTGTCTGGACAGGAGTAAAATACATGGTCCGCTGGTGCTCCGAAAATGGCAGGCAGGCGACCGTTTCATTCCTTTTGGCATGAAGGGCTTCAAGCGGGTACGCGACTATCTGTGCGACCGGAAATTCTCTCTCTATCAGAAAGAAGAACAATACGTAGTCTGTGCCGGGGAAGATATTGTGTGGCTGGTCAATGAACGGACAGACAACCGCTATCGTGTGACCGATGCAACTACCGCCGTACTTGTCTTGTCGGTAGAACCTTCGGCAGAGTGAGATTGAATAAAGAGAGCGGTATATCATAACTTGTATTTTTCTATAATCGACGTCGTCGGATGTACAAACGGCGTCGTTGGCCCGTTGTTCAGCGCCGTTGGCTTTATAGCCGACGACGTCGGATACAGTCTGTAATTCGTAACGGCGGGCAATGGTTTTACAGATAAACCCGGCCATGATACAAAACCTTGATAAACAGAAAAAGAGTTCTTATGGAAGAAATCTTCTGCCGTAAGAACTCTTTTCTATTGTCGTCAATGGAAATTAGAGTACGCGAGTCAAAATAGCTTTGGCTGTAGCTCCGTCTACCAGACCATCTTCGCCGAAGTGTACACCTCGTTCGTTGAAACGTTTTTCAATTTCATCAATTACATCCATACCGATACCTTCTTCGCTCAGGCGGGTAGTCAGACCCAAAGAACGGAAGAACTCTTCTGTCTTGCGTATGGTTTCGTCGATACGCATGTCGTGAGTTCCTGCTACTACACCAAAAATACGTTCACCCAGCTGCATGATCTTTGCACCTTTTTCCTTGCGCAGCACATCCATTGTACCCGGCATTACAATAGCCAGTGTATGTCCGTGAGTCAGTCCGCAGAGCGCAGTCAGTTCATGACCAATCATGTGTGTAGACCAGTCCTGACTTACTCCCATCGCGATGAAACCGTTCAGCCCCATTGTAGCTGCCATCATAAAATCGGCCATCAGCTGATAGTCGTGCTGGTTTTCGCGGATTTTCGGTGCAATCTCTACCAAAGTCTGCAGAATACCTTCTGCCCAGCGGTCCATGATGCGCGATTCTCCGGTTTTAGTCAGATACTGTTCCAATACATGTACGAACGTATCCGAAATACCACATGCTACCTGATGTGCCGGCAATGAGAAGGTCACTTCAGGATCGAGAATAGAGAATACCGGATAGTTGGCATAGAAAGCATATTTTTCTTTGGTTTCATGGCAAGAAATAACCGCTCCGTTGTTCATTTCAGAACCGGTAGCAGGCAATGTCAGTACGGTACCCAAAGGAACAGTATCGTGTGCCTGACCTTTCTTAACCAAATCCCATGCATCGCCTTCGTAAAGCAGACCGGCCGAAATCAACTTGGTACCGTCTATCACCGAACCACCACCTACAGCCAGCAGAAAGTCCACTTTTTCCTGCTTACCCAGTTCGATAGCCTTACGCAGTGTTTCGATGGCCGGATTGGGTTCAATTCCCCAGAATTCTACAGTCTGGTGCTGGCTCAAAGCCTGCTTCACCTGGTCGTATACGCCGTTCTTTTTTACACTTCCTCCTCCGAAAGTAATCATTACTTTTTTATCGGTTGGTATTTCTTGGCTCAGTTGGGCAATCATGCCTTTTCCCATTATCAGTTTAGTGGGATTCTGAAAACTAAAATTATTCATAGATTATTGTTTGTTTTAAAATAGTATACACAAAGGTAATAAAAAGAACCGATACAGCCAATGGAAATGTCTTTCATCTATGGCCCCGCAGTTATTGCCGTGAATTTATGCAAATGAAAAATGCAGATTTGATGCAAAAATCAGGTGATTTGAGAGGAAATATGCTTGTTCCTCACATTGCAAGATGAAGGGAAACTCTGTACGTGTAAAAAACGGCATGTCTGTTTATCAGTGAGTTATGGTGAAAGATGAAAGATGTGAAGCGTGTTTTGTATAATATTTCTGTAAATGCACTAAAAACGCCACCTTTAAAGGTGACACACTTTGCACACTTGCTGCAACATAGCATAAATATCCTTCACATCTTTCACCGGCCTTTTAACCGACAGATAGACAGAGGAATATGGGTGAAAGATAGACGCAAAATCAATCTTTCACCATCTTTCATCTTTCACCCGTATTGATGGGGGAGGAAGTGATGGATTTATTGTTTCAGTCAGAGAGTATTTTTATGCAAATGATGTGTAATTAATGAGGTGAAATAAATATAAAAGGTTATGAATTTTTCTTTGTAGTTCATTAGAATTCATAGAAATTTAGGAGTGCCAATGAATATTATGTTTTATTTCGTTATTATTGGTATATTTTAATTATTTTTGAAGACAAAAGTAGGGAATCATAAACAATTATATCAACTGTCATAAAGTAAATAAAAAAGTCTTGGGGAAAAGAGATTATACAGACATGGTTTATTGAGAAAAAATTGGTGAGACCTTTAACATTTTTAGTGCCTATGTTTGTAATCTTTGTCAACGAAACTTGGAAATACTTTTTTAAATTACAAAGATATTAGCAGTGGATGTAAAAGTGTTAATTGTAAACAATGAAAACAAGTAATAAAAACAAATATATATTTATTGATTTATTTGCTGGCTTAGGGGGATTTCATCTTGCTCTTAGTCAACTCGGTTGTACATGTGGATTTGCTTCAGAATTAAAGGTTGATTTGCAAATGTTGTATAATATAAATTTTCCTAATACTAATATTCAAGGAGATATTACGGATCCTGAAGTCCTTGCTAAAATACCACCTCACAATATCCTATGTGGCGGTTTTCCATGTCAACCTTTTAGCCAAGCTGGAAAAAGGCAAGGATTTAATGATGAAGAACGTGGTAATTTATTTTACACCATCTGCGAGATTCTAGAATGTCACAAACCTGAATTTTTAATATTGGAAAATGTTGCAAATTTAAAAGGACATGATAATGGTAATACATGGAATGTGATTTCAACGAAACTTGACGAATTAGGCTATTCTGTTAAGGCAGATATACTATCCCCACATCAGTTTGGCATTCCACAACATAGAAAAAGAATTTATATTGTTGGAAAAAGAAAAGATCTTGGTTCGTTGGAGGAGTTTGAATTCCCTTTGGGTGATACTAAAACAATATGTGATATAAACACTATAATTGATGAGAAGGATGAAAATGTTATACCTTTGAAGCCTGAAACAGTTCATCAATTAAAAATATGGCAAAAGTTCATTGATCAAACAATTGCTCATGGAGATTCTATACCTTCATTTCCTATTTGGGCTATGGAGTTTGGTGCAACTTATAATTACAAAGATGTTGCTCCAGCTTTCCAGTCAATTGAAGATCTTAGAGATAAGAAAGGTAAGTTTGGGCAGATTGTCTACGGCTATAACCGTGATCAATGTTTATCTAGATTACCTATTTACGCCCAAACAAAAACTAGTAAGAATTTTCCTAATTGGAAAATAAAATATATTAGTCAAAATAGAGAATTTTATATCAAGCATAAAGAATGGCTTGATGAGTGGTTAAAGGAAGTTCGGAATTTTGACAATAGTCATCTAAAGTTTGAGTGGAATTGTGGTAAGAATGTAAAACCTATTATAGAAGATAAGATTGTCCAATTTAGGGCATCTGGTATTCGAGTTAAATTACCTACATTCTCACCAGCTTTAAATTTAGTTGGTACACAGATACCTATATTCCCATGGATAGAACTCCCACAAAGTTGTATAAAAGAAGGTGTTAATCCTAAGGGAAGATATATGACTCTTCGTGAAGCAGCATCTGTGCAAGGAATGCAAGATTTAAAATTCGGAGATGATAATTTTACTCTTCCTATTAATAGATGTTATGAAGCTTTAGGAAATGCAGTTAATGTAGAAATAGTAAAACGGATCGCACAAAAATTGTTTGATTATGGCAAGTAATGTTTCTATAGCTACTAGACCTCTAGTCTATTCAACCTTCAGGTATATAAATAATAAAGTGTGGAATGCACTTGCTGAATATATCGATAATTCGATACAGAGTTTTGAGGATCATCGTGATGAACTGAGTATTCTAAATCGTGATGGCAAACTTCATATTCGGATAGATATTGATTTTGTACAAGAGACTATAACAATTCTCGATGATGCATATGGTATAACAGAGCAAAATTATCAGAGAGCCTTTGAATTGGCAAATCTACCTCTTGATAATAAGGGATTAAATGAATTTGGTATGGGTATGAAAGTATCCTCAATATGGTTAAGCAATATTTGGTCTGTTGAAACTTCTGCTTATGGAGAACCCATAAAAAAAACAATTACTTTTGACTTAAAAGAAGTTGTAGAGAATGAAGAAATGGAATTACCTGTATACGAAGTACCATGTGAGAAAGATTTGCACTACACAAAAATAACGTTATGTAATCTTTCTATGAATAAGCCAACAAATAGGCAAATGGCTTATATCAAAAAACACATAGCTAGTATTTATACAAAATATCTTCGTGAGAAAATTATAGAAATTATAATTAATGATGAAGTTTTAGAATATGAGGATCTAAAAATACTTGAGGCTCCACATTATTCAAATCCAAAGGGAAAAGCTATCCTGTGGAAAAAAGAAATAATGTTTGATCCTCCAGGAAAATATTCAGTCAAAGGATTTATTGGTATTCTTGAGACAATGAGTACTTCTGAAAATAATGGTTTTTTATTATTCAGAAGAGGGCGTGTTATAGGTTCTAGTTATAATGACCGTTATCGTCCCAAAGAGTTATGTGGTCAAGAAGGTTCTCCGCAATACAAACGTATTTTTGGCGAATTATATCTTGAAGGTTTTGATGTAAGTTTCACAAAGAATTCATTTCAGGAGGATGATGATTTTAGCATGTTCATAGAACTGTTAAAAGAAGATTTGAGCAAAGATAAATCATTTGATATTTTTGGACAAGCTCAGTATTATACAAAACCAAAGTCTGACAAAGACATAAAGAATCTAGGTGCTAACCTAATTAACCTTAATTCCGCAACACTATAATTTAACTTTATTTATAAGTTCCTGAGCAA
>ERZ860264.1476-NODE-1476-length-15926-cov-3.070632_pt1 | contig 15926 bp, 19 predicted proteins | sample MGYA00509980_ERZ860264 | MGnify/ENA primary metagenome ERZ860264 (study PRJEB30046, sample SAMN00715212) | human gut metagenome | study: EMG produced TPA metagenomics assembly of the A metagenome-wide association study of gut microbiota in type 2... | reverse complement strand
CTGATAAAACAGTTGAATAAAATAATAAAAAAGGATATAATCATAGGAGTAGTCAATAAATGCTGCGGGCGGATATGGCGGAATTGGCAGACGCGCTAGATTTAGGTTCTAGTGTCAACAGACGTGCAGGTTCAACTCCTGTTATCCGCATATTTTTTAAGGCTGGTGCACTTTTTGTGTGTCAGCTTTTTTTGATTTGGAAAATATCAGATTGTGGTGTACAATAAAGAAAACATGTCCGGAAAGGAGGCCAATATGGCAGAGTATGTATTAGAAAACAACATTTTAAAAGTTACGGTGGATTCTAAGGGATGTGAAATAAGAGATGTATTGTGTAAAACTGACAATACACACAGAATGTGGAACGCCAATCCCGAAGGATGGAAAAGAGTTGCACCTGTTCTTTTCCCGCTTATTGGCAAATATAAGGATAACCAAAGCATTTATAATGGAAAAGTATATGAAATGGGTCAGCACGGATTTGCAAGAGATATGGAGTTCACACTTGTTAAGCATAATGACGATACGCTGGTTATGAGACTTGAATCCGATGAAAGTACTAAAGAAAAATATCCTTTTGATTTTGCATTGGAGCTGGAGTATCACCTTATTGACAATGAGATTAAAGAAGTATACAGAGTAATCAATAAAGATAATGTAATGATGCATTTCAGCATAGGTGGTCATCCGGCTTTTGTAACACCAGAGAATGATGCAAGCATGGCTGGCTGTAAGATAAGATTTGATGCAGACAGAATTACATATCATCTGATAGGAGATTATCAATTAATGGCGAGGGATGAGTATGAGCTGCCATTAATTAATCATGAATATACAATACAAGAGGACAGCTTTGAAAAAGATGCATTTATAATTGAGGGAAGTCAGGCAGGAACGGTAAGTCTTGTTAAAAATGAAAAGCCTTTTGTTACAGTTAAGTTTGATACGCCAGTATTTGGTCTGTGGTCATGCAAATCAAAAAATGTTCCATTTGTATGTATAGAGCCGTGGTATGGAAGAACAGATGCCATAGATTTTACAGGGGAGCTTAAGGACAGGGAATACAGTAATCATCTTGATGCCGGAGAAGTTTTCGAGAAGTCATTTTCAATCTTTTTTTATTGATAACATTATTAACAGAAAAAACAGCGCCGTATGCCATTGTATGCAATATAGCGCTGTTTTTTCTGCAAATTAATTATTTTAAAAACATATGAATTAAACTGTTATTTGATTTCGTGTATGGCTGGTAGCGCATAGGCAGGTCTAGCCAGCATTTTTTATCTACAATGCTCTTATAGTGTGAAAATGTATCAAATCCGGCTTTTCCGTGATATGAGCCCATGCCGCTTTCACCGAATCCGCCAAAGCCCATATCAGAAGTTGCAAGGTGAATGATTGTATCATTGATACAGCCACCACCGTAATTGCATCTTGAGGTTACATAACGGGCTTCTTTCTTATTCTTAGTGAATATATACAGAGCAAGCGGGTGCATGTGTGCATTAACAGTGTTTACTGCCTCCTCGACAGAGTGAAAGGTAAGTATTGGCATAAGCGGACCGAATATTTCTTCCTGCATCACAGCATCGTCAAATGTAACATTATCCATTATCGTAGGTTCAATACGCAGTGAGTCAGCATCTGATGCACCACCAAGAACGACTTTGCTGGTATCGATAAGACCTGATATTCTGTTAAAATGCTTTTCATTAACAATTTTGCCATAATCATTGTTGTTAAGTGGAGAATCTGTAAACTGGCGCTTTGTTTCGTTGATAAGTTCTTTCACAAGCTGGTCTTTGATACTGTCCTGAACATATATGTAATCAGGCGCAACACATGTCTGCCCGCAGTTTAAGAATTTGCCGAATACAATTCTTCTGGCAGCAAGCTTTAAGTCCGCAGATTCTGTTACTATACATGGGCTTTTTCCGCCAAGCTCAAGTGTTACTGGGATTAAGTATTCAGCGGCTTTGCGCATAACTTCCTTGCCGACAGCCTGGCTTCCTGTAAAAAATATGTAATCAAAATGTTCATTAAGCAGACAGTTATTTTCAGCTCTTCCGCCAGTTACAACAGATACATAAGCAGGGTCAAATATTTCTTTTATTATGTGACATATGACATCGCTGACATAAGGTGAGTACGCACTTGGTTTAAGAATCGCTGTGTTTCCTGCGGCAATTGCATCAACAAGGGGTTCCATTGTCAGAAGAAATGGATAATTCCAAGGACTCATAATAAGGACAACTCCGCGTGGTGACGGCTTCTTAAAGCTTCTGGAATGAAATTGCGCAAGGGGTGTTGGAACATTTGTCTCCCTGCTGAATGTCCTTATATGTTTTATCATATAAGATATCTCGCTGAGAGTAAGCCCGACTTCACACATGTAACTTTCAAACTGGCTTTTGCCAAGGTCTTTATAGAGAGCATCAAATATTTCATTCTCATGTTTCTTAATTGCCGAATATAGTTTCTTTAAGGCATCAATTCTTACATTTACATCAAGTGTTGTACCCGTAAGAAAGAAATGTCGCTGCGATTGTACAAGTTTATTGATTTGTGTAGCTTCCATATCATACCTCATTTTCAAGCGTAGTATCTTTCATAAGTTTATAGTAGAACTGTTCAAGTGTCTTAGCGTCCATAAGAACCGGAACAGGGTAGAGAGGATTAGCCTCTTTGTCGGCATACCCTGCAAGCTTAGGAATATCCTCCTCTTTAATCTCAGGAATTGTATCGCCAATGTTAAATCTTGCTTTCATATCTTTGACTGCCTGTATAAATGCTTTGGCAGCAGTCTCATCTGGCATATCCTTATCTGCAACACCGGCGGCAATTGCAAGGTCATGCAGCTTCTTATAGATGGATTCGCCATAGCTTTCAAGAACCATTGGGAGAATTACTGCATTTGCAAGTCCATGAGGAACATTATATTCGCCACCCAGAGAATGTGCAACTGCATGGACATATCCGACATATGATTTAGTGAATGCACATCCGGCATAATAAGCGGCTTTAAGCATATTTTTTCGTGCGGTTGTATCAGAGCCGTCATTGTATGCTCTGTCAAGATTGTTAAATATTAACCTGGTAGCCATAAGTGCATCCTTTCTTGTGCCTGGAGTTGTTGAGTTTCCAATGTAGGCTTCAACGGCATGTGTAAGTGCATCCATTCCGGTAGTTGCGGTAATTGAAGGAGGAAGCGTAAGTGTTACCTTCGGGTCAAGAACTGCATATCTTGGAATGAGAGGAAAATCGTTGATAGCATATTTGTGGCGGGTTGTGGCGTCTACAATTACGGCGGCAAGAGTAGTTTCACTGCCTGTTCCTGCTGTTGTAGGAATTGCAATCAGCAGAGGGAGCTTTGAGTGAACCTTAAGGATTCCGCCCAGCTTAGACAGATGTGTCTTAGGTCTTGCTATTCTTACACCAACAGCTTTGGCACAGTCCATGCTTGAACCGCCGCCAAAGCCGATTATGCAGTCACATTTGTTATCTTTATATATGGCAAGTGCCTCTTCCACGGTATCAGTTGTAGGGTTAGCTACAGTTTTATCATAAACATGGTATTCAATGCCGGCATTGTCAAATACATCTGTAAGCATAGAGAGAATGCCAAGCTTTGCAATTCCGGGATCAGTAATAATTACAGGACATGATTTCTTCTTTTTGTTAAGTACAGATGGAATGTCAGATAACGCACTTACAATTTTAGGCTTCCTGTATGGAAGAAATGGCAGTGCAATCTTGAATACAGTCTGAAAACTTCTGCAGTATATTTTCTTGAAAATGTTCATTGTACACCTCTTTTGAATTTAAAATATTTTGACTACCAAATTATAATGCGATAGCAAGTTATTTACAAGTAAATATGTGCGATTAATTTATATACAAGATATAATAAATAATTAAAATAATTAACAACTTTACAATAAATATTATTTGCGATATATTATGTTTATTATAAAAAATTAAAAGCAAGTTGTATAATTAAATTAAAAAGATTATAATATGATAAAGTTTGAAGCAGATTTAAAGACAAGAAAGGAGCAATAGTATGTGTTTTTATTGTAAATGTAAAACAACAAAACCATCGGTTACAACACATGTTGTTACTTTTGATAATTGTGTAATTATAATTAAGAATGTTCCTTGTGAGGAATGTGGAGAAAAGTATTTTTCAGATGAAGTCATGTCTCGTTTGGAAAAGATTGTAGAAAAGGCAAGAGAGATTGCCAGTGAAGTATATGTTACCGATTACAATAATAAAGTTGCATAAGGTGCTAAGTTTTATACAAAGCACCTTATGCATAAGAATTAGTCAGGAATCTGCAGTCCGGTTCCATCCATATGAAAATTCTCAGTATTAATAAGCTGCGATACAGGCACGATTTCGTAGCCTTGTGACTGCAGGCCGGTTATTACAGATTCGAGAGCTTCAGCTGTATATTTAGCACCGTTGTGCATAAGAATTATGGAGCCGTTCTTAAGAGCTTTATGTGTTGTCACGGTCTTAATTATGTTGTCTGTTCCATAGTCCTTCCAGTCAAGGGAATCTACATCCCATTCTATAGGATAGAAGTTACAACCATAGACTGTATCAATAAGTGTTGAATTATAATCACCGTATGGCGGGCGGAACAGAAAGCTCGTATATCCGGTGATTTCTTTTATTTTATTGGCAACAGACATGATTTCATCTTTCTGCTCATTTACAGAAAGTTTACTCATTTCTTTATGGTTCTGGCTGTGATTGCCGAGGTCGTGACCACGGTTATAGATTTCAAGAACCTTATCAGGGTAGCTGTCAACCCAGCCTCCGGTCATGAAAAATGTGGTTTTGATATTATATTTATCAAGAATGTCAAGAATTTTTATAGTATCTTCATCGCCCCATGCGGCATCAAATGATATGGAAACATATTTTTTGGAGGTATCAAGATTAGTCTTTTTACTAAGGTCAACGCAGTATATAGGAAGTTTACGGCTGCCTATGCTGCAATTGCCCATGATTGCGCCGCCGCCAATTCCATTTCCCTGATTGGATGAGTTGTATGGCGGTAATCTGTCGGAATCTGGTGGAATTGACTGATTAGAACTGCTTGAATCATTTGATGAACTGGATTTATCGGAAGCACCTGAACTGTCTGATGATTTAGGTGGCTCATTGGTAATTGTAGATGTGTTTGCAGAATTTTCAGAAGAGGATTGTTTATGTCTTGCGGTTATTATGCCGCAGATTACTAAAATGATTATAACGCAGTATATGAATATAATGCGCATTTGTTTATTAGAAAAAAGAGACATACTGATACCTCGGATAATGCTTAGTATCAATATATCTCTTTACATTTTAAAAAATTACTGCTTTTTTCATTACTTAGCAGAAGAACTGCTTTCTGTTGCAGATGTATCTTTAACAAGGCCATCAGGATGGAGTGAAACATTTAATTCACTTGTGCTTTCGTCGTAATCATCGCCAAGAATCTGTTTAACGAGAGTCTGGCAATATGAAAGGCTGAAATCAGAGCAGCCGGAATCGTTGCGGATTGCGTTGCCTGATGCCAGTGATTCTGTGTAATCACTTAATTTATATGTAGTGATTGCTTTCTGGCCGAAAAGCTTCTGTGTTATGACAGGTGTAAGATTGTAATTCTTAACATAACAGCCTGTTTCATCTTTAACAAGTGTCATCTTAGCCATACCGCCTATCATACGAGGCTTCTGATCCTGATTAGAAACGAAGTTACCAAGTGAATAGTATACAAGCATTTCATGACCCTTAGTATCAGATACTACCTCGACAGGCTCAAGGACATGAGGATGTGTACCGATAACAACATCAACACCAAGGCTTAAGAAAAGCTGTGTCCAGTAATTCTGGTTAGAATCTGGTGTGTAGACATATTCAGTACCCCAGTGTGGAAGTACAATAACCATATCAGCAAGCTGTTTGGCCTTAGTTACATCTGCTGTAATCTTATCCTTATCAAGCATGTTTACGATATAAGGCTTGGAATCAGGAATAGGAATTCCATTAGTTCCGTATGTGTAGTTAAGAAATGCTATCTTGAAGCCTTCTTTTTCATAAACATATATATTCTCATAGTCTTCCTCTGTTTCGTTGATACCAAGAACAGTGGTGTCAGGATGATAAGTCTTCCAGAATGAAAGGCAGTTCTCAACACCCTTAAGCCCCTTGTCTAATGTGTGGTTGGTAGCATGAAGGATAATGTTGAAGCCTGCTTTAACTTCTGCATCACCAAGTGCCCATGGTGAGTTAAATGTTGGATATCCTGTGTAAGCAAAATCAGAACCGCCGAGGATTGTTTCCTGATTAACGATTTTTATGTCTGCAGAGCTTATATCCTTAGCTATGTTAGTGTAGAGGTGGTCGAAGTTGTAAGTTCCATCATCCATAAGACCACTTTTTACAACACCTTCATGCATAAGCATATCACCAATCATCATAAGGTCGACTTCGACAGTCGGAACCTTGGTTGTAGTTTCTTCCTCTGTTGTGGGTTCAGCAGTAGTCTCATTATTCTGGTTATCGGCAACAGAAGGATTATTTTCTTTTTTGTGACTGCCGATAACAGCGAATACAATACCTATAGTTACAACAAAGAGTACAGCAGCAATGATAGCAATGAGTTTTACATTAAGCTCAGAGCGTCTGCGTCTCTTAAGAGGTATATTTGTTTTCTTAGCCATAATTTATCTCCCTTAAAATTATTAATATATGTCTTAAAAAGACAAAATATGCATAACTATGGTACATTAAGAAACAAAATTTTTCAAGAAAAATATTAGTATTCTACACAAAGAGATTAAAATGTAGTATATTTATAAAAGTTGGCAATAAGCCACAATAAGAAATATATAATTATAACGGAGGTTTCTTATGAGCAGATACACTAAGGACGATATATTCAGAATGGTTGAAGAAGAGGATGTAGAGTTTATACGTCTTCAGTTTACAGATATTTTTGGAACACTTAAGAATATTGCAATTACTTCAAGCCAGCTTGAGAAGGCACTTGATAACAAATGCATGTTTGACGGTTCTTCTGTTGAAGGCTTTGTAAGAATTGAAGAGTCAGATATGTATCTGTATCCTGACTATGATACATTTGAAATATTTCCATGGAGACCACAGCAGGGAAAGGTTGCAAGACTTATCTGTGATGTGTATACACCAGATGGCAAGCCTTTTGAGGGCGACCCAAGATGGATACTTAAGAAAACTATTAAAGAAGCGAATGAAATGGGATACCGTTTTGATGTCGGTCCTGAATGTGAATTCTTCTTATTCCATACAGATGACAACGGACTTCCTACAACTTTAAGCCATGAAAAAGCTGGATATTTTGATCTTGGACCTAATGACCTGGGCGAGAATATAAGAAGAGACATGGTTCTTACTCTTGAGGAAATGGGATTTGAGATTGAGGCTTCACATCATGAGGTTGCTCCTGCACAGCATGAGATTGATTTTAAATATGATGAGGTTTTAAAGACAGCAGATAATATACAGACATTTAAGATGACAGTTAAGACAATTGCCAAGAGACATGGACTTTATGCAACATTTATGCCAAAGCCAAAGTTTGGTATCAGCGGTTCTGGAATGCATATTAATATGTCACTTGCAACTGAAGAGGGTAAGAATATATTTGCAGATGAGAATGGAAAGATTGGTTTATCAGATGATGCATATCATTTTATTGCTGGTATTATGAAGCACGCAAGAGGTATGTCAGCAATAACTAATCCGCTTGTTAATTCATATAAAAGACTTGTTCCGGGATATGAAGCACCTGTATATATAGCATGGTCAGCAAAGAACAGAAGTCCGCTTATAAGAATACCTGCATCAAGAGGAAATGGAACAAGAGTTGAGTTAAGAAATCCGGATCCTACAGCTAATCCATATCTCGTGCTGGCACTCTGCCTTGCAGCAGGACTTGATGGTATTAAGAACAAGATAGAAGTACCTGAGAGTGTTGACTGCAATATATATGAGATGACACCTGGCGAGAGAAGGGCAGCAGGAATAGAGAATATGCCGGCAGACCTTAAGGAAGCAGTTGACTGTCTTGTGGCAGATGAGTTTTTATGCAGCGTACTTGGAGAACATATTACAACCAAATATGTTGAAGCTAAGATGAAAGAATGGGAAAACTACACAACAAGAGTCTCACAGTGGGAAATTGATGAATATCTCTACAAGTATTGATTAAACATGGTAAAGCGTATGCTAAGTAGAAAAGGAGTTAATTGATGTCCACATTGATTGTAGCATTTCCTAAGTTAGAGGAGGCTAAAGCAGTAAGGAATCTTTTGATTCACAGAGGCTTCGATGTCGCTGTACCATGTACAAGTGGGGCACAGGCAATCAATCAGGCTGATACTTTGTCTGATGGAATCATAATATGCGGATATAAGCTGTCAGATAATATGGTTTATACTGAATTATATGAATATAAGCCAAAGAGCTTTGAGATGTTGTTAGTTGCGTCCCAGAACAGATGGGAAGATTGTCAGGACAATGGAATTGTATGTGCGGCAATGCCAATAAAGGTTAATGACCTTGTGTCAACTATAGAGATGATGCTTCAGGCACAGATAAGGCGCAGAAAGAAACTGCGGTCACAGCCAAGAAAGAGAAGTCCGGAAGAACAGAAGATAATTGATGATGCAAAGCATCTGCTTATGGAAAGAAATAATATGTCAGAGCAGGAGGCATTCAGATATATCCAGAAATGCAGCATGGACAGTGGCAATACAATGGTAGAGTCAGCAACTATGGTAATGGGAATATATCAGGATGTATAACAAATGTGTTTCATTACTACATTTATAATATGAAAAGGAGACCAGGTATGAAGTTTACTAAAATGCATGGAGCAGGCAACGACTACATATACGTAGACTGCACACAGTCGGTAATTGATAATCCGTCACAGGTCGCAATTGATTTAAGTGACAGACATTTTGGAATAGGTTCGGATGGACTTATTCTTATTAAGAAGTCAGATAAAGCAGATTTCTTTATGGAGATGTACAACGCAGATGGTTCGCAGGGTCAGATGTGTGGCAATGGAATAAGATGTGTTGGAAAGTTCGTATATGACAACGGACTTACAGATAAAACAACAGTTACTATTGATACACTTGCAGGTGTGAAGATACTTGAACTTAAAACCGGTGCAGATGGCAGGGTTGAGACGGCAAGGGTTAACATGGGCGCACCAATTCTTGAGGCAGCACAGATTCCTGTTGATACGAAGGAACTTAAAGAATATAAAGGCTGTGGGATAGAGACAATTGCCGGAAAGGTTGTTAAGACACCTGTTGTGGATGAGACTATTGTTGTAGAAGGTAAGGAGTACAAGGTAACAGCAGTTTCAATGGGTAATCCACATGCTATTGTTTATCTTGATAAAGATATTGATATTAAGAAATTTGAGATTGAAAAAATCGGACCTTTCTTTGAAAATCACAAAGCATTTCCAGAGAGAATTAATACTGAATTCATTCAGGTTGTAGATAAGAATAATCTTAATATGCGTGTGTGGGAGAGAGGTTCCGGGGAGACACTTGCCTGTGGTACAGGTGCATGTGCGAGCCTTGTTGCAACTGTTCTTAACGGAATGTGTGACACAACAGCAACACTTCATCTTCTTGGTGGTGACTTAAAGATTACATGGGATAAAGATGAGAATACCGTATATCTTGAAGGCCCAGCGAAAACAGTATTTACAGGGGAGGTAGATATTTAATATGATGACAGATATGACAATGGATAATTTTCTTACGGTTTTATCTTCAAGTGAACCAGTGCCGGGAGGCGGCGGAGCATGCGGATATGTGGCAGCAGTAGGCATGAGCCTTGGTAATATGGTGCTTGCACTTACTACAGGAAAGAAGAAATATGCAGAGTATCAGGAAGAGATTGAAGAACTTATTGTTAAAGCGACAGACCTTACCAAGAGACTTGCAGAGTGCATGGATAAGGATGCAGAGAGCTTTAAGCCTCTGGCAGCAGCTTATGGTCTTCCTAAGGATACAGAAGAACAGATTAAGGAAAGAGAAGCAATTATGGCAAAGGCACTTGTTACAGCCTCAGAAGCCCCTCTGTCAATGATGGAGCTTATACTTGAAGCCATGAAGCTTATTGACCGCATATCTGTAATTGGAAGCAGAATCGCAATCAGTGATGCAGGTGTCGGCATAACAATGTGCGAAGCTGCAATGAAGGGAGCTTCGCTTAATGTATTTATCAATACAAAGCTTATGAAGGACAGAGAACTTGCTGAAGATATGAACTTTAAGGCAGATAAGCTGTTAGCACAAGCAGCTCAGATTGAAGAAGAAACATTTGGAAGAGTTATGGATGCTGTAAGACCATAGAATTGGAGGCAAAACAAGGAGGAATATATGGAGACACTTAAGGGATTACCGGTTGCTAATGCTATTAATGAGAAGATTATTGAAGAGATGAAGGACTGGAAGGGAGCAATTCCTCATCTTGCAATTGTGCGTGTTGGTGAAAGACCAGATGATATGTCATATGAGCGTGGTGCTACCAAGAAGATGGAAAAAGTAGGATTCAGATGTACTTCATATACATTTCCTGCTGATATTGATAATGATTCTTTCCAGAAAGAATTTGACAGGATTAATGAAGATGAGGATATTGACGGAATTCTTCTTTTAAGACCTTTGCCAAAGCATCTTGATGAGAAAGCAATTGAGAACAGAATTGCCAGTGTGAAAGATTTGGACGGAATATCACCTATGAATCTTGCAAAGGTATATGCAGGGGATTCGACAGGATATGGTCCATGTACAGCAGAAGCTGTAATTGAGATGTTAGATTATGCAGGAGTTGACTTAAAGGGTAAGAGAGCAGTAGTTATAGGAAGAAGTCTTGTTATCGGTAAGCCGGTTGCGATGATGCTTATGAAGAAGAATGCAACAGTAACAGTGTGTCATACTAAGACAGTTGATATGCCGGGAGTATGTAAGGGTGCTGAGGTGCTTGTTGCTGCAGCAGGCGTTGCAAAGATGGTTGACAAGTCATTTGTTGCAGATGGTGCAGTTGTAATTGACGTTGGAATAAATGTTGATGAAGACGGCAATCTGTGTGGTGATGTTGATTTTGAAGATGTTACAGGGAACGCTTCTGTATGTACACCGGTTCCTGGAGGAGTAGGTTCGGTAACAACATCAGTTCTTGCAAAACATCTGCTTAAGGCAGCTAAGGCAAGAAGAGCATAAAAAAGTCCTTGCTTTATTGTACATAAGAATGTATTATAATTTGCGGTATGAATTGGTAGCACCAATTTGCACCGCAAATTTTTATTTATGGAGAAATGTTATGAAATTATTGAGACAGTTTCTTATAATACTGGCTATTTCATTTGTCGGAGAAGCACTTAAATATCTGCTTCCGCTGCCGGTTCCAGCCAGTATATATGGAATGGTGATACTTTTTGTTGGACTTCTTACCGGACTTATAAAGCTTAGCTGGGTAAAAGACGCAGGAAAATTTCTTATAGCTGTAATGCCTGTTATGTTCATTCCGGCAGGAGTAGGACTGATGTCTTCATGGGGGGTATTAAAACCTATGCTCGTGCCGGTGCTTGTTGTTACGGTTGTTGCTATAATTACGGTTATGGCGGTTACAGGTCAGGCTTCACAGATAATCATACGTGCTGACAGGAAGAGAGAATTACGCAAAGCACAAAGAAATGAGGTTAATACTAATGAATGATTTTTTCAGAGAATCACTTTTTGCCGGAGTCACATTAAGTCTTTTATCATACTTTATTGGTTCTGTGCTTAAGAAAAAATTCAAGCTTGGAATATTCAATCCACTGCTTATATCAATAATAATAACAATAATAGTACTTGCAGTATCAGGTGTTGATTATGATGTATATAATCAGGGTGCCAGGTATCTCAGCTGGTTTCTTACACCGGCAACTGTATGTCTTGCAATTCCGCTGTATGAGCAGTGGAGTCTTCTTAAGAAGAATTACAAGGCAGTTGTTGTAGGAATAGCATCAGGTGTGCTTACAAGTTTAACAACGGTACTTCTGTTATCTAAAATTATGAATCTGAGTCATGCAGAATATGTTACTCTTCTTCCGAAGTCAATAACTACTGCTATTGGTATGGGAGTTTCTGAGGAACTTGGAGGTTATGTAACAATTACAGTTGCAGTTATTGTTGTAACAGGAGTTCTTGGAAATATATTTGGTGAGCTTATATGTAAAATATTCAGAATAAAAGAACCGATTGCCAAAGGACTTGCGTTAGGATCTGCTGCACATGCGATAGGAACAGCCAAGGCTATGGAAATGGGCGAAATTGAAGGTGCAATGAGCAGCTTATCAATTGCAGTTGCAGGTATACTTACAGTTGTACTTTCATCAGTATTTGCTGGATTTATGTAAAATTAGGAGGACAGTGTGAAAATATAATTTTCACACGCGGGATTTGTGCCTGCGCGCACTTGGCACAAACCTATTATGCGCAAAAAATGTGCGTAGAAAAGAGGTATATATGATAATCACGATTGCAAGACAATGTGGATGTATGGGAGATCAGATAGGAAAAGCACTGGCAGAGAAATATTTCATACCATTTTATGATAAGGATGCCGTGTGCAGACTTGCGAAAGAAAAAGGCTTGTATGAGAAGTATCCATATTTTTATGGAGAAATGCCTCTTGATATGATGCTGTATGCTGACACAATGGCAGGTGATGATACATCAGATAATGGAAAAACTCCACGCAAGGCTATGGCTGACATAATCGGTAATGAAAATTGCGTAGTTGTCGGCAGATGCGGAAACAATGCGTTCAGACACAGAGAAGATGTTATATCAGTATTTCTCACAGGAAACAAAGAAAAAAGAGCAGAACTTATAGAAAAGAAGCACAATGTCAGCCCTAAGAAAGCAGCTAAGATAGTTGAAGATACAGACCTTAGAAGACGCTCATATCACAATTATTATACAGGTGAAGAATGGGGAAATGCAGAATATTACGATATATGCATAGATGTTTCAAAGGTTGGGGAAGATGGTGCATTAAGACTTATAGAAGCCTATATTAATGAGACAGGGGTGTTGTAATCTGGAATCAGCTGACATGAATCAGAAAAAAATTTCGCAGGAATACGAAAAGGCAATTCAATACATTTATGAGCTTATGAAAAGCGGAGAGCTTACAATAGGAAGCAGACTGCCTACTGAGCGTGCACTCGCAGAAACTCTTGGGATAGGACGCAATTCAACAAGAGAAGCTTTAAGTATTATGCATGGAATGGGACTTATAGAACGCCGTCAGGGTTCTGGCAATTATATATCAGAAAATGTCGGGCAGTCCATAAAGCAGACAATATTAATGATGATTGCATTAAAAACTGTTACTAAGCGCGAAGTGTGCGAATTCCGCCGCATGATGGAAAAGTCAGTGTGTAATGCAGTAATACATACAGGTCTTATGAAAGAACAACAGGAACGACTGGAAAGCATGGTTAATCAGATGATGACAGAAACAGGTGATGCACTTGTTGATATTGATAAAGCATTTCACGAGGAACTGATTGCAGATACAGGCAACAATCTGTGGATTACACTGATGGAAGCTGTTGTTGAAGTCTACCGCGAATGGATAGATTATGTCATAAAGCATGCAGATGGAATTAAGAAAAAGAAACTTTTAAAGACACATGAAATGATATATGATAGCCTTATAAAGAAGGATATTGAGACACTTAATGCAGCGATTGATGAGCATTACGATATAATTGAGGAGCTGCTGGGATAAAGAAGCCATAACAAGGAGGATATATGAAATACAAAATCGTTATATTTGATCTTGACGGAACCATACTTAATACATTGGAGGATCTTGCAGATAGTACTAATTATGCACTTTCAGTATTTGACATGCCTGAGAGGACGATTGAAGAAATCAGACATTTTGTTGGCAATGGGATAAGAAAGCTGATGGAAAGAGCTGTTCCACAGGGAACACCAGAAAGCATGATAGTTAAAGTGCATGAAACATTTACAGAGCATTACAAGAAGCACTGTGCAGATAAGACAAGACCTTATGATGGAATAAAAGAACTTATTGAGAATATAAGAAATGCCGGTGTGTACACTGCGGTTGTATCTAACAAGGCTGATTATGGAGTGCAGACTTTATGCAAAGATTATTTTCCGGGACTATTTGATTATGCGGTTGGAGAGAGAGAAGGCATAAGAAGAAAACCATATCCGGACAGCGTTAATGAAGTATTAAGACAGTTTGATGTTGACAGAACACAGGCTGTATATGTCGGGGATTCAGAAGTAGATGTCCAGACAGCGGCTAATGCAGGAATGGATGTATGTATGGTTGGCTGGGGATTCAGAGATGAAGAATTCTTAAAGGAAAATGGGGCTGAGTTTGTTGTACACAGCCCCGAAGAAGCATGGGAATTCATTAATAAGTAATATACTTATACCACGTTATGAAGCAGGGAAGACTGCAATTCACAAAGCTGTGGATTCTGACATTCACGAATCAGTTCCACCAGTCCTTTAGTGATAAGCATTGCACCATCCTTGTTAAAATGTGTATTTTCCGAAACAGTATCTGGCTTGGCGAGTTCTTTTAAGAAATCGTCAGGCCATTTTCCTTTATTGATACCTTTTTTGATTGAGGTATATCTGTGGATGTTATCATGTCCGATTTTTTCAAAAAGTTCAACTGAATAAGAAAACAGATCAAGTACAGGTGTGCCGGTTTCTTCACCAATCTGGCGCATAGCTCTTATATAGCTGAAATTATTGCCACCGTGGCAGCCGGGAGCGTCCATAATTGTTCCGTCAGCATTGAAAAATGTTCTTGCCGGAGCAGTAACTAATACAGGAGATGCATCATGCTTTCTTGCCATATCAATAAACTGTTTGATGAACCATTTGTAACTGCCCATAGAAGCGTCTTTTGAGTATGGATAGTAAGTGTCATATGGATAAGACTGGTTTATGGCTAGAACACTGTTAAGAACAGCCTGTTTATCAGTTATCGAATCATCATTATTAAGTGCCTCAATATATTCAGGAGGAATATAATCCTTGGACATCTTAATTCCGGGCAGAACTGGAAATCGTCCTGACTCATCAGGAGAGCCAAGTGGTGTCTGACGGTTAAACATAGATTTGTAATCCTTTGAATCGTCATCATTATGACAGAACTCTATAAAAAGATAGTCTCCGGACTGAATATGTCTGTCAATCTCTTCAAATCTTCCTTCATTAATAAAAAGTCTTGAACTTCTGCCCCCCTTGGCATAGTTAAATACATTTACATCAGGCTTAAAGAAGCGTGGCAGGAACTGTCCCCAGCCTGCAATAAATTCTTCCTCAGTATAATTCTGTACAATAGAGTCTCCAGCAAGATAAATGTTCATACATACCTCCTTGTTTTGCGGAGCAAAATGCGACTGCCCATGCAGGAGCAGAGGTATTGCCTCCGTTGTTTTGCAAAGCAAAATGCTTTCAATAAGTTAATTATAGCCTTAAATGTTTTGACAAACTACATTTGTTTTGTGAATATACTCATTAAAAACAGATATTTAATGTTTCAGGTGGACAGCATTGCACAGCTTAAAGAAAAGGTGTTATAATACAAGGCAAATATAAGCACGAGGAGATTGATATATATGTACGAATTTACAGAAGACTGTATGATACACATTGATAATATTGATGAAGAACATAGAAAACTGTTCCAGATGCTTAATGAAGCATTTGCACTGGTAAAAGAAACAGATAATGCTGCGTCAATTGCGAAGAATCTTATAGATAATCTTAAGGATTATGTTGTTACACATTTTGCTCATGAAGAA
>ERZ860264.1472-NODE-1472-length-15961-cov-3.296052_pt1 | contig 15961 bp, 12 predicted proteins | sample MGYA00509980_ERZ860264 | MGnify/ENA primary metagenome ERZ860264 (study PRJEB30046, sample SAMN00715212) | human gut metagenome | study: EMG produced TPA metagenomics assembly of the A metagenome-wide association study of gut microbiota in type 2... | reverse complement strand
GTGCTGGCCATGAAAGCCGCCAAGCAGGTGGCCGAAGGCATCGCGCAGTATGTTGATGCAGTGAAACTGCTCGAACACGTAGATGCCAATGCCGTTAAATAACGGCAGGCATCTGCGTGCTGGCGCAGATAAGAATTTCGTGCATTAAACTACTGTATCACAATAACGGAGTCATGTAAACGGGCAGCAGAAGTGTTTGGGCATCTTTCTTCAGGTCTTTAGTGTAAATAAGGTAGCGGTTGTCCACGACATTTGAATATTTCTCGCAGAAAGCATCAAGCGAGGCATGGGCATTATAGCCGGATGACTTTACCTCTATCGGATTCAGCTTTGCACCACGTGACAGCAGAAAATCTATCTCATAATTGTGTGTGCTGTCCTTGGCCCATGTGTAATAGAAAAGTTTGTTACCCGCCGCAGAAAGCATTTGGGCAATAAGATTTTCGTAGACATAACCCAAATTGGCCGTTAGTTTGTCGCTGAGAAGTTTCTGATAAATGATATTTTCCGTATAATCCTTGTCCCAGAAAGCTAACGTCACGAACAAGCCGGTGTCCGCACAGAATATCTTAAACCGGGAAATATCCTTCGTCAATGACATACCGACATTGGGATCGTTGGAATGATACGAGAAAAGCGTTGTCTTGCTGTCTTCTAGATTCTTCATATATTCAAACAGTTTGCTGTCATCAATACTTCCGAGAACGGAATATGGTTTGTAACGGTTGCTGCTCTGACTCAACTGCGATGGTATCTCCATAAACAAAGTTTCAAGCCGTCCCGTCGGGTCAAGTTTCTGGAAATCTTCCTGATAGAGCCTTATTATCCCCCGCTTCACTCTGTCCACCATGCCAAGATTGTTTGTTTCGAGATAGGCATTGACAGCCTGAGGCATGCCACCGACAAGCATATACAGGCGTAAGTCGCGCATTTTGGCACGATGAGCCTTGTCGAGGGGCATACGTTTTTCATAGAACATCCTGAGCAACGGCATCGTGGCTTCATCGCCAAGGGCCCAGCGGAACTCTTCATAATCCATCGGAAACATGGATATCCGGTCTTCTTCGCTCGGAATTGTTATATCCTTCGTGTTTTTCTTGATACTTATGAGAGAGCCGGTTTCTATATAATCGTATCTGCCATCTGCCACCAGATATTTGATGGCCTGCCGTGCCTGTGGACATTGTTGCACCTCATCAAAGATGATAACGGAGTTGCGCTGCTTCAGCACGACATTGTATATGGCTTGCAACTGCATGAATATAAAATCAAGATTCATCAGATTGCCGAACAGTGAAACGACATCGCTTGAAGCCTTGTTGAAATCTATTAGTATGTACGATTCATACTCTTTTTTTGCAAATTGCTCTACCAACGTCGATTTCCCGACACGCCGCGCGCCTTCTATAAGGATTGCAGTCTTGCCGTTTTGATTCTGCTTCCATTCAAGAAGCCTGTCGTATAACTTACGCTTGAAAATCCGTTCCATCATAATCGATATTTATAATATGTCACCGATGCAAAGATAAGGCTTTCCCCGTATTTACCAAAATGTTTTCGACGATTTTATACGAAAATACCAAAATGTTTTGGGCGATTTTATGCTAAAATACCGAAATGTTTTTAGCGGTTTTATGTGAAAATACCGAAATGTTTGTGTCAATTTAGTGCGGACGGGGCATTGATAGCGCTGCCGCACGTTCGTCAATGCCGCATGAATTTCGTATATTTGCATCCGCTATTATACATTATTATATAGCAGGGTACATGCCAAAGACTTATTTATAAACCGAAAAAGGAAGAGAAGGAAATGGAAAGAAAAGGAATGGAGACGGACAACCTCGGCGTGCTGCGCTCGGGAGAATGGATGAACGGCTTTGCGGACGACATTGCGGAGGCACTGTCGCGGTGCGCCGAGCAGTGTTTCAGGCTGAATGCGCTGTCGCCGCAGTGCCGCAGTGAGCGTGAGGAAATTGTGCGGGAGATGATTGGGAGCATCGGCGGGCGGTTTGTCATTCACAGCCCGTTCCGCTGCGACTTCGGCACGAACATACACATCGGCGACAATTTCATCGGAAACTTCAACCTCGCCATACTCGATGAGGCCGAAGTGACAATCGGCAACAACGTCTTCATCGGCCCGAACTGCAGCCTTTGTACCATCGTCCATGCCCTCGATGCCGGACAGCGCAACGCCGGAATAATGCGCGCGCTGCCGATAACGATAGGTGACGACGTGTGGATTGCCGCAAACGTGGTCGTGCTGCCGGGCGTCACGATAGGCCGCGGGGCGGTGATAGGTGCGGGCAGCGTCGTTACGAAAGATGTTCCCGCCGGTGTGCTCGCCGCCGGCAATCCGTGCCGGGTGATACGGGAGATAGGTGAAGAAGCTCCTCACGGTCTCACGTCGGGAAAGAAAGACAGAAAGGAAACCGCGCGATAGGGGAATATCACGGTTTCTGAATTAGCTGTCAAAGGGACAATCAAAAGAAAAAAACCGCGGGACATGACGCATCTGTCCCGCGGTTTTTCTTTATCGCCCTCCCGCCGTTGAACGGTCGGTGCTGGCATCAGTGTCGATGAGTTTCTGAACGCCGTGCTTCTGCCGGCCCCACTGAAGATTCCACGCGACGGTGACGAAAGGCATCCTCATGTCGATGCGCATGTGCTGCTCGTTCCGGTTCCATTTGCTGAGAGACTTTGAGCCTTGGTCGTACTTGCCGAAAGGCATGATGATTCCGGCTCCGAACTGCCAGTCTTTCCAGTTATATTCAAGCGTGATGATATTGATGTCCTCGCCCCAGCTGATCTTTTCGCCCCATAGGTCGCGCTGCGAATACTGATATTGGGCGTTGAGGACAAATCCCCAGTGGGACAGCTGAAGCGAGGCGTTTCCGCTCCATCCGTTGTGGTTGATGGTGTAGCCGGTGCCCTTCATGCGCTCCATCCGATATTGAACATACCCGCTCACGGTGAGCCAGTCGTGTATGACATCTATCTGCGGCGCGAGAAAGAACGACAGGTTTTTGAGTCCGTCGCTGTTCTCGTAAGTCGTGATCAGCCTGTCACCGTCCCATTCAAACAGTGGGGTGATGGCATCGGGAGAGGTGAACGCGCGTACGCCGAACGACCCGTTGACCCGCGGCAGGTTGAAGCCGTATCTGAAGGTGAGCATGTAGGAGTTTGAGGTCTTCAGATTCTGATTGCCCATTCGCCACTGGAATCCGTCAAGCTGCTGCGGCACGACGTTGGTCTCGGCCAATGACGGAGCTGACTGCCACGACGTGAAATTGAGTCTGAAGTTGTGGTTCTTGTTCGGCGCGTATGTCACCGTAGCCTGGGGCCTTGCGCTCCACGAGTGGTTTCCGCGGTCGGATTCCCTGAACAGGAAGTCGGTATACTGAGCACCGATTCCGGCCGTGGCCGACCACTTGCCGAAGCGCCGGAAATATTCCGCGAAGAAATAGACCTTGTCCTGCCGCTGATGGAAAATCCCGCCGTCGAGACTTTCATATCTGGAGCGGTTGCGGTTGGCCGAATAGGATGCGCCGGCCGTAAACCGCGAGTTGTCCCAGTTCTTTATATAGTCAGTCTCGATGGCGTAAGCCTGATTTCTGTCCTTGATGTTTGTATGTATGTCCGTGACGTAGGATGACGCTGACGGCAGCTGTTCAAGATAGTCAGAGAACGTGCGGCCGAAATAGAATGAGGAGCTGAAGTCAACCACAAGCATCTGCCGGCCGGCGAAATGCTGCTGGAAGTAGACGGAGAGGGACGGTGTCGTTCCCTTGCTTCCATGAGCGTCCGTGAGCAGGATGTCATCGGTTCCGTCGCTCACCGAGAGAAGACCGTTAAAAGCGAAATAGTCAGTAAAGTTCTTGTTCATCGAGAACTCGGCGACAAACATGGTCGTGTCCGGCTTGACGTAGTTGTAGGAAGCCCACAGATTGCCCATCGTGTTGTCCATCGTTCCGCCTCTCGACGTCTCGTTGCGCGTGATGCTTTTACCGTCGGGCCAGGTGAATGTCTCGTCGTAGTCACGGTGGCTCTTGATGTTGTCGGTCAGCTTAAAGTTTGCGCCGATTTCAAACTGCGACCTGCCGAAGTTGAATTTGGCATCGGCCATGTGGAAGCCCCACGCCGTGCTCACGGCTGGTCGTGAGAACAGCTGCAGCGAACCGCCAAGTGTGGGATTGGTCACAATGAAATTCAGGACATAGCTGGCCCCTTCATAGCGCAGTCCGGGATTGTCCATCCACTCCACCCGCTTCACCGTTTCCGGCAACAGCGTCCGGACCTGCTCCACAGTGGCCTTGCGGCCGTTTATGCGTACCTGCACCGGCTGGCCGGCCGACGTTATACTTCCGAGGGCGTCGTTCACGGAGAGCGCGGGAATCATCAGATTCGAGAGCAGCTGCATGCCGTTCTTTGAATTGTCAACGGCGCTTTTGGACGGGTGATACACATCCATATCGGCCTTGCGTATCACTTTTGAAGCCGTGATGACAATCTCCTTGAGTTCCTGTGCCGGGAGAGAATCGGGCGTCTCGGTCTGCGCCATGGTGCTTGAAGCAATGCCGATGGCACTCAGCAGCGGGATGATTCGTCTTAAGTAAGTTTTCATTATTACTTTATAATAGTTTTTTTTGAACACGGAGACACAGAGACACGGAGTTATATTGTCCTCTGTGTCTCCGTGTCTCTGCAAAATATAAACTGATTGTTGCAACATACTTATCAATCTATTTGCCCATCAATCTTCATCACCTATCCTGCGTATCACGCGGCACGGATTGCCGACGGCGAGCGAGTGGGCCGGTATGTCGCGTGTCACCACACTGCCCGCACCGATGACGCATCCGTCGCCGATGGTCACGCCGGGCAGCACCGCCACGTTTGCGCCAATCCACACGTCGTTGCCCACGGTTATCGGTCGGGCATATTCCAGTCCGCTGTTGCGCTGGGCTATGTCGAGCGGATGGCCGGCGGTGTAGAACCCGCAGTTCGGTGCGATGAAGACATTACGACCGAAAGTCACCTTTGCCCCGTCGAGTATCACGCAGTTGACGTTGGCATAGAAGTCCTCGCCAATCTCGATGTTATATCCGTAGTCGCAATAGAACGGCTGTTCGATGAGGAAACGCTCGCCTGTTCGCCCGAGCAGACGGCGCATCAGCTCCTCACGCTTCTCAGTCTGCGAGGGAACCGTCATGTTGTATTCATGACACAAGTCCTTGCACCGCTGCCGTTCGGCAATCAGCTCACTGTTGTAGTTGGCGTCATAGAGCTCTCCGGCCAACATCTTTTCCTTTTCAGTCTTCATGTTTTGAATTTTCCACAAAGGTAATCTTTTTGTTTTAAACGCAGTGTTCTATGGACTTCTTTTTTCTTCACTAAATCATTTATTCTGTCAGTGAAAACTTTTTCCAACGACATTTTGAGTGATGCGGCAGTCAGCGTATATGCCAGACCTGCCTCTTCTGTAAACATTGCTGCGCAAAAAACGGTGACAAATGAAAATCCCGTTTTAGAACGGCTGAGAGGCGTCAGAAGCGCAGCCGGGAGACGCCTGTTCTGCCGTAAGGGCCTCACGGGGTTGCAGCGGGGCCCTTACGGCATTGCAACAAGGCCGCCGTTGCAGGACAACAACGGCCCCGTCGTAACCCCGGGAGGCCCTTACGGCAGAACGAATCCTGACATTTTGGCCCGAAAAAGCGGTTTTTCGGCGTTCTGAAATTGCACAGATTCTGAAGAAAGGAGATAACCGTCTGACGAACAGTGATTTATGCTTGCACGCGCAAAACTCCGTTATTTGCGTCCGTCGGCAAGATATTTTCCGCGGAGGCCATTTTTGATGGTGTTTAGAGGGCATTTTCGGCGCTTTTTGTCAATCGTTTTCTGATAGGACAACAGTCCTGATTTTAAAGAAAACGGAATATGGTTTATCCGGTATCTGGAGTGAAACGGCAGTCTGGTGAAATGCCTGAGCCCTGATATTGTTATGTCACTCCAAATGTCGGATGGGCCATATATTGTCACGTATTTGCTGATTTGACATAAACAGGTCGTAACAATTAGTTTATACATTAAACACGGAGACACAGAGGACGATATGACTCTGTGTCTCCGTGTTCAAAAAATTATTATAAAGTGATAATGAGGACTTGCTTATCCGGATTTGCGTTATACATCTTCTTCACTGCATCACGCTGAATAACAGGCGGCCGCGCCTGCCGTCTCATTCCCAATCGTCAAACTCGAAGAAGCCTTCGGTGGGTTCTTCCTTTTGGGCGGGTGTTTCGGCTGATGGATTGGAGACGGCCAGTCCGATGAGGCGGATGGGGTGGGCGGTGGAGTAGCGGACCTCTTTCAGTAGTTGTTTTGCCAAGGGCAGGATGTCGTTCTTGGAGGTCAGGATTTTGTGTTGGGTGAGACTGCGCGTGATTTGTGTGAAGTCGCTGAACTTCACTTTCAGCGTGAGCGTGCGGCCCTCAAACTGGTCTTTGGCGATGCGCGTGATGAGTTCGAGTACGGTGTGATAGAGTTCGATGATGACGGCTGAGCGGGCACTGAGGTCCTCGGCGAATGTGTGTTCGCAGCCCACCGACTTGCGGACATATTCCGTCTCTACGGGACGCAGATCGATGCCGCGGGCGAAGTCGTAGTAGGTCTGTCCCATCTTTCCGAAGACTTCCGTGAGATGTCGCAGCGAGCAGCGGCGCAGGTCGCGGCCGATGAAGATGCCGATGTAGTGCATGCGTCTGGCCGTATGCGGGCCGACGCCCCAGAACTGTTCTATCGGCAGGTCGGCGATGAAGTCGGCCGCGCGGTCCGGATGGATGACGGTCAGACCGTCGGGCTTGCGCACTTCCGAGGCAATCTTGGCCAGAAACTTGTTATACGACACGCCGGCCGAGGCCGTCAGGTGCAGCTCTTCGCGTATGCGGCGGCGTATCTCGCGGGCTATGTCGACGGCGAGCGTGATGCCGCGCTTGTTTTCCGTCACGTCGAGAAAGGCCTCGTCGATGGACAGCGGTTCGATGATGTCGGTATAGTCGCGGAAGATGGCGTGTACTTGCTCTGATACTTTCTTATATACGGAATATTCGCTATGCACTATCCTTAGCTGCGGGCACAGGCGTTTGGCCCGCGCGATGGGCATGGCGGAACGGACGCCGAAGCGGCGGGCCTCATAGCTTGCTGTGGAAACGACACCGCGCGGGCCGTCGTGGCCGACGGCCACGGGCAGCCCGCGCAGTTCGGGATGGTCGCGCTGTTCCACGGACGCGAAGAAGGCGTCCATGTCGACGTGTATGATTTTGCGTTCCTTCATCAGGACTTCTTGGTCTTTTCCGGCTTTTCCTCCTTATCTTCTTTCTTCTCTTCCTTTTCTTGCTTTTCTTCGTCTGTTCCCGGCAGAGCCGGCTCAGGTTTGGGAATGCGGCGGTTGGGATTCTCTTTCGCTCCCATGTCGACGAGCTCGCGGCCCTTCTTGACAACGCTCTGAGCTCCGGTCAGCAGCTTGTTGTTGGCGAAATCATAGTCTTTTTGTGCCTTTGCCAGTGTGTCGCCGAGCGTGTTATATCGCTTTATGAAATCACCGAGACGGTCGATGAGCTGTTCGGCGATGCCGAAGACTTTCTCCTGATTCTCCGCCTGCTGATTCTGCACCCATGCGATATGAATCATGTGGAGGATGCCGAGAAGGTTCTGTTCGCCCGTGATGAAGACCTTACGCTCGAACGCTTCGCGCCACAGTGTGGGGTCGTTGGCCAGCGCGAGTTGCAGCGATGACTCGAACGGAACGAACATGATGACGAAGTCGACGGCCTCGCGCGGCGCCTTGATATAGCGGCTGTAGTCCTTGCGGGCCAGTTCGGTGACGTGGTTGCGCACACTCTTGATGTGGTCCTGCAGGTGGCGCTCCTTCTCTTCGGGTGTCTCGGCGTTGACATATCGCTGGTATGCGACGAGCGACACCTTCGAGTCGATGATGGCGTCCTGCCCCTGCGGATAGTGGAGGATGACGTCGGGCTGCATTTCACGGCCCGTGTCGTCGTTCTTCAGCGAGCGTCCGGTCTCGTCGCGCAGCCGCGCCTGCACCTCATAGTGGATGCCTTCGGTCAGGCCCTGCGACGCCAGCAGGTCGCCGAGGATGATCTCTCCCATGTTGCCCGCCACCTTGTTGTCCCGCCGCAGGACGTTGGCCAGCGACTCCGCCTTCTCGCCAATCTCGCGGTTGCTCTCCATCATCAGCCTTATCTGCTCGCGGAAGGAGGCCGAATGTTGTGCGGAGTCCTTGATGTTGTCCGTCAGGGCTTTGCGCATGTCGCTGATGGCGTCCTTTAGCGGCTGTGTGATGTGGCCGATGTTTTCCGAGTTCTGTTCCTTCAGTCTTTGGGCGTTCTGCTCCATTATGCGGTTGGCGACATTGGTGATCTGCTCCTTTGCCGTGCGGAGCTGCTCGGCAAACTGCTCGTTGCGCAGCCGCGCTTCATCCGTAGACTGTTTGCGCAATATCTCAATCTCGCGGGCCTGGGCTTCGGCGCGTGCGGCAAGAGCCTTGCTCTCACGTTCCGCCTCGGCCATGCGGCCGGAGGTTGCGGCCATCTGTTCCGTGAGCATGGCTAGCTCGGTGGATTTCTTTTCCAGTTCAATGGTCTGCTGCATGGATAGTCTTTCCTTTTCCGTCAGTCTGCCGGCGGCCTTGCGGCTCACGGCTATCCATGCGGCTGCGGCTCCGAGGATAAGTCCTACGATGATATAGATGATTTCCATTTGATATATGTTCTTTTGTCGTTAAGGTTTGTCACACACCGTGCAGACATATTCGCGGGCGGTGTTTATTGTTGTCGAAAAACGTGCGGAGGAGAGCGGAACCTGTTTGAGGTCGCTGCGGATGCCCATGCCTGTCATCTTCAGAAAGCTCTCTTTCATGGTCCACAGCCTGATGAATTCGATTTCGGGATGTGGTGATGACGTGATAACGCCCATCTCTTCGGCGTTCATAACGCGCTCGGCGAGCTCACGGCGGTATGGGCGGATTGTTTCAATGTCGATGCCGACGGGCCGGTCGCTGACCGCACATGCCACGCCGCAGCGGCAGTGGCTCATGCTGAAACAGATGTCCCGGCGGCCGGCGATGAACGGTTTGCCGCCATCATGAAAATCGAAATGGGGTGGGGTGGTCATCCCATATTCCGTTTCCAGCGCGTCGCACAGCAGCAGATATGCCGCCACGCTCTGCCTGCGGTCACGCTCGTTGCGCATCAGCATGACTTTTTCGCGCCGTTGCTCCGATATGCGTGCCATCGCGCTGGCCATGTCGAGGGTTTCAATATCGTCGTTGATGTATATCATTGCATTATTGATAAAGGTTCATTCATGTCAATCTGTTCCTTCGGCCAGTTGACGAGATAGAGCCGTTCGGTGGCCCGGGTGAAGGCTGTGTACAGCCAATGGATGTAGTCGGGCGTGAGCATGTCGTCCGTCATGTAGCCCTGGTCGACGTAGATGTGCGCCCACTGTCCGCCCTGCGCCTTGTGGCAGGTGACGGCGTAGGCGAATTTCACCTGCAGGGCGCTGTAATATTTGTCCTGTTTCATGCTGCGCATGCGGTCGGCTTTGCGCGGAATGTCGGCATAGTCGGCTTCAACGGCATTGAAAAGTTGTTCGTTCTGCTCACGTGTCAGTGCCGGGGCGTCCGTCGTCAACGTATCGAGAATGACGGTCTGCGTCATCTCAAGGTTGTCATAGTCGGGGAATTGGAGCGTGACTTCGGCAAATCGGAAGCCGTGCATCTCGTGTATGTTGCGGACACGGTAGACGCGGGCGCGGTCTCCGTTGGCAATAAATTTAAGTGAAGAGTGAGGAGTGGAGAGTGAAGAATTTGCTGCCGCCATTCCCTCTTGGCGCCCCTCTTCCTTTCCAACGGGAACATCAGTTGGAACGGCGGCAGCAACTTCTTCATTCTTCACTCTTCGTTCTTCATTTAAAGAATCAAAGTATTTGTTCTTCACAACCATCAGCATGTCGCCCGTGCAGAGCTCCTCTTCCCGGTCGAGAACAGTGGCCCGGATGCCGCGGTTGTAGATGTTGGCGCGCTTGTTGCTGCGCGTGATGACCATCGTTTCGTCCATTCCGGCGCGGCTGTAGCTTGTCGCCAGTGTCTCGATGAGCTCGTCTCCAGGCACGATGGCGATGTCGGCAAAGCCGCGCAGTCGGAGACGGGGCAACTGTGTCAGCTCGTCGTGGGTAATCATGCGGCGAATCATGGTCGCGTTCCACAGTATTCCGGACTCTTCCGCCTGTCTTAAAACGTTGCTGAGATCGGCCTCATGGACGTCCAGTCCGTAGCAGCGAAGCACTTCCGCCTGCAGTGCGGGGCTTTCCTCTTCACCCACCGGTGGCAGCTGGGCACGGTCGCCGATGAGCATCATGCGGCAGTTGCGCCCGCTATATACGAACTCGATGAGGTCGTCGAGCAGGCGGCCGCTGCCGAAGACAGAGTCCATGCCTCCGCCGTTGGCCACCATCGAGGCCTCGTCGATTATGAAGAGCGTGTCCGAAAGCATGTTGACGTTGATATTGAACGCCGACATGTCGCCCGCGGTCTTCTGACGGTAGATGCGGCGGTGGATGGTGAACGCCTGATGACCGGCGTTCAGTGAGAACACCTTGGCCGCGCGGCCTGTTGGGGCCAGCAGTACCATACGCACGCCCAGCGCATCCAATGCCCTTACTATTGCACCGGCCAGTGTCGTCTTTCCCGTTCCGGCCGAGCCGCGCATAATCATGGCTACGCGGTCGCCGCGGTCGGACATGAACCGTCCGAACACGCTGATAGCCTCGGCTTGGTCGGCCGTCGGTTCCATTGCTAAAGACTGATGTATGCGGTATGTAAGTTCGTCTGCTATCATTGCGGTGCAAACTTACGAAAAAAAAGCGAGGAAAGGATAATAATTATGTTTTTAATAATCATTCAATTACTAAAAAGCGGACCTTGAACCTATAGAGATTCAAAGTCCGCCATCTTATATTTTTATTGAAAGGTTATTGATCTACCGTGAAAGAATAGATGTCATCGAATTTATTATTGGTCAAAATTGAACCGGAGACAGATTTGACGACAATGCCATCAACGATAACACGGCAATTGTACCGTCTACCTAATGTTCCACTGTAGTGATGAACTTTTATCTGATATTCTCCGGGAACAAACGTATCGTTTATGCTATATATGTTTTCAATAGCGTTTCCGTATTCTGTGAGCCAATCCCGGTCAAGTTCGAAAGTGGGAGAATTTTTATCAGAATAAAAAACATGCATATTATTGGGACCGAACAAATGCAAATCGTAATCGGTAGTTCCCTCAGATGAGTTTACCCATGTCAATGTTGCTTGGAATTTGCCTGTACCGTATGTCGTTGTTTTTTGTCCCCATGCGTCATCAGGACGACCTTCAAACCAATTGTTGCCTATTGTTAAGTCTGTCCACCCACCGTATGTGTCATAATTGCCATTACCGATGGTTAACAAGTCTTTGACTTCTGTATAAATATTGGTGTTGTAATACTCTATCTTTTGTGAAGCATCGTTCAAACTATTGCGAAGTTCTCTTGCGACTATTGCAATATACTTTCCTAAGGGAACGTTGGTCATATACAAATTATTTCCATTCGGCGCAAAAGAAATGCGTTTGATGCCTTCATTTGAATTATTTTCCGGTATCAGAGTAAGATAATAAAAATAGTTTTCGTCCAAATACCGGTTTAAAATTCTCACACCACCCATTTGATCTCTTGTCGCTTTCTTGACCAAAATGAAATAGCCAAGCTCAATAATGGAAACAGACACTGTCCCATCAGAGTTGATTATAGAGAAAGGTACGTTCTCCCACGAACTTGTATATTCGTTGTAATGCAGTAATTGTATATTTGAAATATTGATACCTTTGGATGGAAGTTTCATGGTGAGAGGAGTGTTGAAAACAAAGTTCATTGGCTCAATCTTCACACGTGCTTCATTTATAATCGAGCAACCGGAGGGGACGGGGGCCGGGAGTTCTTCGTTGCTTATGTGGGATATCGAAAACGCAACGCGCCCATCTGTGCCGGAATTGTTCTTGGGGACAGCTCCCATGGGGACTGTCAGCCGGAATCCGATATTGGAAATCGTAGCACTTTCATTTGTCGAAACAACAACAGTTCTGTCTCCGGTTTCAGGCTCTTCAATTTCTTCTACGATAATTTCCTCCTGCTGTATTTCCGGATCATCGTCGCTGCTGCATGACGTCAGTGCGGTCGATGTGAACAGCATGCCTGCGCATGCGATACTGAATAGATAGAATGATTTTTTCATAAACCTTTTCTTTTGATGTTATAGTATAAATAATGTGTATTGACTGATGTCAGGAGAGTACAGCGATGGCCTTTTGGGGCTGTTCTTTGTGCGGCAAAGGTAGTGAAAAACATTTAATCGTTTGCAGTCCGGATGCCGTTAATTATTGAAATGTAGGCATTTAGCGCTTATCCGTATTCAGCGTCGGCTCATTCGTCGTTCTTTTTTCAGGAGTTCATAGAGCGGGATGGACAGCGGGATGACAGTAGTGATTGATGGGGAGGAGTGACGTGTGTATGAAGTTTAAAAACACATAAAAACATACAACATCGGGCGCGATGAGACTGTATGTATCGGGAAAATGAATATATTTGCCATTGTTTTTAATACGCAGAACCAGCGTTTGGTACACACGCAGAGCCGGCGTCCGGTATGCAGAGGCCGGCGTTTTCAATTCACAAACAAGACAGACAGTTGAACTATGAACATCCGTACAGTTATGATAATCCTGCTCGTGGCCGTTTGCCCGGGCATAATGGCCCAGCGCCGGTGGATTGTGACCGACGCAGAGACAGGTGTGCCTGTACGCGACGTTCAGGTGTTTTTCAATGGTGACAAGACCCGGCGCGTCGTCACCGACTATCGCGGCACGGTCATTCTTCCGGATACCGCCCGTTTCATACAGATGAGTCATCCGAAGTATGAAACGCTGATGGCCGATACCGCCACCGTCCGCGACACTGTTTTTCTGTTGCCCAACATCCGGCGTCTCAACGAGCTGGTCGTCGTCGGCCACCGTCCGCAAATCAGTCCGTCGATGTTTGCCGGCATAGCTGAGGCCGCCGTGACTGCGGCTCCGCCTAAGACAGGCTTCAACTTCGATTTCTTCGAGCTTTTCAATTGGAAGAAGCGGAAGAAACAGCGCAAGCGCATGGAGGCGATAAAGGATTATTGAGAGTTGGAAGTAAGGGTTATAAGGTCCTTAAAGACTTTAATGACTTTAAAGACTTTAAGGACCTTATAACCCTAAAACAATATTTGTTATACCAAATGCGCGATGAGCTCTTCGCGCTCTCCCGGCAGCATGTCGATTACCGGCAGCTCGACCATCGTATAGCAGCCCGGCTGCTGGCGCAGTGAGGCGCGTGCCACGTTGACGAGCACCTGGGCGGTCAGGGCGGGGTTGTTGATGCTCATGTTGAACTCCAGACGCTGGTTCTGGGTCTTTCCGCTGACACCCTTGCGGACCAGATTCACGCCATGGCCCATGTCGCGCACGGCGTCAACCGACTCAACGGCAAAGACGTGGGTCTCGTCGCTGGCGAAGTAGGGGTCGGCCTTGATGGCAGCCGTGACGTCCTCCAGTCGTGCGCCGTCCTCCAGCTCGACGTAGACCATGCGGCGGTGGATGCCCTCACCGAGCGGAATGGTCATCGAGAGAGCGTTCTTGACACCCTCTTTCGAGCGCACGCAGACACTGTGGCCCATCGACATTCCCGGACCGAAGTTGGTGTAGCTCAGACCCTTCGGGGCGAGGCTCTGCATGAGTGTGCGGACGATGGAGTCAGAACCCGGGTCCCATCCGGCGGCGATTACGGCCACCGTGCCGGTCTTCTTGCAGACCTCCATGAGCGTGCGGCGATAGTCCACGATGCCGGTGTGGATGTCGAAGCTGTCGACGGTGTTGATGCCCAGCGGCAGAATCTTCTTTGCATATTCCTCGCAGCTGCGTGTCGGGGTGGCGAGTATGGCCACGTCAACGTCCTTCAGCTCAGTGATGTCCTTGACAACGTCGTAGGCGGCCAGCTCAGCGGGCTTGTTCTCAGCACCGTTGCGGCGCACAACGCCGGCAATTTCGAAATCCTCCGAAGCCTCCAGTGCCTCGATTGTGTAGCGTCCTATGTTGCCGTAACCGACTACGGCTGCTCTGATTTTCTTCATCGTTATGTTCTTTTTATGGTTTGTTTTTTATTGATGATTGCGCGGGTTATATATGCGGTCAAACCGTTTCCGGCTGCAAAAATACATCATTGACGTGAAAAAACTGACATTGTGCCACGGAAAATTTCAATGAAAAAGCAAAAGTGAACAATTCCGTAGCATATCGCGGGCCGTTGCTTACGGTTTCGATGCCGTCGGCGCCGTTCTGCTTTCACATTTCAACCGCCGTCGGATTTCATGCCGCTCAATATTCGTATGCCAGCCAGTAGGCGAGGAAATAGTCGTAGACACGGTATGCGTCGTCGTCCTGCGTGACCAATTCCGTCTTCAGGAGGCTTTTGACGGCCGCCTGTATGGAGCTTGCTGAGGCCAGACTGTATTTCTTTATGAAAGCGCCTGAGGTGATGTTGCGCGCCAGACCCTCGCGTGCGATGGCCTGCAGGACCTGCTTTTGCTTAGGCGCGATATTTGTCAGCAGCTCCTTGTACGTGCTCTCCTGCGATATGATGACGTTGTGAAGGGCCGTGTCCACCATGTCCTCGTCGCAGATGCCGCCAGGCGGCGTCATGGCGAAGAGTTCGTTCATGACCATCTGTACGAACCACGTGCATCCGTCAAATCGTTTGTGTACGTTTTGGGACACACCATCTTTGATGGTCCGTCCGTAGTCCGTGAACATCTTCGACGCGAAAGCGGCATAGACATCCGGCGCAATCGGCTGAAGCCCCATCGTGACGGCACTCTGATAGAACGGCTTGGCGGCCGAGTTGAACATGTTGCTCATCAGGTGGCGGCGGCTGCCGGCGAAGATGAACAGCGTGTTGCGGCACTGCTGTATTCTGGTGCGCAGCATTGCTTCAACGTTGTTCTCAGCATAATTGCCGATCTGCTGGAACTCGTCTATGGCCACGACACAGGGCCGGTCGGTCGTCTCCAGATATTGGAAAATCTCGTCGAGCGTCGTCTGCGGCGCCTGAATGTCACCGAGACTGATGTCCAGCGAAGGCTCGCCCGTTGTAGCGTCAAACCTGACTCCCATGCGCAGCGAGCTGACCGTGCGCAGGAAACGGTCTATCCACGTCCTGTTCTTCGGTCTCAGCTCTTCATAGATGGCTTTGCCGAGGAGATAGACGAGTTCGGTCAGCGACGTCGTGGCGTAGATGTCGACGAAGAACGTGTGAAATCTTTCCAGCTGCGTCTGACCGAAACAGTGGTGTATCAGTCCGGTCTTTCCCATGCGTCTTGGCGAGATGAGAGCCACGTTGCGGCCGTTTTCGATGTGTTTCAGGAGCAGTGCCGTCTCTTCCTTGCGGTCGCAGAAATATCGGTCGCTGATGTATCTGCCGACGACAAACGGGTTGGTCTGTATCGAGTCTTTCATATATGGGAATGCTATTTTATTGCAAAGATAATAATTATATTCACAATAAAACGCCTTTTTGCTGAAAATCTGCGTTCCTGTGGCACGATTTCCCGTCCGGCCGCATCTTTTGCTCCGCCTCCGCCGGTGTGTCTCCGCTTCTTATTGTATGGTTCTTCATGGTCTTTATTGATTCCATTTGTAATAAAATCAGTGTTAAAAAGCAACTTTTTGTTGAACCAAACGAGTGGTTAACGACTGTTAACGACGGCCGTTCCGTTCCGCTTTTTCCGTTCCGCCGCGAGCCGTAAGGGCCTCCCG
>ERZ860264.1471-NODE-1471-length-15968-cov-3.744611_pt1 | contig 15968 bp, 8 predicted proteins | sample MGYA00509980_ERZ860264 | MGnify/ENA primary metagenome ERZ860264 (study PRJEB30046, sample SAMN00715212) | human gut metagenome | study: EMG produced TPA metagenomics assembly of the A metagenome-wide association study of gut microbiota in type 2... | reverse complement strand
GCTTTACGACGCTGGCCGACGGCAGCGTCAAGTGGGCCATCTGGCGTATCGTCGAAGGTGACTTCTGATACGACCATATCATTTTTTTTAATCATTCATTTTTTTCTGCCCGGCCCGCTGTCTGCGAAGATGGCGGGCCGTTGACGAAGTGATTGAAATAACAGTCAAAAGATTTGTTTATCACAAAATTAATCGTTAAATTTGTAACAAAAAGAAAGAGAGGCGCGTATGTTAGCAACGTTAGCATTTTTATATACAATCTTCGGTATCTGCTTGGTCATATACTTTTTAATCCTGGAGCCTATCGGCAAAGGACTTATGAAGACAGTGGAGGTGGACAATCAAAAACTTGTCGAAAACCGTAAGCGTGAGGCAGCAAAGAAGCAAGAGTTTGATGCGAAGAAGTTCATAGAGACGCGCGTTCCCGCATGTCCAAAGAAGCCACATGCCGATTGGACAGAGGAAGAGTTTACCAGATTAAGAAAAAGGTATCTGCAATTATATAAGAAATATTATTTTGAACAAGGCAAAGGTGAAGACTGGGAAAGAGGAATGAATCATGTAAATCAGATTCTCAGCAAATACGACAAGTAATACTATAGTATGATACGTCATCATGGAGGACATGATGGCGTATTTTTAGAATAAAATGAGGTTATATACTTTTGAACAGTTTTTCAAATGTATATAGCCAATGGCAAATAATGAGATATTCACAACCACCATCAAACTCAATTCCGAGGAGGCAAAGAACAAGCTTGAGGAATTGAAGAAAAAAGTCGACGACCTTAAAGCAAAACGTCAGGAAGCATTTTCTTCCGGTGATGATAGCGTAATTGACAAATGGGCCAAAGACCTGAAGAAAGCCCAAAGCGAACTGCGTCTGTTCAAGCAGGAGACCATGTCCATCAAGGACACGCTCGAAAATATCGGCAGCGCCAACATCGGTCAAGTCGAAAAGGCCATGCGCTCGCTCAACCGTCAGCTGAAGACAGCTTCAGATCCGGAGGAAGTTCAGCGTCTGCAGACACAACTACAGCAGTGCCGGGACCGTATCAACGAAATCACCGGCGCACACAATAGAGCGACGACGGCAGCCGAGCGATATAATGAAGAGCTGAAAAAGGCGGGCAGCGAGGCTATGGCCGTTCGCAACAACACTGAGCTGATAAATCGCACGCTCGACAACCTGAAGGAGTCATCCGTGAGAGACCTCGAGTTTGCCTTTAGGGCCGTCAATGAAGAATTGCGCGGTGTCAAGCGTGGCACTCCTGAGTGGACGCTGCTCAACAACCAACTCAAGCAATGCAAGAGTGCACTCCGGGATGTGAGGGATGAGTCGAAGGAATCCACTGGTTTTTTGTCGCGTACAGTTAATTTCCTCAACAAAAACTGGGGAGCGATAACGCAGGTATTCGCTCTTGCCTCCGGCGCTACATTCACCATGCGCAAAGCTACCGAAGAGTATGCCAAGATGGAGGAGAACATGGCCGATGTGCGCAAATATACTGGTCTCAGCACCGAAGTCATCCGCGAACTCAATGCCGAATTCAAGCGCATGGACACCCGCACGACCCGCGACGAGCTCAACGAATTGGCCGGAGCAGCCGGTAGGCTCGGCATCACGACAAAGGAGGGCGCGAAGGATTTTGTAGAGGGCGCCGACATTATCAACGGCGCGCTGGGTGACGACCTCGGCGATGGTGCCGTTGACAAGATAGGTAAATTAGCTATGGCTTTCGGCGAAGACGAACGCCTCGGATTGCGTGGTGCCATGCTCGCCACCGGCTCGGCCATTAACGAACTGGCGCAAAACTCGTCGGCTAACGCCGGCTATCTCGTCGACTTCACTGCCCGTCTGTCAGGAGTGGGTAAGCAGGCCGGTCTGACACAGGCTCAAATCATGGCTTTTGGTGCCGTCATGGATGAGAACATGCAGCGTGACGAGATGGCTTCCACCGCTCTCTCACAACTCATAGGCAAGATGGTTACTGACACCAAGACCTTTGCCCAGATGGCCGGTAAAGACGTGAAGGAGTTTTCCTCCCTCGTCAAGAACGACATGAACGTGGCGCTCATGCAGTTTTTCGAAGCTATGAACCGTAAGGGCGGTTTTACAGAACTTGCCCCGCTATTTGCCGATATGGGGCTCGATGGCGCTCGGGCGACACAGGTTTTGTCGGTGCTGGCCGATAAGATTGACGATGTACAGAAACATCAGAAACTCGCCAATGACGCCTATCGGGAAGGTAAGTCTGTTGTCAACGAGTACAATCTGATGAATAATACCGTTCAGGCGCAACTTGACAAGGCAAAGAAGAAGTTCAACGAGCTTACAATTGAACTTGGTGAGAAACTGTTGCCGGTTGCTCGCTACGGCATAACCACGGCCGGCATGGCAGTTCGAGTCATGCTCACGCTGATGGAGTTTGTTACCGCACATGCCAAAGAGCTTTCCGTCCTTACTGTAGCCATCGGAATACTCACGGCGACATACAACGCGCATATCATCGTGATGAAATTGAAAAATGTGCAGCAGACAATCGAGATGGCATTGGACAAGGCGACCGTAGCTGCAAAGAATATGCTCACATTTACAGTCTCTCTCCTCAGCATGGCATACTATAAGCTGACCGGCAACATGGTCAAGGCTCGCGCCGCCTCTATTGCCATGCACCGTGCTGCCATCGCCAATCCATACACGGCACTTCTCGCGGCCATCATGGCTGTGAGTGCAGCCATATACTATGTCATCAAGGCGCATAACGACCATAAGAAGGCCATGCATGACAGTCTCGTCGAGGTGCGGGCGTCAAATTCCGCCAGAAAGGATATGAACGACATCAGCAAGCAGGTCAACAGCAGCACGGCAGAGGAGATAGCACGCATCAACCGTCTGACAGGCGTCATCCGCTCCAATGCGTGGACTGTCGGTCAACGGCGGGCGGCCATCGCAGAGCTTCAGAAGATTGTCCCGGACTATCATGCATCCATCACCAATGAGGGAAAGCTGATAGAGAGCAACAAGGACAAATTGACCAAGTACATCGACGAGTTGCGCAAGGCAGCACTCGCACAGGCATACATGAAGAAACTTACTGAGATTGAAGAGGATAGACTCAATGCTCGCATAAATGCCGATGCCAAATCTAACAATGTCCGTGCCGTCAATGCTGAATTAGAGAGAGGTAAGGATACGACGTATAAGTCACAGAAGCAGAATGTAATTAACACAGTAGATCCCAGCGACAGGACTCAAATAGAGACGAACAAAAAGAGATTAGCAAAACTTGAAGAGTTAAGGGTGCAGAAAGAAGCCGAGACCAACGCAATAAAGGAATTGGCCGTGCAGGACAAACGCATGAACAACATCTTGGCCCAGATGAAGAAAGATGGCATCGTCGATGATCGTACTAAGCCCAAGCCGGGAAATGGTGAAGACAATGGTGGAGTAGGTGGCAGTACCGGTACCAAGACAGACAAGCAGCTGGAGAAGGAGGAGAAAGCCCGTAAAAAGGCGGAAGCGGAATCTCTCAAACGCAAGCGTGAGGCGGCTGCAGCAGCCAAGGCCGAGACCAATGAAGAACTGGCTGTATTGGCTGCACAATACGCCGAGGGAAACAAAACGTACCTGCAATATCTCGACGAGCGTCTTGAGGTCCAGCAGCGAGGACTTGAAAAGCAGAAGAAGATTTGGGGCGAGGAGTCCAACGAATATAAGATGTTACTCGATGACGAACAAAAAAACAAAGAGCAGCATGACACTGCCATGCGCAAACTCACAGAAAAGGAGATTGAGAGAGGGCGGCGTAAGAAGGCCGCACTCATTGAGGCGCAGTATTACGATAGCAACGATGCATTGTACATGAATAACGATGCTCTCAACGAAGCGCTCTTCCAAAATGATATGGAAGCCATGCAGAAACGTCTCGACCTTCTCAAGAAAGGTACAGAGGAGTGGCTGAACCTGAGAGCGGAAATGGAAGAAGTGGCAGAGGAACACCGGTTCGAACTCGAACAGCAGCAAATGGAGCGTCTGCAGCAATATCGCGAACAAGCCGGCCGTATGGATTATGACAAACTCCGGGACATAGAGCTTGAGGGAGCCCGAACTTTCTATCAGGCAATGGTGAAAGATGGCAAGATGACGCAGGAAGAACTTAATGCCATCATCGAACATATCAAGAAGAAGTATGCGGAGATGAAAGCGGCACAGACAGAGAACACAAGCGTCAAGGCCGGCGCGTCCTCTGCGCTTGACACTGCCAAGAAGCAGACCGGAGTTGGAGAACAGGTTAGATCCAATGATGCCGCTACTGGCATGTTTTCAATCTTCCAGGCGGTTGAACAACAGAAGATTGTCAATGAGAAACTGAAAGAAATGTATGGCGAGGACTACGCGAACAACAAGGAGTATCAAGAGGCAAAGCGTCAGCTCGACATCGAGACCATGCAGAAAATCGTCTCCGGGGCACAGGCGGCCTACTCCACTATCAGCACGTTCATGTCCGGCGCTTCGTCATACGCCAAAGCGTGCTCGGATCTCGAGGTTGCGCAGATCACCAAGAACTACGACAAGCAGATAGAGGCGGCCGGCAACAACACCAAGAAGAAGGAGAAACTCGAGAAGGAGCGTGACAAGAAGATAGCGCAAGCCAAAACCAAGGCCAACAAAAAGGCAATGACAATGGAAATCGCACAGGCGGTCGCTCAGACGGCCATGGGCGCCATCAGCGCATATTCTTCGACTATGGCCGGCGCGCCATATCCGGCAAACTTGATATTGGCACCAATATCAGCCGGCATCGCCCTCGCCGCCGGCGCGCTCCAGATTGCCACCATCAAGAAGCAGCACCAGGCACAAGAGGCCGGATACTACGAAGGCGGATTCACCGGAGGCTCCAATTACCGCCGTCGTGCCGGTGTAGTGCATGAAGGTGAATTCGTCGCCAACCATCAGGCGGTCAACAACGCCTCCATCCTCCCGGCCCTGCAGCTCATCGACATGGCGCAACGCAACAATACGGTCGGCAGTCTGACAGCGGCCGACGTGAGCCGTGCCGTCGGCGGCGGTTCCGGAGCGGCCGTCGTCGCCCCGGTGGTCAACGTCACTACCGACAACGAGGAACTGAGGTCGACCATCTCGTCACTCTATGATGTGATTGACTCGCTGAACCTGCAACTTTCAGAGGGTATTCATGCAGAGGTCAGCATTGATGGACGCAATGGTGTGGCCGAACAATTGGATTATTACAATAGATTGAGAGGTAGAAATGGTTGAATTGTATATTAATAACAAACGCGTATTTTTCGACAACTCTAAGCAGATAAAAATAACGGTTGAGAATCCATATTTTGCATCAGCGAAGAGTTATACGTTGGATATTACAATACCGACAATGATATTCGACAATCGGAAAATATTTGGTAGTATTGACCGGTTCGAAATAAGGAAAAATAAACTGAGTTTCCCGGCACGATTGGTATTCGATAATCGCACGTTGTTATTTGGTTCGGCGCAAATTACGAAGGTCGCGCGTAAAAATGTAACAGTGCAAGTGGTTGGAAGTATGATTGGAGATAAGTTCTTCGGCGAGTTCGGAGAATTATATGTTGATGAGCTAAAGATTGGCGGATGGCTGCATCCGGAAGAGACTGAGATAGGAACTATGCCATTTGACAGATATAGCGATGAATATATCTTCATGCCTGTTTGGGACGAGACTAATTCTGTTGTGCGCAACGAGCGAGAGTCGCGTATATTTCCTGATGATGATGGTGAAGGGATGGGACTGCCGGGAGGTGTACAATACAAGATTTACGAGCCCCATTGCCCGATGCCTCGATTTATGTATTTACTTCAGCGTATCATCGAGGTTTGCGGTTATACGTTGGCTGTTAATAATCTTGAAATCGAGCCATGGACTCATCTTTACATTGCTAATGCACACACCGTAGATGACTTATGCGAAGTCCTTCCGCACTGGACGGTTACAGAGTTCTTTAAAGAGGTTGAGAATTTTTTCAACGTTTCAATAATTTTTGATGCAGAGACGAAACGTGTTTCAATAATCAAGAATGTGACTTTCTTCGACGGTAGAGAACACAATTTTTCAAGGATAGATGAATATCAGGTTGAAATCAAAGATATAAAGAATAGTGAGAAAAGTCTGTCTTATTCTAATATTCGTTATGACATAAGCGAAAGCGAAGAACATAAAGAAGATGTTCTCAGTGATGAATTATTGGAGAATATTAAGACTTTTGTGTTTGCAACGCATCAGGAGACAATAAAATATTGTAATTCTCTGAGCGAAGAACGCCGGAAACAAGTGTTATTTAAAGACAATACCGGATATTATGTTTGGGGTGAAACAGGAGACAAGTGGAGTTTGCGTCTTGTTAACGAATTCGGACAACTGACGAGACATCGTGACAGCGACAATACTATAGACCTGCGTATCTGCCCCTGTGCAATTTCGCGTAAGCATCCAATGCAGTTTACGAGGTGGCGCATATATGGATACAGTGTGATTTGGGAAGCATATCCTCCAATGCTTTCAATGGAAAATCCTTTTGGCCCCGCGGTTACCGACGACGATGAAGAACAAGTAGAGCAAAACGTTTGGAATATGATATTGGGCGAGGTAGATGTGCCGGTCAAAATAGACGGCGAAGATCGCATTCAGGTGTTTTTCTTTGATGGTTATGCGCAAGGCATCAAGAAGGAAGTTGATGGCGAATACTCACCAATCGTATACTATCCGATACCTTTAACGGATTGGCGTAAGGATTTTTTCGACACAGGTTATATGATAACACAGAATCAATGGTCACTGAGTCTTGTGACTGTGCCGGATACCGACACACTCGCCATAAATCATACTAATCCATATTCGATAAACACTGATGTCGAATATAGGATTGATTTTGAAATTGGTGATATGGTTCCTGATATAACTAAGGTTTTCATGTTCAACAACAAACGGTATATATGCCGGAAATATGAATATATCTTGCAAAACAACAAATTAAATGCAATTGTCAGCGGCTACTTCTATGAGATGGCCGCATCATAATATCCCCTCATAATTCAGCAGTGCCTTGTTGGCCGCTTGAATGTCCTTGGGAGTATAGGTGTCGGTGATGAGTATCGACGAGTGACGTGCCTGATCCCTGACGGTCAGCACGTCATGGTTAGCCTTGATCATGTTGGTGATGCCGGTGTCCTTCAGACTGTAGAACTTATATTGCGGAGGGAAGTCAAGGTCTTTGCACACATGACGCAACCAGTAGTCGCGGAACATCTTCTCACTCTGCCATGTTGTCCCGGGACGGAATTTCTCGCTGAACAGATAATAGCCGCCGGGACAGTCGAAGATGCCGAGGTCAACCATCAGATGAATGATCTTGGCCGGCATGGTCAGCACGGCGTCGTTGTGGTTCTTGGTGTTCTCGCCGTGCAGTTCCAACGTCTGCGCGGCAGGGTGAATGTCACATATCTTTATATATGTCATCTCATGAGGACGAATGAACATATAGTGCAATAAATAACAGGCCAAAAGAAAATGTTTGTTCGTCTTCATGAGGTGGTCGTGGAGTCTGCCGAGAGCTTCATCCGGCAGCACGTCCCTGTTCTTCTTCTTTGCCCGCCGCTGAACGGTGGTTAGTCCGTCCGTCGGATTTACTGATATATAGGTCCTCTGGAGCAGCCATGAGCAGAACGTACGTAACCAAGATGAATAATTATTGCGGGTCTGCAGGGTGTTGTTACGCTCTATAAATACATAGTCAAGGAAATCGCAGACTTTACGGCGGTTCAACTGATATATATAAACAATGTGTTCTCTTCCTGCCCATGCACGTAGTATTCGCAAGCTGCTCAGATAACTCGCCAGAGTCTCCTCGCGCATGTCGTTGTCTTCAACCATCTTGTAAAGATATTGTGTGTATCTGTCACATACATCTGTGAATAATGTATATTCCATTGGTGCTGCCGCCTCTATCCAAGGATTCCAACCGTCGAGCAACTTTTCTGTAAGCCGGTTGATTATACCTTGTGCATATTTCTTTTGGGCTGTTTTCCCCTTGATACGCCCGAGCATGATTTTTTTGCGTTTCATCCTACCGGAGGAGGGGTCAAAAGCGTAGAAACTTACAAAGCATTCCTTGCCCTGGCTAAAGGTTGGCGGGGTCCATCCCTTAACTTGGTTGATAACATCTTTTGTAGAAAAATTCATTTTTTTGCTCAATTCATTTTCTGAAATGAGCTACAGTTAATAATATAATGTGTTCCGCACCGTCCGGCTTCTGTCCGACCTTTGGGGTGCGACCAAAAACAAAGGGGCTGAAAATCAGCCCCTTGCTTTTGATTTGGTCGGGATGACAAGACTCGAACTTGCGACCTCACGCCCCCCAGACGCGTGCGCTAACCAACTGCGCTACATCCCGTCCTCCGCAATCTCATTTCTGTATTGCGGGTGCAAAATTACGCATAATCTGCGAGAACTGCAAATTTTTGCCGATGTTTTTTGCAAAAGACGGGAAGAAAAGGCTCAAAAGAGCTGCTGGGGATGGGGTGGGCGAGTGGTTGGAATGGCGGGCGGTATGGCCGGCTACATGGCGATGGGGCTGTCCGCCTGTCGGAAAACGATTGACAAAAAGTGGCAAAATGCCCTCTAAACGCGGTCAAAACGGGGCACTTTTGAAAAATTTTTCCCGGCGGCCGCAAATTCCTGAGTTTTGTGCGTGTAAGTGTAAGGTGCTGACGACCAGATGGTTGTCGCTCTGTTCTGAAATCTGTGCAATTTCTGAACGCCGGAAAGACGCCTTTTCGGGCCAAAATGTCAGGATTTGTTCTGCCGTAAGGGCCTTATTGCATCGCGACGGGGCCGCCGTCATTGTGCAGCGGGGCTGTTGTCGCAGTGCGACGGCGGCCCCGCTGCAACCCCGGGAGGGCCTCGTTGCTCAGCCGTCGCCCGTCCGACGTGCTTCAAGTGTCCATCCGCCGTTCTAAAACGGGATTTTTATTTGTCACCGATTTTTGCGCAGCAATGTTTACAACAGTGGCGGCCGGGCGTGCCGTCATCTTCTTAATTATTGTTATTTGTTTTGTTATCTTTCTGATTTCCGCTACCTTTGTAGTCATATAATAATATATATGAATCCATAACCCGACTGTGATATGCGATACGATATAACGGCGCCGGGCCGCCTGAACCTGACCGTCGACCTGCCATCATCGAAGAGCGTGAGCAACCGCGCGCTGATTATACACGCCCTTTCCGGCGGCAGCGAATTGCCCGGGAACCTTTCCGACTGCGACGACACGCGCGTTATGATTGACGCCCTGAGGAGAATGCCCGACACGATAGACATCGGTGCCGCCGGAACGGCGATGCGCTTCCTGACGGCCTATCTCGCCGTGACGCCCGGCCGCCACACCCTGACCGGCACGGAGCGGATGCGCCACCGCCCCATCGGCGTGCTCGTGGACGCACTGCGGCGCCTCGGAGCGGATATTGAATATGCGGGTGAAGAGGGATTTCCGCCGCTGCTCATCAACGGCCGGCCGCTCGAAGGCGGACCGCTGGAGATAGAGGGCAACGTCAGTTCACAGTATATCTCGGCCCTGCTGATGGTCGGCCCTGCCCTCAGGCGCGGTCTGACGCTGCGCATGACGGGCGACGTCATCTCGCGGCCGTACATCGACATGACGCTCTGGATGATGGGCGAGTTCGGCGCGGACGCCGAGTGGACCGACGCGAGCACCATCGAGGTGAAGCCACGGCCGTATGTGCCGCGGACGTATTACATCGAGAACGACTGGAGTTCCGCGTCCTACTGGTATGAGATGGTGGCGCTGGGAAATGGCGACAGCGAGGTTCTGCTGACCGGACTGATGGACGGCAGCAAGCAGGGCGACTCCTCGGTGAGATATATCTTCAGCCTGCTCGGTGTGAAGACTGAGTTCGTCGCGTCCGGCGGCACGGGCTGTCCCTCGGCCGTCAGACTGACGGCCAACGGTCGCCGCGTCCCGCGTCTGGAGTACGACTTCATCAATTCGCCCGACCTTGCCCAGACCGTCGTGGCCTGTTGTGCGGCGATGGGCGTTCCGTTCCATTTCACCGGCCTCCAGACGTTGAAGATAAAGGAGACCGACCGCATCGAAGCCCTCAAGGCCGAGCTGCTCAAGCTGGGATATGTCCTGCGTGATGTCGACGGCCGTGAACTGATTTGGGACGGCTCGCGATGTGAACCGCAGCCGCAGCCGGTCATCAGCACCTACGACGACCACCGCATGGCTCTGGCCTTCGCGCCGATGGCCCTGCGCCTCGGACGCATGATGATAGACAATCCGATGGTCGTCACGAAGTCGTATCCGCACTATTGGGAGGACCTGAGGAAGGCGGGAATGGAGATAAAGAGTGAAGAATAAGTAAATGAAGAATGAAGAACGAAGAGTGAGGAATCAGTCACTGTCATTCGTAATTCCTAATTCATAATTACATAAATGTATATCCTTGTCATTGCCCTCATAGTCCTTGGCATCGTCGTTGCCGTAGTGGCGAAGTTCTCATCCGGAGAGGACGATGCTCCCGTGGTCACGGCCGAAGGCGATTGCGCCTCGTGCAGCGGCGACAATACGCGGTGCATGCACGACTGTATGATGGAAGCCGCCGTCAGCGACGTGGTCTACTATGACGACGAGGAGCTGGACGCATACGCCGGACGACCGGAGGACCGGTACACCGAGGCGGAAGTCGACCGCTTCCGCGATGTCCTGCTCACCATGCGGCCCGAGGAGGTAGCGGGCTGGAGCGTCAGCCTGTCGCGGCGCGGAATAACTCCGCCGGAGGAGATACGCGACGAGATGCTGCTGATGATGGAGTGATTCATAACTCGTAATCCGTAATTCGACAACTCATAACTCGTAATTCAAAACAATAAAACCACTGCTTTTTGAGTTAATATATACGTGAGACATCTGGCTCAGAGACATATCGTCATGCTCGCCGCGGCGGCCCTCGTGCTCGTCATGGCAGCATGCTCAACGAAGAAGAACACCGCCGGCAGCCGCTGGTGGCACTCGTTCAATGCCCGTTATAACACTTATTATAACGGCAGTCTCGCCTTTATCGACGGCGCAGAGGAGCAGGAACGGGGCAATAAGGACAATTTCACGGAGATGATTCCATTCACGATGGTCGGCAACAAGGCCACCCGCGAGCTGGGAAAGGCCAATTTCGACCGCGCCATAGAGAAGTCGGAGAAGACCATCAAGCTCCACAGCATCAAGCGTCGCCCCGAATGGACGAAGTCACGGCGCAAGACCGCCAAGGACATTGAGTGGCTCAGCCGACGCGAATACAACCCTTTCCTCTGGAAGGCGTGGCTCATGATGGGCAAGTCGCAATATATGAAAGGCCAGTTTGACGAGGCCGCCGCGACCTTCTCCTACATGTCCCGCCTCTACGCCACGCAGCCTGCCATCAACGGCATTGCCCGTTCGTGGCTCGCCCGTAGCTATACGGAGCTCGACTGGCTCTACGACGCCGAGGACGTGCTGACGAAGATGCGCCGTGACACCATCCACTACCGTGCGCGGACAGACTGGGACTATGCCCTCGCGGCATTCTACATCCGCAGCCGGCGCTACGAAGACGCCGTCCCGGTGCTGGCCCGCGTCATCAAGCATGAGCGCCGCAAGAAGCAGCGCGCACGCCAGTGGTTCCTCATGGGACAGCTCGAAACGGAGCTGGGACACCGCGAGCTGGCCTACCGCGCATACAGGAAGGTCGTCCGTCTGAACCCGCCCTACGAGCTGGAGTTCAACGCCCGCATCGCCCAGACGGAGGTAATGGCCGCCGGACAATCCCGTCAGATGATACGTCGGTTGCGCCGCATGGCCGCGTCGGACAACAACAAGGAATATCTCGATCAGGTCTACTACGCCATAGGAAACATCCATCTCGCCGAGCGCGACACCGCCGCGGCCATCGCCGCCTACGAGACCGGCAACCGCAAGGCCACGCGCAGCGGCATAGAGAAGGGTGTCCTGTTGCTCCATCTCGGCAATCTCTATTGGACGAAGGAGCGCTACAGCGACGCACAGCGCTGCTACGGCGAGGCCATCGGACTGCTGGACAAGGACCGCGCCGACTACGAGGAGCTGTCGGAGCGGTCGAAAGTGCTCGACGAACTGGTGCCCTATACCGACGCCGTGCACCTTCAGGACTCGCTTCAGGTGCTTGCCCGTCTGCCGGAAAAGGAGCGCAACGAGGCCATCGACCGTGTCATCGAGGCTCTGAAGAAAAAGGAACGCGAGGAGAAACGGGCCGCTCAGGAAGCTGAGGCCGAGAAGACGCTGCAGCAGCAGAGCGCCATCGGAAACCGTAACAACACCCCGAAACCGCCCACTCCCACGCCCGGCGGCCAGCAGGGACTGTGGTATTTCTACAATCCGCAGGCCGTAAGTCAGGGCAAGGCCGCCTTCCAGCGCCAGTGGGGAAAGCGCGAGAATGTCGACGACTGGCAGCGCGTCAACCGCACCGTGGTCAATCTCAATCCCGCCGGAGACGAGGCTGAGGGAGAAGAGGCTGTCTCTGATTCCCTTGCCGCAACGGTAGGGGAGAGCGGCGGGGCCGCCGCTGACTCATTGGCGGCCGACACCACCGGCGGCGACCCGCACACACGGGAGTACTATCTGGCCCAGATTCCGTTCACGGATGAGCAGAAAGCCGAGAGCGACAACATCATAAAAGACGGCCTTTTCCACTCCGGCGTCATCTTCAAGGACAAGCTCGACAACCTTCCGCTGAGCGAGAAGGCCCTGAAAAGGCTCACGGAACAGTATCCCGACTTTGCGCAGACGGACGAGGCGTGGTATCATCTCTTCCTGCTTTATTCCCGGATGGGCCGTCACGACATTGCCGCCCGCTGTCTGGAGCGGCTTCAGGCGGACCACGGGGAGAGCCAGTGGACCATCCTTCTCAGCGATCCCCACTTCGCGGAGAACGCCCGTTTCGGTGTCCACATAGAGGATTCGCTCTACGCCGCGACGTATGATGCGTTCAAGGCCGACCGCTACGACGAGGTGAAAGCCAACACGCAGCTGTCTGCCAATCGCTTCCCGCTTGGCGCAAACCGCCCGAAGTTCATCTTCATCGACGGTCTCGGACGTCTCAACGAGGGCGATGCCACGGCTTGCGTGGCCGCCATGAAGGAAGTCGTGGAGAAGTATCCGGACAGCGAGGTGACTGAGATGGCGGGCATGATCATCAAGGGTGTGCAGGCCGGAAGGGCCTTGCACGGCGGCAAGTTCGACATCGGTGACGTATGGTCGCGCCGCGGCGTGGTTCTTGAGAGCGACTCTACGTCCGCCGACACGCTCAGCATGGAGCGCAACACGGGCTTCGTCTTCCTTCTGGCCTACCGTGCCGATTCGCTGGATGCCAACCAGCTTCTCTATGAAATGGCAAAATACAACTTCTCAAATTTCATGGTCCGCAACTTCGACATAACCATAGATCAGGACCAGGGCATCAGCCGTATGCTGATAAGCGGTTTCCTCAACTACGATGAAGCCCTGCAGTATGCGCGCCGTCTCTTTGCCGATGAGGCCATGGCGGCCCGTCTCAGCGGTTGCCGGCGTATCATAATCAGCGAGGAGAACCTCAAGATGCTGGGCACGCGATATAGTTATGTGGACTATGAGGAGTTCTTCGAACGGTCATTCGCGCCTCTCAAGATCACTGATGAGGAGCTTCTTAACATACCCGAAAGCATCGGTCAGCCCGCCGAAGAGCCCGCTTCGGATAGCCCGTCCGCACCCTCCGGCAACGCTCCGGCGGCTCCGCAGACGGATGAACTTGACGGTCTTGGCCTTCCGCCCGCGCCCTCCGGCAATGTTCCGGTGGCCCCGCAGACGGACGAACTCGACGGTCTTGGCCTTCCGCCCGCACCCTCCGGCAATGCTCCGGCGGCCCCGCAGACGGACGATTTCGATGACCTTGGCCTTCCGCCGGATATTGGCGGAGTGAACAACAATATGAACAACGAACCGCCGGCTGGCACGTTCGACTTAGATGAGGACTTTTACAGATGAGCAACGGATTATTACTTTGGGCAGACGACGAGATAGAATTGCTGCGTGCGCACCTGCTCTTCCTTGAAAAGAAAGGCTATGAGGTGGTCACGGTGAGCAACGGAACGGATGCCATAGACATGTGCCGGAAGCAGAGCTTCGACCTTGTTCTGCTTGACGAGATGATGCCCGGACTGAGCGGGCTGGAGACTTTGCAGCGTATAAAGGAGATTTCGCCCTCGCTTCCTGTGGTCATGGTGACCAAGAGCGAGGAGGAAGACATCATGAATCAGGCCATCGGCTCGAAGATTGCCGACTATCTGATAAAGCCGGTCAATCCCAATCAGATATTGCTGACGCTGAAGAAGAACATCCACCGTAAGGAAATCGTCAGCGAGGTGACCCAGACGGGATATCAGCAGAGCTTCCAGCAGATAGCGATGCAGATCAGCGACAGCCGTACATGGCAGGACTGGATGGAGGTCTACAGGCGTCTCGTCCACTGGGAACTGGAGCTGAGCGGCACGGACAGCAGCATGTCGGAGATGCTTTCGATGCAGAAAGAGGACGCAAACGCGGGCTTCGCGAAGTTCGTAAAGGCCAACTATCTCGGTTGGGTGGACGCCCTTGCGCCCACATCTCAGGCGGCCGACCATCCGATGATGAGTCCGGAGCTGTTCAAGAAGAAGGTGTTCCCGCTGCTTTCGGGCGGCGAGAAGGTATTCCTCGTCGTGCTCGACAACTTCCGCTACGACCAGTGGAGGATGATTGCGGGCGAGCTCGGCGATGCGTTCGACATCGACGAAGACCTCTATTACAGCATTCTGCCCACGGCGACGCAGTATGCCCGCAACGCAATCTTCAGCGGCCTGATGCCGAACAAGATTGCCGAGATGTTCCCCGACCTGTGGGTCGACGAGGACGAGGAGGAGGGAAAGAACCTCAACGAAGGCCCGCTCATCGGCACGCAGCTGGAGCGTTATCGCCGGAAGAACAGCTATTCGTATCACAAAATCAACGATTCGGCCGGTGCGGAGAAATTCATCCAGCAGTTCCAGCGGCTGGGGTCGAATGACCTCAACGTCGTTGTCTTCAACTTCATCGACATGCTCAGCCATGCCCGCACGGAGTCGCGAATGGTCCGCGAGCTGGCCAGCAACGAGTCAGCCTACCGCAGCATCACGCTCAGCTGGTTCCGCCATTCGGTCATTTCCGAGCTCTTCAAGTTGTTGTCTCAGAGCGACTACCGTGTGATTGTCACTACCGACCACGGCTCGATACGTGCCAACCGGCCGGTGAAGATCATCGGTGACCGCAACACGAACACCAATCTGCGCTACAAGCTGGGCAAGAACCTCGCCTATGACAGCAAAGACCTCTTCGTCATAAAGGAGCCGCGGCGCGCACAGCTGCCTTCGCCGAACCTCAGCACGAGCTATGTCTTCGCCACGGGCGACTCCTTCTTCGCCTACCCGAACAACTACAACTACTACGTCTCCTACTATAAGGACACGTTCCAGCACGGCGGAATATCAATGGAAGAGATGATAATACCGGTCATAACCATGACCGGAAAGAAACGATAAAGACATTATGGAAATAAGAATAGACAACCTGGACAACATCCGCGAGGCGGCACGCCAGTTCATCGCCGCCATCGGCGAGAGCACCGTGATAGCTTTCTACGGAAAGATGGGCGCCGGCAAGACAACGTTCATCAAGGCCGTGTGTGAGGAACTGGGCGTCGACGACGTGATAACGTCCCCGACGTTCGCCATCGTCAACGAATATCGCTCCGACGCCACGGGCGAGCTCATCTATCATTTCGACTTCTACCGCATCAAGAAGCTGGAAGAAGTGTATGACATGGGGTACGAAGATT
>ERZ860264.1464-NODE-1464-length-16013-cov-2.982454_pt1 | contig 16013 bp, 10 predicted proteins | sample MGYA00509980_ERZ860264 | MGnify/ENA primary metagenome ERZ860264 (study PRJEB30046, sample SAMN00715212) | human gut metagenome | study: EMG produced TPA metagenomics assembly of the A metagenome-wide association study of gut microbiota in type 2... | reverse complement strand
GGGAAAGCCTGTGCTCGTGATGCGCGACACGACAGAACGTCCGGAGGCGCTGGCTTCGGGAACAGTGCATCTTGTGGGCACCGACTATCACAAGATTATGGACGAGGTGAGCAAGCTGCTTGACGACAAGGCTGCTTATGATAAGATGTCGAAGGCTGTCAACCCTTACGGTGACGGCAAGGCATGCCGCAGAATCGTAGACTTTTTCAAAAACAAGTAAGCAGATTTGAATATAACATCAGCCGCCCTGCAATCGCGATTGCAGGGCGGCTGGATTTTTATGTGGCAGGGTTCCTACAGGATGCCCTGTGCCATCATTGCCCGCGCCACTTTCATGAAGCCAGCCACATTGGCTCCCTTCACATAGTTTGTGTAGCCGTCGGCTTCCTTGCCGTATTTCTGGCATTGGGTGTGGATGTCAGCCATGATGCCGCGCAGCTTGGCATCGACTTCCTCTGCTGTCCACGTCAGTTTCTGTGAGTTTTGTGCCATCTCAAGTCCGCTGACCGACACGCCACCGGCATTTGCCGCCTTTCCTGGCGCATAGAGGATTTTTGCGTTGACAAACTCATGCACAGCCTCCGGCGTGGAAGGCATGTTGGCACCCTCCGACACAGCGATGCATCCGTTTGCGAGCAGCGTGCGCGCATCGTCGCCGTCAAGCTCGTTCTGTGTGGCAGACGGCATTGCGATGTCGCACTTCACGCCCCATGGGCGTCCGCCCTCAAAATATTCGCAGCCGTATTTCTCAGCAAACTCGCGTATGCGTCCGCGGTAGATGTTTTTAAGTTCGAAGATAAAGTCGAGCTGTTCCTGACTCAATCCTTCAGGCACGTAGATTGTGCCGTCGGAGTCGCTCATTGTTACAACTTTGGCGCCGAGTTCAAGCAGCTTCTTTGCCGTGTAGGTAGCCACGTTGCCGGAGCCGGAGATGGCAACCTTCTTGCCCTTGATGTCGATGCCGCGAGTGGCGAGCATATTGAGAAGAAAGTAGACATTGCCGTAGCCGGTGGCTTCAGGGCGTATCAGCGAGCCTCCGAATTCAAGGCCTTTGCCTGTAAACGTGCCGGTGTTCTCGCGCGCCATCTTCTTGTACATTCCATACATATAACCCACTTCGCGTCCGCCAACGCCGATGTCGCCGGCAGGCACGTCGCGGTCGGGGCCAAGGTTGCGCCACAGTTCAGCCACAAATGCCTGACAGAAGCGCATCACCTCCATGTCTGACTTACCTTTTGGGCTGAAGTCCGATCCGCCCTTGCCTCCGCCCATAGGCAGCGTGGTGAGTGAATTCTTGAATGTCTGCTCGAAAGCAAGAAATTTCAGAATCGACTGGTTTACTGATGCGTGGAAGCGGATTCCTCCCTTGTACGGACCTATGGCATTGTTGTGCTGGATGCGGTAGCCCATATTGTTGTGCACCTGTCCTTTATCGTCTACCCACGACACGCGGAACGAGATGATGCGGTCGGGCAGACAAAGCCGCTCAATCAGATTGTAGCGTTCAAATTCGGGATGCTCGTTGTAGACATCCTCGATTGATGTGACCACTTCTTCAACCGCCTGCAAGTATTCCGGTTCGTTTGGAAAACGGCGACGCAAATCGTCGATTACTTCTGTTGCTTTCATATACTGTTGTTTTTGTAGATTTTCAAATTGCCACAAAAATACAAACTTTTTCCATACGATTGCTATTATAAATGGGAAAATGTAATCAAAAATGCTGTTTTTATGACATTTTTCAAATTTGGAATAAATTTTCAGCAATGGAAAAACCGGGATGATTCCCGGTTTTCTCACACAAATCTTATTCAAAAATCATTAAGTTGGACTATGAGAATCCTATATCTTATCAAGTGCTTGGGCAAGGTCGTCGATAATGTCGTCGATATGTTCGATGCCTATTGACAGGCGCACGGTCGACGGCGTTATGTGCTGTTGCGCAAGCTCTTCTGGTGTCATCTGCGAGTGGGTGGTGGTGTAGGGGTGGATTACGAGGCTTTTCACGTCGGCTACGTTTGCGAGCAGCGAGAAAATCTCGAGAGAGTCGATAAATTTCCATGCCTCCTTCTCTCCGCCTTTTATCTCGATGGTGAAAATGCTTCCGCCGCCGTTGGGGAAATATTTCTGGTAGAGGGTGTGGTCGGGATGGCCGGGCAGCGACGGATGATTGACCTTGGCCACCTTAGGATGCTTGCTCAGATAGTCGACAACCTTGAGGGCATTTTCTACGTGACGTTCTACGCGCAGCGACAGCGTTTCCAAACCCTGCAGCAGTATGAATGCGTTGAACGGAGAAATTGTGGCGCCGGTGTCGCGGAGGATGACGGCGCGGATGCGTGTCACGAAAGCAGCCTTGCCAGCTACGTCGGCGAAGATTGCGCCGTGGTAACTTGGATCGGGTTTGGCGAGGGTTGGGAACTTGTCGGCATTGGCCTTCCAGTCGAAAGTGCCGCCGTCTACGATTACACCTCCGAGACTCGTGCCGTGGCCTCCGATAAACTTAGTGGCGGAATGCACCACAATGTCGGCACCGTGTTCGATTGGGCGGATGAGATATGGGGTGCCGAATGTGTTGTCGACAATCAGCGGAATGTTGTGGCGGTGTGCCACTTCCGCGATGGCTTCGATATCGGTGACGTCGGAGTTGGGATTGCCGAATGTCTCCGCATAGACAACCTTGGTGTTGGGCTGGATGGCAGCCTCAAGTGCTTCGAGGTTGTTGACGTTGACAATGGTGTTGGTGATGCCCTGAGTGGCAAGTGTGTGGGTAATCAGGTTGAACGATCCGCCGTAAAGGTTGTCGGCGGCAACAATGTGGTCGCCCTGCGAAAGGATGTTTTGGAGAGCGTAGGTGACGGCGGCTGCGCCAGAGGCTACTGCCAGTCCCCCCACTCCGCCTTCCAGAGCGGCAACGCGGTCTTCAAACACTCCTTGTGTCGGATTGGTTAGACGTCCGTAGATGTTGCCAGCGTCGCGCAGGCCGAATCGGTCGGCTGCGTGTTGCGAATTTCTGAACACGTACGACGTGGTTTGGTAGATTGGCACGGCGCGTGCGTCTGTTGTCGGATCCGGTTGCTCTTGACCAACGTGGAGTTGGAGCGTCTCGAAGTGATATTTCTTTGTTGCCATATCTATATGCTTTTAAGATTGGTTGCTGACTGATTTTCTATTCTCACACCGCAAAGTTATGGCGTAAAGATGAATCCTCCAAGAGTTTTTTGAAACTTGGAAAATTGTTCTTGAAACGATGGTGCTGGTAGCAAAAAAATTCTGCAAACGGTCATAATTAAGTCCGTTTACAGAATTTTATTCTTTTGCCTTGTTATGTGCTTCGGTTATGTAAATTTGCAGTACAACTGCAAATTTACATAATTGGAGGCAGATGTTTGTAGTTTATCAGTTTTATTTCCCTTGATTCGTTTTCAAGCGATCCGTTGTAGATTATGCTGTTTGACCCCACTATGTCGCCGAAACTGCCGATAAACGATTTTATTCCTTTTTCAAAATCGGTATGGTATGTTTCCGACGATTTGATTTCGTAAAGGTTTAGCATACCCTCTCTTTTTGTTATGAGGTCGACTTCATTTCCGTTGCTGTCGCGATAGAAGCATAGATTGTTGGTGCGACCGGCGTTTAATCTTTGCTTCAATGCCTCCGCAACAATCATGTTTTCAAAGAGATGCCCGCGCATCTTGTCACGTTTGATTTGCGACTCGGATTCTATTTCAAGCAGAAAGCTTGCCAGACCGGTATCGGTGAAGAATAGCTTGGGCGATTTGGTGAGGCGTTTCCGGGTGTTTGTGAAGAAAGGCTGAAGCATGAAGATGATGTATGAAGCCTGGAGTACGGACAACCAGGATTTAACCGTGTTGACCGACACCCCGATTTCGTTGCTCACTTCCGAGCTGTTCCAAATGCTTCCTATGCGTGTCGCACAGATGCGGATGAATTTTTGGAATGTGTATAGATCCTTGATGTTGATGATATTTCTCACGTCGCGCTCAAGGTAGGTGGTGACGTAGTTTGAATAAAATGTGTAAGTGTCCTTGCCGTCGCACCATATGCCCGGATAGCCTCCCTTGTATATAAGAGAGTCGGTGTCGGTCTCGTAATTGTTGAGCTCGTTTATGGAGAATGGCAGCAATTCAAAAACAGCGGAGCGTCCGGCAAGTGACTGTGATACGTTTTTCAGCATTGAGAAATTGTTGCTTCCAGTCAGAATGAAACGCTTTTCATAGTCGTTGTCAACGATTCCTTGTATGTACGACAGCAGTTGTGGGGAATTCTGAACTTCGTCAAGAATAATCCCCTCTGTGGTGTTGTTGAGGAATCCTACGGGGTCTTCCATCGCCAAATTCCTGACATCGGGATTCTCAAGACTAAAATACGGATATTCTGGAAACATGTGTCGGGCAAGCGTTGTCTTGCCGGATTGACGCGGCCCTGTAATGGTTATTACAGGAAAAGATGCAGCAGCGTTTTCAATTGCCTGGGTGATTTTACGGTTGATAAATTCGGTCATGCCTTATGTAAATTTGCAGTTCAACTGCAAATTTACATAATTTTGGGAATATTCAATATGAAATAAGTGGGAAATTACGGATTAATCAATTTTGGCATCAGGGGTGTCAATTCCGTCGGAGTCGGGGTCTACGACATATTTCGGTGACTCGCCGTAGCGGTTTTCAAACGGTTCGCTGTCTTGGCAGAGGAATACAATCATGACTATGTGGTAGGCGATATATGCGATGGCAAACAATACGAATTTGCCGAGAAACGCTGATATCGCTGCCGGAGGAAAATTGATTAATGAGTTGATTCCTAAGTCGATGACGAATATTGTGCCGAACCCATACGTGGCGATTATTCCTGCTCCCCACCACCATCCGCTGCGTCCGGTGTCGTGCAGGCGGCGGAATGTGATTGGAATCATCAGAAGATTCAACAGCCAGGATATCGTGTCGTGAGTGATTGCGCAGATGATGATAACGACAAGCGCAGTCCACCAGAATTCCGAACGGCGCGAGCGGCCGTTAAACTGAAAGATTTTGTTGCATGCGGCTTTCAGTGCCTCTCCGATAGAAAGTTGTGGTAATTGTTGTGTATTCATAATCAAAGGTTTTAGAGAGTTTCTTGTCAATTACGAGCGATTAGCACGGTGGCATATGCGGAGATGCCTTCCTGACGTCCGGTGAAGCCAAGCCGCTCGGTGGTGGTGGCTTTTACCGAGATGTCATCTGGATCGCAGCCAATGCATTCAGCCATAGCCTTCTGCATGGCTGGTATGTGAGGGTTCATCTTCGGGGCCTCGGCGCAGATGGTGATGTCGGCGTTTCCAAAGGTGTAGCCTTTTTCCCGCAACAAGTCGGCCACGCATCTGAGCAGCTTCTTGCTGTCGATGCCTTTGTAGGCAGGGTCGGAGTCGGGGAAGTGGAAACCGATGTCGCGCAGCGCCGCAGCTCCGAGCATTGCATCGCAGAGCGCGTGGATTGCCACGTCGGCGTCGCTGTGGCCGAGCAAGCCCTTTTCATACGGCACCTCTACGCCGCGGTGGCCGAGCAGCCCGAGTGGGTGCTCGATTTTCACGCCGCCAATCCAAAGGTCGCGACCTTCGACAAGGCGGTGCACGTCAAATCCGAAGCCGGTACGGAAGGGTAATGCCATATCGTTTTATTTTTTGCCTAACAGGTGTTTGAGTCCGTCCATGTCAAACGTCAACGAAAAACGGAGCGTTTGGTCGAGAGGACTGTTTTGAGCCGTTGCAATCATATATGCGGCGTCGAGCTGCACCACGTTGAGCGAGAATCCGGCACCAAATGAGAAGTACTGGCGGTTGCCCTTCATGGCGTTCTCATAGAAGTATCCGGTACGCACGAAGAACTGCTGGTTGTAGTTGTACTCGGCACCGACGGAGAGTGTGATTTCCTTCAATTCTTCCTTGAATCCGCCCGGAGCGTCGCTGAACGACTTGAAGATGCCTGAAATCGACGACGTGTTGCGCCAGTCCTCAAGTTTCGACTCATAAGCCTCCTGGTCATAGTTGCCTTCGGCGTCGGTGAAGTCTGACTGGCGTGGACGTGTGGGCACAAGCAGCTTGTTGGCGTCGAGCGAGAGCGCTATGTTGTTGTATTGAGCCACCGGGAAGGTGAATGTTGTTCCGAGGCGGAAGTTTGTAGGCAGGAATGCAGGGTCATTGCCGTCGTTGTACGACACCTTTGAACCGATGTTGGAGATGTTGAAACCCCATGACCATTGGCATTCGTTGCGTCCCACCACAGGATATGTGGTCAGAAAACCCGAGATGTCGGCGGCGAATGCCGACGCTCCTTTCTGCTGTTCGGCAGAATATGCGTCGGAGAAAGCGAGGTCGGAATAGATGTAGCGCAGAGCCACACCCATGGAGAAGCTTTCCGACAGTTTGCGGGAATAGCCGAGGTCGAAAGCCATTTCGTATGGGTTGACGGAGTTGACAACAGTTCCAGCACCGTCGGTCATCTGAATCTCGCCGAGCGAGAAGTAGCGCAACGATGCGCTGACAGCCTGGTTGTCGCCGCTGCCCATTTTCCAATAGCCGGAAAGGTTGGCAAGGAATATGTCATTGACCAATTTTCTCAACCATGGGGTGTAGGAGAGACTGACTGCCGCCGAGCTGTAGGCGAAGGCGTATTTCGACGGGTTCCAATATTGCGAATAGGCGTCGGGCTCGGTGGCCACACCGAGGTCGCCCATGGCTGCGCCGCGGGCGTCGGGGGCGATTCCGAGCGATGTCACACCGGTTTGCACTGGGTTGAATTGGTCCTTGCCGTTGCTGTCGGCGAGAGCGGGCAAAGCGATGAGCGATGCCAGGGCAGTGATTATATACCGTCTAATTTTCATTCGTTTTCTATAAATGTAGTTCTATTTATCAAAACTGAAAATAGTGGCATTTATTGCTTTACGACTACGATTTTTTTCTGACGGAGGCTTTTGCCGTCGATGATTGCCGTTGCGTTGTAGTTGCCTTCGGCAAGGCGGTTGCCGTTGTTGTCGCTGCCGTCCCATGTGTATGGGAATGAGCCTACGTCGGTGCGCAGCACCACGTTGCCGCTGTTGTCGCTGACAACGAGTTGCGCGTCGGTGTAGTTGTCGGCGTTCTCAACGTCGAATGTCACGGAGTGTATCAGGGCTGTCGTATCGACGGTGAGTGTGGCGTTGTCGCTGACGGCAACGTAGAAGGCTATTGTGCGTGTGGCAACGTTGCCCGACATGTCGGCAACAACAAGTTCTGCCGTGTGTCGGCCTGATTTCAGGTTGTAGATGCCTTGGTCGATTATGCATTTGTCAACACCGTCGAGTTGGTAAGTGCATACTGGATACACCTGCTCTCCGCCGTCGATAGAAATGTAGGCAGTAGTGGCAATCTGCTCGTGCGACAGGTTGAGGGCAACATCATCGGTCACTTCCGCTTTGAGGCGCAGCGACGATTCCACCTCCATGCCGTCCTTGAACGTTGATTTGTCGTTGATGTAGAAGGCGTTGATGGTTGGCGCTGTCGTGTCGTCGGAAACGGCGGAGAGCGAGCGGTCGAATGTCAGACCGTTGTAGAATCCCGACACCACAGTGCCGTCGTTGCTGACAGCGGTCACTTGCAGCGGTTTCTCTTTGTCGTCGGTAGTGATGCAGTTTGGCGCTATGATTGTGGCTGTAAACTCGCCGGCTGTCACGTCGGCGCTTGTCACGGCAAGTTCGGCTCCGCGCTCGGTCAGCGTCTCGTCACCTTGTGTCATATAGTATTTTTCGGAGTCGTAGAGCGAAATCTTCGCATAGCCGTTGAAATCGGTATCGACTTCTCCTGCGTCGTTTCTGACACGGCCTTTTATGGTTATTGGAGTCATAGCACCTATGGCGATGCCCTTCGAGGCGGCGACACCGTTGACTTCGGTCACCTCGGTGCGGTCACACGGGATGTCGACGAGCATTGCCGGGTCGCCGAGCAGGTGGTATTTCAGACGGTTGCGTGAACGGTCGGTTGAGAAGTTTTTCGCAAACATCAACACGCGGCCCCAGGTTTTTTCGTATTTAGCATAGAATCGGCTGTCGGATTCGCTGATGCCGAGATACTTGGCAAACGAGTCGGTCAGGCGTCCGTTCAACGATGTGTATGCCTCGCGTGTCGCTGCCACGGCAGCGATAATGCCGCCGTCGGGGTTGAGCAGCAGTTTGTCGATGAATGAAGTCTGTCCGCCGTCGTATCTGCCCACGTCGCATGAAGAGAAATACATCACTGGCGGCACGTCATATTTCGTGTCGATTGCTTGCTGCAGGTTCATCAGCACGGTCGGTTTGGTGAGCGATGAAATGTTGGAGTGCCCCACGAAGAGGATGAAATTCTGTCCTACATTGAAATCTTCGACCAGTTTCTCGCGTGTGGCCTGCAGATTGTCCACGTTGTCGTAAGGCTCAAGATAAATCTTGTTGAAATTTACGGCATTGTCGTTTCTCGTTCTGATTTCCGGAGTGTCTGATGTCTTCGGGGTTATCTCATAGTTGAAGTTGTCGATAAACGATTCAGTCTGTGTCGTGTGGATGTATTGGTCGCCATATTCGCCAATCATGAGCATGTTGCTCTTCCACGTGTCGGTCTTGCCGGGTTTGTGCGACATGTAGGCAAGCAGTTTGTCTACGTATGTTTTGGCTTCGGCTGCAGAGACAAACGGGATGCGTCCAATCGAGATGTTGAGCAGAGCGTTTGAGCCTTCCACATTGACAGCCTCGTCGTTCATCACGCCGAAATAGTCGTCGGAGCAGTAGGAGGACACGCTGTGGTAGCTGTTGTCGGTCTGATAAGTGAGCAGTGTTTCCTCGATGTTGCCGCCGAAAATTCCGCGGTTGTCGTAGTTGCCGCTGCCGAACAGCAGCAGATAGCGGAATTTCAACGGGTTGCGTGAATAGAGCATCTTGCACAGCTGACGGTATGCGAAAACATCGCGCATGCCGTTGCCGAACTCGTTGAAAATGTCGTCCTGCAGCACCACCTCTACGTCCATGCCGTCGTGCTGGCGGTGGAAGTCGGCAATGCGGTCGGCTTGGGCTTTCAGTTTGGGAGTGGTGATGACGAGCATGTCGGGCGTGGCGAGTGAATGCAGGTTCTGGTTGGCCACGTTGCCAGCAAAAGACACTTGCTTCTGCTGTTTTCCGGTGTCGAAAATCACGTATTCCGCATAAGCCGTTGTGCCAAGATTCGGGACAATGCAGCTTGTCCCCTCACTTGTTGTGATGGTGTATTGTTTTGTGTTGTAGATTTTGTAAGGAGAATTGTTTGGCGTAAACACAAGCCAGGCGTGTGTTGTAGGAGTGGTGTTGCCGATTACGAGTCCTGACTCTTTGGTTGTCTTCACGAGCCAGCGCATTTGTGAGGAGTCGGCAGGAAGGGCAAGCGGCGACTTGTAGGAGACGGAAATATAGTTCATCTTCGCAATCGGCAGCGACACAGACGTGCTCACTTTCGCTGCCCCCGACTCAGCCTGCGCCATCGCCTCTGTCGCGGGGGTGGACCCGAAAGAAGTGATCAGTTTATAGATTGCGGCATCGGCTGATTTTGACACATTTTTTGTGTCTAAAACCGTGCCGTCGACCGACAGTGTCACAGTTTGCGAGTCGGCGGTTTTTACGCCTGCCGACATGTTTACAACCACATTTGTTCCGCTGATGATGCCTGGCGTAGACATCGTAATTTCAAACTCTTTAGTGCTTGAGAAATCTTCGCCGAGGAAAAGTTTGCCTGAGCGGGTAGGGTTTACGATGTCGTTCTTGTGCCAAATCGACACCACGCCGTTCGAGCGCCATTCCTTGACGGAGGCAAGATTGCTTTCGTTGGTGTCGACGGTTTCAATATCGCGTGCGTCAAAATCCTCGCTGTCTGTAAGGAAATAGAAAGAGGCGGGAGAGTAGGCGTTTTTTGAGATTGAGCGGTATATGTCGAAGTTGGTGGTGTAGTCAATGCTCCTTATTTCCTCGTATGTCAAGCCATTGGCATAGAAATATAATTTGTCGCTGGTGCGCATTGCCGGCACCTGCTCGAGGTCGTCGGTATAGTCTTTGTTGTAATTGTCGGTGGTCTGGATGCCTCCAGTACCGAAAATCTTCACTTTTTGGGGGTCGGAGAATCCGAATTGCTTCAACTGTTCGCCGGTGATTTCATAGACGCCGGTTTCACCGACTTTGATTTTAACCCATTTCCCTGATGAAAGGACGGAAGAGTCCTTGAATTTTGTCGCAGCCTGGCTGCTGAAAGAGGCGAGAACCGCGCCAACAGCCACAGCGATGATGTATTTAGTCATATCTCCTTGATTATTTTATCTTTATGTTTATTGATTCAAAGTTGTCCAAACGAGCTGTTACACGGCTGTTGATTTCCGCATTGTGCCATTCGCCGTTTTCAATTAGTATCAAGTCGCCGATTTTCAGCGTGAAATACCGGCTTGCCGTCGCGATGCATTTGTCGAAGTCGGCAGCTGACGGCAATGTGAATTTTTCTGTATCTTCCCCGTTGATTTCCAGTGTTGCGGTGTTCTTGCCGAGCATTGCGATGTCGGTAGGAGTCATCTCGCCAACGATATGCGAAGCGTCAAACGATGTTGCCAACGCTCTCGGTTTGCCGTTGGCGTTGAGGGTGTCGAGCAAGTCTTTTGCCTCAAACACAAGGCATAGCCCAGCCTCCTCGTAGTATCTGTTTGCAAACCGTTGCGCGATGTTTTTTCCGAGGCGGCACACGTGTACCGCGGCGGCTGCGCTGAATTGGAAGCGGCTTGCGAAGTCGGGCACAAAAAACGGTTTGCCGTTCTTTTGGATTGCAGAGTCGGGGATTACGTCGATTTCCAGTTCTTCAGGATTGCCGGTGTTTCGGAATTTTATGATTTTCATTTGTTCCCGTTGATTCTGTTGTACATTACTGCCAGGTGGGCATAGATGGAAGTGTTTTGGATAACCACATTGTCAGCCACCTTGATGCGGAACGGCGTGAAATTCCAAATGGCGCGCAGTCCGTTTGCCACAAGCAGGTCGGCCGACTCCTGGGCGTGTTCCACCGGTACGGCGAGGATGCCGATTTCAGCCTTGTATTGCTTCTCGCGTTCCGGAAGTTCGGAGATGTGGTAGATGGGAATGCCGCAGATTTCTGTGCCTACAACTTTCTCGTCGACATCGAAACCCGCCACGATGTGTAGTCCGAACTGCATCAGTCCGGAGTCTTGAATCAGTGCGGAGCCGAGGCTTCCGGCGCCGATCATGAAAGCGGTGTGGTCGTTGTGGAATCCGAGGAAATTTGACAATTCGGTGGCGAGCGTCTCAACCTGATAGCCGATGCGTGTTTTTCCCTTGATGTTGAGAAACGACAAGTCTTTGGCAATCTGCGACGCGTCGACATTGATTTTGCGTGAAATCTGTGTCGACGAAACATATTCTATCTTCTGGGTGCGAAGCATATTGACGTATGCCAAGTACCACGGAAGCCTGCGCAATGTTGGCTCAGGCAATAGAATCTTCTGACCATCCTCGTTCATTGTAACTCCTAATTTATTAACTTCCTTACAAACTGCAAAATTAGTTTTTTTTGTCAAATTTTGCAAATGTGGATATCTGAATCGAAGATTAAACAAGCAAGTGCGAAATTAATATATTAATATATTCTGCTTGATATTATTATTTGTTGCGCTTTTTTATTTGTTGGGGCTGCGATAATTGTTAATTTTGCATATTTGTCATTGTAAAAGCTATTATTATGAACCGATTTTTGCGAATACTGCTGTATTTAACCATTCTATTGAATTGCATTCCCGACGCGTTTGCAGCCCGATTCAGGGTGTCTGATGAATATGTGACTGTCTTTGCCGAACCCGAGAGGATAACTAACCTCGGACGCGCATACCGTGGCGAAGTCTATGAATCGGAGGGTACTGACGGGAGTATGTTTGTCTTCACGTTTCATGGCCGCAAGGCGTATATAGCCTCTTATTGCTGCGAAATGGTGGACGAAGGCAGCAGCGTCACTGCTGCCTACGGAGACGGCAGTAGTCAACAAAGCCAGACCTCCGTCTCTCAGCGGCAGCCGGCGTCGGAGCCTGTTGCGGAAGGACGTGAAAGCGTAGAGCCGTTGCAGGAAAATAATATGGATAACCGCATCGAGTATGTCGAGGAATCGGGCGACGGCGCAGCCTCCGGCGCACACATGCCAGGATGGATTACGGGCATAATCTCGCTGATGATGCTGTTGGGCATTGCCGTGGGGCTGTGGTCGCTGTTTGGTCCGGAATCGTGTGAGAATTTCTTTGACTCTCTTGCGGGAACGAGAGTGACATGGTGCTCGAAAGCCTCCTATTTCCGGCCGCTTATTTTCGTGTTTGTCGCAGGCGCGGCGTTTGGCGTGACGCATAACTTCTACGTTGCATTCGCATTGCCGGTGGTGTATGAGATTATCCTGCTGTGCATGCGGGCAAAGAAACTTGGAGGACTTCGTCCGGCAGTGGTGGAGGCATTCTTTTTGTTATTCCATGGCATAGGGTATTTGATTTTTTGTTGGTTGTTTCTTGCAGCAGTGTTTCTTGCCGGCGGCTCGTCGAAAGGCTCTAACTCTAAAAAGCGCGACGTCAACCACCGCTGTGGGAGATGCTGCTATTATGTTGCCGGCACTCCCAGCGACCAATGCTCTTTTCATCGCCACACCGTCCATCCTGACGATTACTGCGAAACATTCAAAGGATAGTAAAAAAATAAGTAGGGTTTGAACCCTACTTATTTTTTCTCCTGCTTGATTCTCTATGTCGAAAAATAATCCGATGCGATTATTCCGAAGCCACTGCGATGCGTTGGGTGATCGACGCCTCGTCGCCGCCGTTGGTCGATACCGTTGCGCGGTAGATGTAGATGCCGCGCTGCACGCGCATTCCGCTGCCGTCGGTCAAATCCCATGTTATAGGCATCGACTTATACATGTCGCTGCGTCCGGTCAACGATGTGCTCCAGACACTGTGTCCCATCATGTCGTAGATGCTCAGCGTTACGTTGAGCACCGCGTCGGGGCGGTTGTGCTCGATGTAGAAGTTGGCCTTTGTCTTTGCCGGGTTGGCTGTTGAGTAGACTCTGAACAGCTGCGGCTTGATGCCGTTGACCACACTGAATGCGATTGTCTTTTCCGACATGTTGCCAAGCACGTCCCACACGCGGAACGTCAGTGTGTGCTGTCCCTCGGTGAGTTCTCCCATCTGGTAGTTTATGTGGCTCACGCCGTCGGTGTCCTGCGAGAAATAGTTCTCAAGACCGGAAACAACGGTTGTTCCGTCGATAGTAGCGGTTATGCCGTGTCCGATGTCGACTGGCGACAGGTTGATTCCCGACACGTCGTAGACCGATGCCACGAGAAAAGGAGTCTCGTTCACCTTGTCGCCGTCTTTGAATGCCGTTGAGTTGAGTGCGAGCAGGCGTATCTCCGGTCCGTCGGTGTCGTCGGCTGGCGACTCGTCGAAACCGTAGATGTAGAAGTCCTCGTTCTTGCCTACGGCGTCGCCTTTGTTCTCGTCCTGAGCATACAGGTTGACAAGAGCCGGAGTGTAGTTGTTGATAATGCCCGTAGGCATACGGAATTTCATTTTGAACAGGCCGTCCTTAACCTCTCCCGAACCAACAAACAGTCGGTTGGTGTGGTCTTGGTAGGTCACTTTGCACTTGTCATCGGTGTCGGTGCCGCCCTCGTAGTAGCCGTTGGTGGTTATCGACACTTCCGCGTCGTAGACGGTGGTTGTCAGCGTACCATTGTAATCGGTCATGGTAATCCCGTCGGCATCGACAACCTTTCCTTCGAGTTCCACTTCCTGTCGCGCCATAGTCTCCGGTTTCACCTCGCCGTCGACGCTTTCGCCGTTGACCGCTGTCAGCCGGATGTCGTATTTAGGGTATTTCAGGCGCAGCGCAGGGTCGCCGATGAGTGCGTATTTGAGGCTGTGCTCGGTGTTTTTTGTCAGTGTCGAAGAGTAGCGCGAGTGGGTGTACCAATAGTTGTTCTTGGCATTCATCACGATGTCGCCGAGGCGTGGCATCTCGCCGTTTGGCAGAGGCTTGAACGTCTCGGCGCCGACAGCGCGGCAGAGGTCGCCGTTGCCGCTTATCGACGTCACGCGCGAGCCTGTCAGCAGTCCGATGAATCCGCCGCGCGAGTTTAGAAACAACACTTCGCCTCCCGACACGGTCGGAGAGTCCCAGCGAGTGAACTCGCAAGTGCCGGTAAACACGAAAGGGGGATGGCTGTAGAAGAATTCGTTCTCAATGTCGGGCCAGCGCAGCAGTCCGTTGTGGGTCCACGATGTGGGGTTGGCATGGCCTACGTAGGAGGCAAACAGCACACCGTTCTTGAAGTTTTGAAGCATCTGGGTGCGCGCCTCCGGGAAAGAGTGGCCCGAACCGCTCGACGAGGCTTTGTAGGCATCGATAAACAGCCGTTGTATCAGATAATTGCCCGCTCCATTCGCTCGCAGACTGTCGATGGCGTCGTTGGAGTCTCTCATGTGGATTCCGCTGTCGCCGTCGTCGGCAATCATCATTATGCGCGTCTTCCAGTTGCCCATGTCGGGGTTGCTGATGTAGTCGCTGATTTTCTGCACAGTCTCGGTTGCTTCTGCCGCGCTTTTAACGGGGATGCGTCCGATGCCGATACACATTTTGCGCAGGCCCGTGCGTCCGGCGTCGCTGCCGTCCTCAAGGAAGCCGTACACGTCGTCGGTGTTGAAACTGCTGCTCTCGCTTGTGATGTCGGCCGACTCCCAAGTGAGCAGCGTCGGGTAGCCGAGGTTGCGTGCCGTCGAGGTGATGCGGCGGTTGTCAAACACCGCGCGTCCGAACAGCAGCAGGTAGCGGAATTTGTCGTTGCTGTATTTGTCGGCTGACGCAGTGCGGTCGTACCACATCTTCGCCACCTTGCGGTATGCCATTGCGTCGGGGGTTCCCGACGAGAATTCGTTGTAGATTTGTTCGTCGGTAAGCACGGTCACTGCCATGCCGTCGTTGGCGCGGTGCATGGCAGCGAGGCTCTCCGCCTGGTTTCTGAACGCCGCCGGCGTGATTATCAGCATCGTTGGCGGTGTCATGGCGTGGATGTCCTGATTGCTCACGTTGCCCACCAACGATGGAGTGGGGAAGGAGGCAGCGGTGTTGAACGCCACGTATTCGCGCTTGCCATTTTCCGTTTGGCGGAACTGTGCTGAAGCGTTGTCGGCAAGGAAGTCCACTTTCAGCGGCGCATAGGTTGTGGTGACGTCCCATATCGCCGTCTTTTCATTGATGCCACTGACTGCAAACACGCTGTCGCGGCAGTTTGCAGTGAAGCTGCGGAAGTCGATTTGCTTGTCGGCAAGGTTGAGGTTGCGCAGGTAGTTGACGGTGATGTAGTCAAGGTTGGCAAGGCGCACAGCCGTGCCGGTGGAAAACGACAGCTGCAGTGTCATTTTTTCGCCAGGATAGGACACAGTGCCGATAGATGAGGCAGTGGAGCAGATGTCGTATTCGTTGCTGCCGCTGAGCGAGCTGACGCTCACTTTCATCACTTCCTGTTTTCCGGAAGTCACGGTGAGCGCGCGCGCGGTGCCCGATGTGTGGTAGGCTGCGAATGCCACTTTCACCACCGGGTCGGTGTCGCTGACGATGCCGGGCAGATTGAACTGAAAACTTTGTGTGCCCGCAGAGCGGAAATCCTCGCCGAGCAATGTGCGGCCGGTGGTTCCTGGAGCGGTAAGCTCTTTTTCGTGGTAAATGCGGGCAAGCGTGTTTGTTATAACTTTGTCGGACGCTTTCTCCGCTTTGGCAGTGGTCTGCATCTCAGCCACATCGATGTCGTTGCGGTCGGTGATGAAATAGTAGCCGGCGGTTGCATACGGGTTCTGTTGCTGCTGAAAGCGGATTTTGCCCGATGTCTCTGTCCACGACACGTTGCTTTGAGCGTAGAACAGGATTCTGTTGCCCGAGCGCATCACCGGCACTTGCGGCAG
>ERZ860264.1461-NODE-1461-length-16051-cov-4.244749_pt1 | contig 16051 bp, 10 predicted proteins | sample MGYA00509980_ERZ860264 | MGnify/ENA primary metagenome ERZ860264 (study PRJEB30046, sample SAMN00715212) | human gut metagenome | study: EMG produced TPA metagenomics assembly of the A metagenome-wide association study of gut microbiota in type 2... | reverse complement strand
GATTTTCTCTTTCAACCTCAACCGCTTCAACAAATCCTCAGCACGTTCACGAGGAGACAAATCAGGATTCTTGTAAGGTTCGTTCTGTGCCCAACCTATATCAGCCACGGCCAACCCTAACCACAAAACAAATACGGTATTTTTCATGCTTATTTAAATTATAAATGGTTTTATCTTGCAAAATAAAATAATTCGCCAAAGAACAGACATGGAGAAAAACACTAATCACATGGATGATATTAAGGCCGCCTCATTTCCATGTAAAAAATAAGGTTGGCCTTGCTTCTGCAAAGCCAACCTTATGGTCAAAACGGCATCGAGACACAACTTATTTCAATGTCACGGCCAAAGGCGTTTTCAACTGACGGCCGTACCGCTCCACGTTCTCCTGCCAAACGGCCATATCCGGCATGTCATACTTGCTCCACGCGGAACCGAAATAGTAAGTAAAAGTATCCCCCGGTTCGTAGTTGCTGATTCCTACCACATGCCCCACGGCACCAACCTCTTCTTTCGCCATCGGAACATATTCTACCGACTTCAAGTTTTCGGGGAACAAGCAAGCTATGTATATCAGCCCGTTCATCGCCTCCGGATGGTCCATCGCATCGGCATACGCCACATAACCGAGTTTTTTATTCATTACATACGCATCCGGTATACTCTTATGCACGGCAATACCGGCAGCCACCTTACGGACTTCACTCAAATTAGCATAAGTCACTTCACATTTGTTCAGATGCGTACCCTTGTCCAATGTAATGACACGGGTTTCCACTACGTCCTTATCCTGACCGACTTGTACCGGTGCAAACGCCATACGGGCAGAAAAGCGCAACGGCCCCATGTCCAGGATTTCCACCTCCTTATAACATAAAGGATAGACAAAGTCCTTCCCTTCCATCAAAGCGGGCACACCGGCACCCATCGTCGGGCCTACCGTATAAGCATCCATTCCGTAACCGTGGTCGCGATGGTAAGTCAACGTACGATGCAAGGCGGCACACTCGCCTCCACGTCCGGCCTTGCGCAACTTGTCCTGCAGGCCGTACGAAGTCAACTCGCTATGGTAGAAAGTTTCGAGCATCGGACAAGGCACGTTCTTATTAAACACATCGAAACCATAAATGCGTTGTCCGCTTTTCTGGATGGCCGGACCGTATGCCCGCCAACCGTTCCGGTCGTTTTCCCAAGCCAAATCGTCTTCACGCGAAGCATACACACGCCCCCACGACGTGAAACGGTAGTCGGCCGGCTGTCCTTTCACAATCGTCAGTTCCGTGGAAGAAGCGGGACGCACGGAAGCCTGCAACAAGAGCTTGCCGTCATGGGTCAACTGATAAGGCACTTCCGTCCGGTCTCCGTCATACACCACGAACTGACGTCCGCCACCGATACCGAGTTTCTCAAATATCGTCTTGGCCTCCAGTTCCACCACATCATTACGGTTGTCTTTCGTCGTATTCTTTACCTCTACTTTTATAGAAGGAGAGTTCTTATCCTCCACGCTACCGTCCAGATAACGTACACGCTCACAAGCCGCCAACAGCCATGCACCGGTTCCGAAAGGAGCCTGCGACTTGGCATCCACCTTACGGGTCGGGTCGGGCTTCTCGCCAATGGGCTGCACATAACCGATGCTGCCATCCGGTTGGAGTGCCGTAGAAACCAGATAATTCCAGGCTTTTTCAATCACCGGAGCATACTCCGTCTTGTCCAGCAAGCCATGGTTTACGCCCCACATCAGGCCGTAGGCAAAGAATGCCGTACCGCTCGTCTCCGGTCCCGGAGCATCCTCTTCGCACAACATGCTGCGGCTCCAGTATCCTTCCGGCCTCTGGCAGCGTGCCACACCTTGTGCCAACTCCCTGAACCGCTTCTGGAAGAAAGCGCGGTGCTCATAGTCCTCCGGCATGTCGCCCAACACCTTGGCCAGACCGGCCAACACCCATCCGTCGCCACGCGCCCAGAAACTCTTTCCGCCACTGGCTGTCTTCACTTTGGGATAGATATATTTCGCGTCGCGGTAATACAACTGGGCCTCCGCATCATACATCAGGCTGTCGCTCCACAAGTAATTCTCATACATGCGGTCCAGGAACATGCGGTCGCCCGTCAACTTGTACATCTTCGTCATCAACGGCATCACCATGTAGAGTGCATCTGCCCACCACCAGAACTTGTTCTCATCCAAATGGCAGGCATACGTCATAACCTCCTTCGCACGGGCTACCTTATAATCGGCCGGGTTCAGGTCATACATGTCAATGTAGGTCTGGAAACAAATCTGCCAGTCGCCGAAGAGCACGAAATCCTGGCCCTCCCCGTAAGTCTTGTACTTCCAGTTCCGCTTGTCATCGCTGTTTGCGCCCCGCCAACGGTTATGTTCGCACCACTGTTGGCTGTAATTGTAATATGCCGCCTTGCCTGTCAGGCGGTAGGCTTCCATGTTTCCGGTGTAATAAGCGGCATTGTCCCAGAACGCACGCACCTTGGGCGAATTGTTCGCCTGCCAATAATCGTTTACTTTCCCTATCAGCTGCAAGACTTCAGCCGACCCCGCGCCGCCCTGTGCCGCCACCGGGAGAAGCACTCCCACGCACCACAAGACCATCCACACGCGCAAAAACTTGAAATCAAAGTGTTTCATGTAGAATGATATTAATAATTAATGATTTGGTTCTGCATGCTTCGCATGTTCCGCAAAAGTAAATAAAAAAAACATAACCACGAAGTTTTTTAAGGATTACCTTATTAAAAATGCTATATTTTGTGTCCGCAAACAAAAACCGCGCACGGGCGTTTCCCGCAGGTTTACCTACCGTCTGCGAACTTTCCTTGCCACGTGTTCCGCTCCCTCATCCTACGTTTCAGCCGTTCTGTAAACTCATAATTTTTCAGTCCCCAGTCGGGAGCTATCAAAAGTTCCTTGGGGGATTGCGAAACAAAACGCTCCAACACCAAATCGCCCCGCAAACGTTCGATGTAGTCGATGACCAGATCTATGTACTCATCCACCGTGTACAGATGGAACCACTCTGGATGCAATCCATACTCATGCGCCATCCGCGTCCCTTTTATCAATTGGAGTTGATGGATTTTCAAAGTTGTCAAAGGTAAACGGGATACCAATGCAGCCTGCCCGACCAGTTCCTCACGCTTTTCGCCGGGCAGCCCGAGGATGATATGCCCGCCGCTACGTATGCCTGCACCCGCCGTGCGCCGGAGGGTCTCTTCCGTCTCGGCAAATGTGTGCCCACGATTGATACGGACAAGCGTACCGTCATCCACGCTCTCTATCCCGTACTCCACCATCAGGAACGTGCGGCTGTTCAGTCCGGCCAGATAGTCCAACAACGCCTGCGGCATGCAGTCGGGGCGCGTGCCGATGACGATTCCCACCACATCCGGCACAGCCAAAGCTTCTTCATACTTACGGATAACCTCCCCCACTTCCCCATACGTGTTCGTATAGGCTTGGAAATAAGCCAAAAACTTCATCTCCGGATACTTGCGTCCGAAAAAGCGTTTGCCTTCCTCCAACTGCTCCGTAATCGTTTTCTCCGTGCGGCAATAAGCCGGGTTAAACGTCTGGTTGTTGCAGTAAGTGCATCCGCCCCACCCTTTTTCCCCATTACGGTTAGGACAAGTGAAACCGGCATTGATGGAAATCTTCTGTACTTTGAAAGGAAACTCGCGGCGCAGGAAATCCCCGTAGTCCGTATATAAATAAGGTATAGCCATACTTTTTAAACCGTTATTGCCTCGCAAAGATAGAAAAAAAACTTATCTTTGCGACAAAATAGTTATAGGTTAAGATATTATCCATTACATCTGAAATAAAATGAAAAAGATTGCAACCTTTTTGGCCGGCTGCCTTTTAGCAGCCATTCCCGTACACTCGAATGCGGCGGGACTTTCATTAAAAGAGTTGTGCGCAGGCGAATATGCCGCCAAACGCATCTATGGCGTGAACCCGCTCAACGACGGGGAGAGCTATTCCCGGCTGAGCGACGACCACAAGCAAATCATCACCTATTCCTTCAAGGACGGACGGCAGAAAGACGTGCTGTTCGACGTGGCTACGGCAAGGGACGTGAAACTGGAAAAGATAGACGGTTACATCATGTCGCCGGATGAAAAGAAAATGCTGATACAAACGGAAACGAAACCCATCTACCGCCATTCCTTCACCGCCGTCTACTACTTGTACGACATTGCCAACCGCACCCTCAGCCCCTTGTCGGACAACGGCCCTCAACAGTCGCCCAAGTTCTCGCCGGACGGGAACCTCGTGGGTTTCGTGCGCGACAATAATCTGTTCTTGGTCAAACTGCTGTTCAACAACAGCGAAAGCCAAATCACCAAAGACGGGAATTTCAACGAAGTCATCAACGGCATCCCCGATTGGGTGAACGAAGAGGAGTTCGGCACAAGCCGCTCTTTCGACTTCAATGCCGACAACACGATGATAGCCTGGATCCGCTACGATGAAAGCAAAGTGAATACGTTCTCATTCCCATGGTACAAAGGCAGCCATCCGGCCAAAGAACAATATGCGGAATATCCCGGACGCTACGAATACAAGTATCCCATGGCCGGTACGACCAACTCTACTGTCAGCGTGCAGACGTTCGACATCAAGGCCCGCGTAATCCGCACGATGAAACTTCCCCTTGAAGCCGACAGCTATATCCCGCGCATCCGTTTCACCAACGACCCGGCCAAACTGGCCGTCTTTACGTTGAACCGCCATCAGGACTGCCTGGAAGTGTACATGGCCAACCCGCGTTCCACGGAGTGCAAGAAAATCCTGCGCGACAACGTGGACAAGTACGTCAGTGAAAACGTCTTTAAGAATCTGGCATTCTACCCCAACCGTTTCGTGCTGACCAGCGAGCGTGACGGATACAACCACCTCTATCTCTACGACTTGAACGGCAGCCTGATAAAGAAGGCCGTAGACGGGAAGCTCATCGTCAAGAGCTTCTATGGATACGACACGGCGGAGGGCAGCTTCTATTTTTCCGCCAACCCGGCAGACGACCCGATGCACACGGCCGTTTACAGGAGCGACAGCAAGGGCAAGATAGAAAAACTCTCCGCAGAAGAAGGCGACAACAGTGCCATATTCAGCAAAAACATGAAGTATTACATGAACGTCTATTCCAACATCCGTACTCCGTACGTGACCACCCTCTGCAACCGCAACGGCAAGACGCTGAAAGTGCTCGAAGACAACCAAACATTGGTGGCCAAACTCGACGGACAGGATTTAGGAACGCGCGAGTTTTTCCAATTCACTACGGGAGAAGGCATAAAGCTGAACGGCTACATGGTCAAACCTGCCGGTTTCGACGCGAACAAGAAATACCCCGTCGTCATGTTCCAATACAGCGGTCCCGGCTCGCAGCAAGTCCTCGACTCTTGGGGAACCGGCAGCATGGGCGGCACTTTGTATGAACAATACTTGGCCCAACAAGGATTCATCTGTGTCTGCGTGGACGGACGCGGCACGGGCGGACGTGGTGCGGAGTTCGAGAAATGCACCTACCTGAACTTAGGTTATTTAGAAGCGAAAGACCAAGTGGAAACCGCCCTTTATCTGGGCACGTTGCCCTACGTGGACAGTAAACGCATCGGCATCTGGGGTTGGAGCTACGGAGGCTTCAACACGCTGATGAGCATGAGCGAAGGCCGTCCCGTCTTCGCCGCCGGAGTGGCCGTTGCCCCTCCCACCTGTTGGCGTTACTACGACACGGTCTACACGGAACGCTTCATGCGCACCCCGAAGGAAAACGCTGCCGGATACGACCGCAGCCCGATAAGCCAAGCCGGCAAGCTGCATGGCAAGCTCCTGATTTGCCACGGTACGGCCGACGACAACGTCCACTTCCGCAACTCCATGGAGTATGCCGAAGCACTGGTGCAAGCCGGCAAGACGTTCATGATGCTTCCCTATAACAACCGCAACCATAACATCACCGGCGGCAACACCCGCAACCATCTTTATACGAGCATCACGAATTTCTTCATCGAAAACATGAAATAAGGAAACGAAACTGCCCAATGGGCTTTTTATGAAAGAACTTTACACGATATAATTCACATTATCAACATATTACAATCTGCGCCAAACGAAAAATCATTCTCTTGAGAGTAAATTTCCGTTTGGCGCAGATTGATTTTTCATTCTCTAAAGAATGATTTTACGGCTTCTGCAACATAGAATTATCTTCACAAGTTCCAAATATTCTTGTTGCACAAGGCTTCAAACTCCATGTCGGCTTCCACCGCATCATCAACAGGAATTCCCCTTCCCGGAGATTGGGCTATCAAGCCAGACAACTCCACATCGGCAATTTCCACCGAAGGACAAACATACTTCTTTTTCATCTCAGTTCTTTTTTATATACCAATTTACCACTTCTACGGCATCGCTCACGTCCACCTCGCCGTCACGGTTCATATCGGCCTTGTCAAGCGGCACTTCGGGCATCTTGCCCAAATACGCCCCCACAATGGCTACTGCGTCCGTCACATCGGCCAGCTTGTCTCCGTTCACATCGCCTTCCTCCCCGGTATCCACGTCGGGCTGTCCGCCTCCGGCCGGTTCGTCCGGGTTGTCCGGGGCGAATACATAACGCGCTTCCACCGTCACATCCTCCGTAGGCATGGAAAAATTAAACCCTTCCGCATCGCTCAGTTTCCGCCCTTCGCTGTACCATCCCCGGAAAACAAAACCTTGGTTGGCATAAGCTTGGAGATAGACCCACTCGCCTTCTTCCACCTTGCCCCCGCTCTCGCGGTTGAACGAGCAGGCTTCCTTAGGCGTGCAGTCCAACCACAAACGGTGCCGGAGCACCAAAGACGGTTCGGACGGATTAGTGGGGTCATAGGCATACAGGGCCACAAAATGTGCATCTTCTTCGCCTACGGTATAAGCGAATCCCATCTCGGCGGAATAGTCCGCACCGTCTTTCTGCCACCCCACGAAACGGAACGTGGAGGAGGCCGCAGAAGTGTTGACATATACCCCTGCGCCCTTTTCATACTTCCCCCCGCCGAACACGTAACCGGCCTCTGCCGGACGGGCTTCCACCGTCACCCGGTAGAGCGTGTTCGGTTCGGGAGGATTGGACGGATTGAACTCGTCCTGCCCACAGACGGGCAGGATGCCGGCCATGCAAAAGGCCGACACCGTGCACCACGTCCGTAAGAAAACTGCCACCGTCCTCATCATACCACGACTTTACGGGCTTGTCCGCCCACATTGACCACATAGACTCCGGGACGCACGTCCAGACTGCCGTTGCCGTCGATGATACCCATCAAAATTCCGGAAAGGGCAGTCACCGTCGTACGAAGCCCGGCGGCCCCGCTCACTGCAATCGTGCCGTTTTCCACATCCACCACAGCCTCGCCTGCGGCAAACACCCCGTTCACCCCAGTAGCCGAAGCAGACTTCACCAAAAGGAAGCGGTCGTGGAACGTGCCTGCCTCGGAAGAGAACACGTAATCCCCTTCGGAGAAGTCATGGCTTGCGCCCGTCAACTTGTCTTTCAGCATTACCCCCACGTCAGCACGGGTCAAGCCGATGGTATAATTCCCGGCGGCCTGCACCTCATAGCCCAAGGACACCACACCGTTACCCTCCGGACGTTCGTTGATGGCATATTTCACGCCTTGGCCGTCCAACGAATACAGTTGCGGCACACCTTCCGCCATGAACTTGGCTGCGTCGCAATCCACCTCATACGCTTCGCGCTTCCGGGCATTGAACACCACACGCGTCTTGTCCGTCACCTTCCCGTCGGAAAGGGTAAGGTTCACCAACCGGCGTTCCACGCCTGCCGCGCGGCGCATCCGTCGCGGTGCCACATTAGCCCGCCGGGCAGCCTCGGATTGCAACTTCGTCTTGCGATGTGCGGCATGGAACGTGATACCGTCCTCGGCATTGGGCTTCTGCACGAAGAAAGCCTGGTAAGGATAGAGCACGTAGTCGTCATCCTGAGGATTATAAGCCTCATACGACCACCCGTTCCATATCGTGACGGGATAGTCATACCCCAAATCCTGCAAGTCGAAATAAGAAGTATAGGGATTGCCCACGAAATTCCATCCGGCATCCTGTACCTCGTCTGCCCCATGGCTCTGCAAGAGAATGTCGCGGTTCTCGCCGTCGAACTTCGCATCCGGGACTTGAAAAGTCAACGTTCCGGATTGGCTACCTTGGAAAATATACCCCACACCGGCGGTCAGCTTGCCTGCCGCCCAGTCTTTCCAACCTCCCCGTCCATGTTGGGCACGTTCCGCCCCATCGTACCACCGCAGGACGTAACTTCCATCATACTTGATGTTCTTCTTGTCGATGGGGTATGGGAAGCAGAAGAAATACCAACGGTTAGCTTCCACCTGTATGTCGATATGCAGGTTCTTGGCATTGATGTTGCAATGCCCGTCCTTGTCGCCTTGTCCGATGACCGAAGCCCCGTTCCCATTTCCGTCGTCTTTAAGATGCACGTCACCCAAGTCCTGGCTCTCGCTCCCTTCGACCACCAGTCCCGAACCGGGATTGAGGTCGGCATCCGGGCCTTGCACTTCTCCGGTCCCGGGAATGGTGTCACCCTCCAAACGGGGTGTCTCCTCGTCAATCACCAAGTCTTTGTTCAGGTAGAAGTACTCGTAAGGTTCGTTGAACGTCACGATGGAAGGGAATTGCGACCATTGCGTATCCCAATAATAGTTATTCTGCGCCGTCTCGGGCACATGGAGCGTGGCATTTTTAAAGACTTCCGCAGAAAAAGTGGTCTGGTCCAACTGTAAGGGGTCTATTATATAGGTATAGACATCCTTGATGCTGTTACAGTACTCAAAGGCAGCACTTCCCACACTTAACACAGAAGCCGGAAACCGTACCTCGGACAACCCACTGCAATTTGAAAAGGCATAACTTTCAATATATTCCAAACCTATCGGGAACCTAACGGCTTTCAAATTTCCAATACTTTGAAAAGCTCCCCATAATACTCGCTTTAATGTTTGCGGAAATACCATGGTATCACGTAATGCACATTCCACAAAAGCAGAACTCCCAATGCTTTCAAGTCCTTCGTGAAAACCGACTTCTTTTAATTGATTACATCCATAAAAAGCATAACCTCCTATTTCTTGAACCTTTTCAGGAATATCCATGCCCGTCAATTTACGGCATTCGCTAAAAGCACTCTGCCCAATATAGGTAATACTTTGGGGAAGCTTGCATACCCTCAAGTCTTTCCGATAAAAAGCATAATCAGGCAAGGAATCATTCCAACTGTGATAACCCTGATAATGTTCATACGGATTATACACTACATGCGCATCAGTCAAATCCAACTCGCGGAGACAAGTCATCTTGTTCCTCATCACCATGAAATCGTAACTGTTAACCGTTCCGCTCACTTTCAGACGAACCACATTCCGGGCCGCCTCATTATCCGACACGCCCCCCACGGCTTGCAAAACCGCAGACGACTTTTCTTCTGCCTCTACCGTCACATCCCAATCATGTTGCCGTTCCAAACAAAGGATGTCATTCACCTTATCGCTCCAAGCCGTACGGTAGGCTTCAATACCTTCTTCCGGAACATATAATAAATTGTCTTCATCTCCTAACGGATTCATACCTTCGATTGTAGGAGGAACAATAGAAGCAAACTCAAATCCTACATTACATTGATTAAAAGCACAATCACCTATAAAACGTAGAGTAGATGGTAATTTCACAGAAGTCAAACTAATACAATTTTGAAACGCACAGGATTCAATACTCTTCAAACCTTCGGGCAAAACAACAGATTGCAATGACTTGCAACTTTCAAAAGCACCATAAGCTATATTTTCCAATTTATTCGGAAAAGAGACGGAAATCAATTCTGTACAACTTCCAAAAGCCATCATTCCAATATACTTTAATTCTTGAGGGAGATGCATGTCCTTCAACCTTTTGCATCCAGAAAAGGCAGAACTTTTTATACTATCTAAACCCTGTGGCAATTCTAAGTTTTCAATCCCCGTACAATTTTCGAAAGCACAATCATCTATCACTTTCAGGTTATTGGGAAAGACAACGGAATGCAGTTTTTTACATCCATAGAGCAAAGCCGGTCTTATCCGGGCCATTGTATCAGGAAGTACGATGTCTGTCAACAAATCTCCATTGACATACAAATCCGCATACGGAGCAGCCACATGGTGATTCCTCTCCGTAAAACGATTGGAATTGAACCACGTCGCAATGTCCTTTATCTCAATACGCCTAATACTGTCGCATGTACATTCTCCTCCCCCATACTCATTTTCATGCGACTCACAAAATACACCCCAATCAATCGACTTCATCGTGCTTGGGAAAAAAAGCGTTTCCAACCTTCCACACCTTTGAAAAGCACCATCACCAATCTGAGTAATTCCTTCAGGAAAAGATAAGGAAGTCAAACCATCACAGTTTTGAAAAGCGCCATCGCCAATAACCTTCAAACTTGCAGGGAATGATATAGAAGTCAAACCATAACAATCCACAAAAGCAAGCCTTCCGATTACCCTTAATTTTTCTGGTAATTCCACGGACATCACTCCGGAACAGGCATTAAAAGCCCATTCACCAATACTGTCCACCACATAATGCTGACCACCATACTCCACTGTCTCGGGAATCACCACATCACCCGAATACATGACACTACCTCCACTTACTACCACCGCCTTACCATTGACGATGTCATAATAAATGCCATTTTTCTCGAACTGATAGGCTTGAATCTCAGAAAGCCCGAGAAGAACGAACCATAAAAGTAAAAATATCTTTTTCATCTTGTTTTTGTTTTAAGTTCTACTTGGATTGTAAAAAAACACCACGACGGGCAGAAAGATATACACGTCCCGGAACCAGATGTTCCACGCGCCTCCCTAAAAGGTCATAACAGGTGTCGTCCGGCAAGGCCACGTCCGTCCGGCTGTCCGTAATGCCAGTAGCGTTACGCTCCATCCTGAGGTTCACTCCAGCCGACACGGAAGCCGAAAGGTAGCACCGTCCGGCAGGCAAGGCAAAAGGCACGTCCCCCACACGGTAGAACCGCACGCCATCCCCTTGGTTTTGCAGGATATACCCCTCAGTGACTTCCTGCGGCGTGACAATCCCCGTCAGCCCGTTCACCGTGACCGAGCGCGTGTCTTCGGGATAAAGCGAAGCGTCCACCGTACCCTCCAACACACCGCTGAAACCGTTCGCCGCATACAGCACATAGGGCGTATAGGCCTGTAAAGCCGTCACGGGGTCGAGATTCAAAACCCCGTCGCTGACGGATGCAACCGTATAAGCTTCCAAACCGGCAGGCAGTGCCTCCAAGCCAAAAGGCAGGATACAAGTACCGTAACGGTTGGCGGCAGAAATGGATACGGGAACAGACACATGATTGCCCACCTCGATTTCTCCCGTGTTCAAATCTCCCTCGGGGATATACTTTTGGGCATTCTCGGCCACCGTAAGATTCAAACCGAACATCCGGATTTCCCCCATACCGGGCTTGGCGTACGGAGATGCCTTGACCGACACCCGGAACAACCGCCCGGAAAATGACGTGAAGTCCTCGTTCAGAGATGAGAAACAAGCCACACGCAGGTTGCCGTTCACCTGCAACCCACTGGCAAAAATATGCGTGAACTGCGGAAACCCCATACTGTCGTCATACGGATACATCCCGTCCAAGCCACACATCATGGCACAATTTCCCTTGTCGTTGGGAACGAAAACCAAATCCTCGGGCAAAGCGATTTCCATGTTGTAGGCCGTGTAAAAACGGGAACCTTCCACGCCCACAATGAAATCAACGGTTTCCCCTCCGGGTTGTACCACCGCCGGAGCCTCCACCACAAAATGGTCTGAAGTCGTAATAGGAAGTTTGGCTTGGCCAAACACCCGGGGCGGGAACAAACACAACACCCACACCCATCTGATAAAAGCTTTCATAACAGCTTCCTCCTTAAACCACCGGAGACTCCCGAAATCCGGCACTTTTAAACAAGACTTGCGTGGCATATACAAAAAAGCGCGGGAATCTGTACCCGTTGCCCGTTCATTTTATCAAGGCCTTCGCATGCCCAATCACTCCAAACGAACAACTCCAGAAGCCCACGCCGATATGTATACCAATCCCCTAAGTCAGCACCCCGCGACAGGGTGCTGACAAGAAAGGGATGTATATAACACACCCACAGGACATCTACTGTTACCTTGCTCTTGGAGTAATTACCGAAGTTGCGAAGTTCAGATAAAATAAGAGCAGAGCGCCAAGTAAACGCCTTTTCCATATATGGTATTCCCCTCACCCGCCTTGCGAACAAGGCACCGGCGTGGAAACACATTGCAAATGTAACACTTTCTTTATAATAAAAGAAATAATAAAGGAGAAATCAACCTCCCTCACTTGTAAATCAAAAATATAGCCGGCACTTTGGACAAATCCGGAAGAGGGTGCTTCTTCCATTCCTGCACCGTGCGAGTCTTGATATACTCTTCCTTGCAGGTTATGCCTGCCGCCACACAAAGGCGGGTCTGTGGACGGCATGCCCGAAGAACCTCCTCGAACATCTTGGCATTACGGTAAGGGGTTTCGATGAACAGTTGGGTCTGATGTTCCGAATATACCCGCTGTTCCAACATTTTAATGCGCTTGGCCCGTTCTGCCGGGTCTATCGGAAGATAACCGTTGAAAGCAAAACTCTGTCCGTTGAAGCCGGACGCCATCACGGCCAAAATCATGGAAGACGGCCCCACTAAAGGTATGACCCGCAGTCCCTTGCGTTGGGCTATGGCCACCACATCGGCTCCAGGGTCGGCCACTGCCGGACAACCGGCCTCGGAAATCACGCCGACCGGCATGCCTTGCTCCAATGGACGCAGATAGGACGCAAACGCCTCTGAAGAAGCATGCTTGCCCATGGCAAAAAAAGTCAACTCGTCTATATTGATGTCCCGGTCCACCTTTTTCAGAAAACGGCGGGCCGAACGCAAATCTTCCACGATGAAAAACTTGATGTTCCGGATAATCCCTGTATTATAATCCGGCAAGACCTGCGAATGGGGCGTATCCCCCAACGTGACAGGTATCAAATAAAGTGCTGGTTCCATTATTTTTTGTTTGCAGACGGATGATACCCCGACTCGCGGAGAATCTTTCCATAATCGTTCTCACGAAGCAATTCACCAATCGTTACCCGGGGATGTGATTTCATATAATGGTCTATGATTTGCAAGCCCAACCACAAACCTATCTGGTCCGGACTGTCCTTCCCGATATAAGGCGTGGTTCCACGAGGCTCCATAAAAAGCCTGATCATCGTCAAGTCGGCAGAAGTCAGGGCACCATGCCCCATCAACCAATTCCACACATTGGTTTCGTTATCCTTGTACCAAAGCACGCGTTCTTCTTCAAAACCGGCCTCTTGCTCCAAAGAAATATTCCGGCAATGCGCAATCACCCAATGTATCTTCCCGTAATCTGAGATGTAATCCAACAACGTATGCACCTTACCGTCCGGCAAAGGATATTCATGGGACAGATAATAGAACAAAGCATCCGACACCAACCAACTCCGGTCCATTACCCGACGCTGATAATCATGATAATATTTGCGGTACAAAGGATAGTCACGCCCCAAATACTTGTCCAAGCTAATGCCCAACAAGCTATCGCCCACCACTATGCTTTGGTTCAAACCGGATATCTGAGTATACATGAACGGTATACGGAAACTGGGATCAGCATCCTTGACCTGTTCGAATACCGAAGAGATTTCAGCTTCCTCCGCATTCAAATCCGCATACTCATCATGCACGTCTTCCAACAACACCTGCATGGTAGAGTCGAGATAATACTCCCGCAAACGTTGTTCGATGCGTGGATCCTCTACGGAGCCGATTGTCAACACCTCTTCTATAAGCAACCGTGTCGCAGCCGGATATTCCGTATTCATACGTTGGAGCGAAGTGAAACTATTCAAGGAAACGAACTCATCAACCAAACGGTCATAACGGAATATCTTTTCTCCTTTATCCGATTGGCTATCCGTCCACCAGGGAACGGAACTCCACCGACAAGAAGAAAAAAACATAGTCAGGCCTACCAATATCAATAAAGCTCGTTTCAAAACTTATTATTCGTTAAATACGCATACAAATATACAAACAAATACATTAACCACAAACTATTTTACTAAAAAAAGCAAAAACAAAACTATATATGGGGCAAATCGGAGTATTTATGACGATTTTGGAAATAGTAAGCCCACAAAATACTGAACCGAGCTTGTTCCGGAACCGGGTTCACGACCATACGGGACAGGTTTTCTTTCCGGGCAGCCCGAAAATCTTCCTTTTGCTTTCTGAAATCGGCCCTCGCCTGAAACACAGCCAGAAAAGACCGCCGCTCCCCTTTCAGCAAAAATTGGAGGGCAGCCAACCTGTCCAACCAAAAACGACAACGCATGACCGTACTCAGACGTTCATCCGGCAGATTCTTATAAAGCATATAAAGGTTATTCCGGAAATTCAAATAGGTCTTATGCGGGTTTTCCTTGGACAACGTGCCTCCCCCTACATGATAAACCACAGCCGACGGCACACAGACAATGCCGTATCCGCGACTGCGTAACCGCCAACAAAAGTCAATTTCCTCCATGTGGGCAAAAAAGCGGGCATCCAAACCTCCGGCTTCGCGATAAACGGCACTACGTACCATCAAAGCGGCTCCGGGGGCCCAAAAAACAGGGGCCACTGTATCATATTGCCCCTCATCGGTTTCCACCGTATTCATGACACGCCCCCTGCAATACGGATAACCCCAAGCATCCATATACCCTCCTGCCGCTCCCGCATACTCGAACTTATCCGGTGCATGCCAACTTAGGATTTTAGGTTGGCAGGCTGCTACCTCCGGATGGGTATCCAAATACTGCGACATGGGAGAAATCCAATCATCTTTCACCTCCACGTCCGAATTCAGCAAAACAAAATATTCGGCCTCAATCTGTGCCAAAGCCCGGTTATACCCTTCGGCAAAGCCGTAATTCCGTTCCAATAAGATTGTTTTCACAGCAGGAAAATCTACCGAAAGAAGCTCCAACGACTTATCCGTAGAAGCATTGTCGGCCACATATACCTCTGCCGATGTATGAGCCAACACACCAGGCAAAAAGCGACGAAGCATTTCTTCTCCGTTCCAATTCAAAATGACTACGGCCACCTTGTCCATATCCGTCCTCTCCTATTATTATAATAAGGTGGCACGTAAAGCCGACCTGCCTGCATTAAAATCTCCCAAACGTACACGGACAATCTGATTGTCCAGATTCCCTTCGACAGGCAATTCCACCCGGATATAGTTGGCTGTAAAGCCATGCATCACTCCTTCCGTCCGGGACTTTTCCAACAGGACCTCGGCCTCGGTTCCGATGTAACGCCGATAAAATGCCTCCCATTTTACATCGGACAACTCCAATAGCCGTTGGCTGCGCCGATGTTTCTCCTCTGGCGAAACAGAATGTCCTATTTTCAGAGCCATCGTTCCGGGGCGCTCCGAATAACTGAACACATGCAACTGGCTCACATCCAACGAACGAATGAAACCGAATGCTTCTTCAAAACATCCATCCGTCTCGCCCCGCGTACCTACAATCACATCCACACCGATAAAGGCATCAGGCATCAGCTCTTTCACACGTGATATCTTCTCGGCAAAAAAATTTGTAGTATAACGGCGACGCATAAGTTTCAGCACTTCATCGCTACCGCTTTGTAACGGTATATGAAAATGGGGCATAAACGCACGCGACTCCGCACAAAAAGCCAACACGTCCTCTGTCAGCAAATTAGGTTCGATGGAAGATATACGGTAACGGGCTATACCTTCCACCCGGTCAAGCGCTTTCACCAAATCCAAAAAGCTTTCACCGGTAGTCTTACCGAAATCTCCGATATTGACACCTGTCAATACAATTTCTTTTCCGCCTT
>ERZ860264.1444-NODE-1444-length-16148-cov-3.145467_pt1 | contig 16148 bp, 9 predicted proteins | sample MGYA00509980_ERZ860264 | MGnify/ENA primary metagenome ERZ860264 (study PRJEB30046, sample SAMN00715212) | human gut metagenome | study: EMG produced TPA metagenomics assembly of the A metagenome-wide association study of gut microbiota in type 2... | reverse complement strand
CCCGTTTTCACCTTCAAGGCGCTGCACTTTTTCGCCGGTGTAGACGTCGACGTTGTGTTCTTCGAGGTCATGCCTGACCATGTCGGACAGGCTGGCGGACATGACGCCGGGCATGGCCTGCGGCATGAATTCCACCACGCTGGTCTTGATGTCCCACATGTCGGCGAAATCGACCTTGCGGAACATATATGACAGTAACAGTACCGTGAGAGCCAGCGGTATGAGCCACCGCACGGCGTATGTAAGTATTGTCTTCAGTATTTTCATCTTTTGTCAGGCTGACATGTCAGGGATCAGAGCAGAAACTCCACTTCCTTGAACATGAAAATCGAGGTGCTCCCGGAGGCCGTGTCGAGTATGGTTATGGGACCTTCGGGCGATACGTCCGTTATGACGCCCGGGAATGTCTCGCCCGTATCGCGGCGTCTGAAGGGATGTGTCGCACCGTCTCCCCGCCAGAGGCGTCTCTTGAATTCCCTGTGCATTTCCTCGCGGCCTTCGGGCGTAGCGGCGAGTGAAAGCCTCGCCTCAAGATGTGCCCCTACGCGCGCCGCCACACGGCTGATATCCGTATCGGCGCCGAGCAGGTTCGCCATCGAGACAGGGTTGGGAGCGTCGCTTCTGAATTCCCGCTGGTTCACATTAAGTCCGACGCCTATGCGGGTGTCGGTTATGGCCGAGCCGGTAAGCGAATGCTCGATCAGTATGCCGGCGATCTTGCTGTCACCCGCATATATGTCGTTCGGCCATTTCACTTTCGCTTCGATGCCCGTTTCCTCCAGAAAATCGGCTATGGCGAGAGCTGTGGCCTCGCTTATGGCGAACTGCTCGCGAGGCGCTATACCCTTAGGACGGTGGAGCAGGGTGAAAGTCAGGTTTCGCCCAGGCTCGGACTCCCATGAATTGCCGCGCTGCCCGCGGCCGGCGGTCTGCGTGTCAGCGATCACCATGGTCATGTCGTCGAGTTCGCCGGCATGCACGGACACATAACTGTTGGTGGAATCCACCTGTTCGAGTAGCAGAAAATTCATGGTGTCAGTCGTTGAAGGTTATCGTGCGCGAACCGTCGGCGCCCACCGAGATCTCCACAAAGAGAGTGTCGTCGGGAAGAAAGGTGTCGACATTCTCCGGCCATTCCATAAGACAGAGCGCGTTCGAGTCGAAATATTCGTCGAGACCGAGGTCAAGGGCCTGTGCGTCATCGTCTATGCGGTAGAAGTCAAAATGATAGACCGGACTGTCTGCGGCATCGCGATACTCGTTTATTATGCTGAAGGTGGGAGAGGATACGTCGTCCGAAACCCCGAGCGCCCTGCAGAGCGCGCTTGTGAAAGTCGTTTTCCCGGCCCCCATCGGCGCGCGGAACGCTATATGGCGGCTGTCGCCTATGGCGTCCAGAAACTCTCGGGCCGCACGGTCGATATCATTCTCCGTAGTTATCGTTATCTTCATGATGTCATAAATTTCATCTTGAAGTGCAAATTTAGCGATTTTTTGATTAAATTTGCCCTTTAAAGCGAATAATAGACGTTTTAATACTGAAATAACTCAAAAATCATATAAAAGACAATGGGAAAAGTCATGATCATCGGCGCCGGAGGCGTGGGTACTGTCGTAGCCCACAAGTGCGCCCAGCATCCTGAGGTATTCAGCGAGATAGTGCTCGCCTCGCGTACAAAATCAAAATGTGACGATATCGCCGCCAAAGTAGAGGCAAAGACCGGCACGCATATTGTCACCGACCGCGTCGATGCCGACTCGGTGCCTGAACTCTGCGAGCTCTTCCGCCGTCACCGTCCGTCGCTTGTAATCAATGTGGCGCTTCCTTATCAGGACCTTACCATCATGGAGGCCTGTCTCGAATGCGGCGTCAACTATCTCGATACCGCCAACTACGAGCCGAAAGATGAGGCCCATTTCGAATATTCATGGCAGTGGGCGTTCCGCGAGCGCTTCGAGAAAGCGGGTCTGACCGCGATACTCGGCTGCGGTTTTGACCCGGGCGTGTCGGCCATTTTCGTGGCTTACGCCGCCAAACACCACTTCTCGGAGATGCGCTATCTCGACATAGTGGACTGCAACGCCGGCAACCACGGCAAAGCCTTCGCCACCAACTTCAATCCCGAAATCAATATCCGCGAGATCACCCAGAAAGGCAAATACTGGTCGGACGGCAAATGGGTGGAGACCGAGAATCTCGAAGTGCACCAGCCGCTTACCTATCCCAATATCGGCGAACGCGAGAGCTATCTGCTCTACCATGAGGAGCTTGAAAGTCTCGTCATCAATTTCCCGACAATCCGCCGCGCACGTTTCTGGATGACATTCGGTCAGGAATATCTGACACACCTCCGCGTAATCCAGGATATAGGCATGGCGCGTATCGATCCTGTGATGTATAACGGCCAGGAGATCATTCCGATCCAGTTCCTCAAGGCTGTTCTGCCCGATCCCGGTTCACTCGGAGAGAACTACACGGGCGAGACCTCTATCGGCTGCCGAATCTCCGGTCTTGACAAAGAGGGGAAGGAATCGACATATTACATCTACAACAACTGCTCGCACCAGGCCGCATATCAGGAGACCGGCGCGCAGGCCGTAAGCTACACCACAGGCGTTCCCGCCATGGTCGGCGCCATGATGTTCATGACCGGCAAGTGGGTAATGCCCGGAGTGCACAATGTCGAGGAATTCGATCCGGATCCGTTCCTCGCCACACTCGCCGAGAACGGACTTCCCTGGAATGTGATCGTCGACGGCGATCTTGAGTTCAATGACTGATTATCCGGCTAACCTACTGACACGATTATGAAACTTCTTGCAATATCATTGGGGCTGGCAGGTGTGACCGCACTCGCGGCCACAATGCCGATGCCCGGCTCGATCTCGACATCGGGACAATCCACCCTGATCGGTACTGGTCACGGCACTGTGGCTGTCACTCCGATCACTCCCGACATCTTCAAAGTGTCGCGTATCCCTTACGGAGAGAAAAAATTCAGTTTTCCCCGTTCGCAGGCATCCGTGCTGTCTCCCTCTTCGGAAGGCGTCACCTGGTTTGCTTCCCCGACAGAAGTCACGTTCCGTTCGGCCTCGACGATTGTCAAGGTCAACCGCCTCACCGGACGCACGATCTTTCTTAACGCCGAAGGTGACACCATCCTTTCGGAAGCCGGAGGCGTGGACAACAGCGGCGATCTGAAGCGTGTGTCCCTACGCAACGGGATTGCCCAGAATCTGTACGGAGGCGGCGAACGCGGGCATTCACTTCGTCTGAACGGTGACACGCTTGTCATGTTCAACCGTCAGAACTACGGCTATGTGGCTGGCGATCCCCGTATCTCGCAGATGGGTATCACTGTGCCCTGGTTCGTTTCCGACGCCGGCTACGGCGTACTGTTCGACGACTACAACCGCGCCTCGCTCTCGCTTGGCAAGGACTCGATAGTCTATGAATCGGAAACTCCCAAACCGCTTTCCTATTACTTTGTCAACGGCGAGGGCTCACTTGCGGGCGCGACTTCACGCTATACCGAACTGACCGGACGCCAGCAGCTCCCTCCCTTCTGGGCGCTGGGCTATATCACTTCGCGCTATGGCTATCACAACGAGCAGGAGGCCCTTGGCGCTATAGATTCGCTCAAACAGCGTGATTATCCCGTCGACGGAATCGTGTTCGACCTCTACTGGTATGGCAAGGAGACCGACATGGGACGCCTTGAATGGAACAAAGACCAGTTCCCCGACCATCGCCGCATGCTTGACTCCCTCAACCGCATGGGAGTGCATACCGTCCTCATCAACCAGCCTTATATCAACAAGATCGGTGCGATAGACAACTACAATATGCTGAGCGAGGCCGGAATGCTTGTCAAGGACTCTGCGGGCAATACCCATGACGTCACTACATGGGTAGGCGATGCAGGAATGTTCGACATGTCAAATCCCGCCACACGCGCGTGGCTGTGGAACCGCCTCAAAGGTCTGACCGAGGATGGCGTTTCGGGATGGTGGGGCGATCTCGGCGAACCCGAGGTGCATCCTCTGACCATAATGCATGCCAACGGCGAGACTGCGTCGCAATATCATAACGTATACGGCAACGAATGGTCCAAGACCATCTATGATGGTCTGAGATCCGATTTCCCCGACATGCGTCCCCTTCTTATGATGCGTGGAGGCACGGCCGGGCTGCAGCGTTACAGTGTATTCCCCTGGACCACAGATGTGTCGCGCAGCTGGGGCGGTTTTGTGCCTCAGGTGGCGCTCATGCTCAATTCGGGACTTTCCGGTCTCGGTTATATGGGTTCCGATGTGGGCGGTTTTGCGGTTGATCCCGCCGAGCCTTATCAGCCTGAACTTTATGTGAGGTGGCTGCAGATGGGCACGTTCTCGCCGATGTTGCGCACACATGCACAGCTGAAGCCGGAACCTTACCACTATCCGCAGCACGACGCCATAATCAAAGATTTCATAAAGCAGCGCTACCAGTGGCTTCCCTACAACTATACCCTTGCCTATGAGAATACTGTCGAGGGTCTGCCTCTGGCACGTCCTGTCAACTTCCATTCGGAAGGGGGTACGGTCGATGCGAACGTGACCGATGAATATCTCTGGGGATCGGAAGTGCTTGTGGCGCCGGTATTCAAGAAAGGCGCCCGCAGCCGCAAAGTCTATTTCCCGGCAGGAGACACCTGGATCAACTGGAACAAGCCCTCGCAGACCTTCGCCGGAGGCACTACGGCCACTGTAGCCGCACCTCTCGAGGAGATGCCGATGTTCGTAAAGGCCGGAAGCTTTATCCCGCAATATATGCGTCCGATAGAGAATGTCAGCCAGTATGATCCGATGTTCCTGACGGTCAAATATTTCCCGTCGAAAGAATCGTCATCGTTCACCGTGTTCGACGACAACCGGCTCAGTCCGACATCTCTTTCAGACGGCCAGTATCAGCTGACTACCTTCACCGCTGTTCCGCAGGGACGCAAGCTTGAGATCGACATAGAGTCGGAAGGTTCCTATAAGGAGATGCCCGAAGGCCGTATGATCACGCTTGAGATTCCCGGCATAGCGCGTCCCGCGCGGGTGACGGTCGGCGGAGAGAGGCTGACGGAGGTTTCCACGCCTAAGGCGATCCGCAATTCGGCGTGGTGTTACAACGCGGCGACCCGTACGCTGACTATCGGTTTCGGTTACGCCTACAAGCCTCTGAAACTCGTCATCGATTGATCCGACCACACCCTCGTGAACAGGAGTGGGATGCGAGTCGTAAATTTTTGAGGAAACACATATTGACAAATTATCAACACCTTCCATCATACAGGCGTAATGATGGAAGGTGTTGATTTATAAGAAGTGTTACGGTATTGTTATTTTACTACGACCTTGCAGCTTTTGCCGCCGGAAATCTTGATATAGATACCGTTTGACGGATTGTCTACGCGTATGCCCTGAAGAGTGTAATATATGGCGGCGGTGTCCGGTTTATCCTCGATTATTCCATCGACTCCCGAAGGATCGTCTGTTATTAACACATTGTCAATGGCGGCATATTTTGCAAAACGGTCGCGGTAGTACCAGCGTATCTGAGCTTTATGCCCGGCGGCGTACTGGCTAATGTCAATCTTCTGCGATCCGTCAGTATCCTCTTTGAAACTGTACGCTGTTTCCCAGGTCTCGCCGCCGTCGGTTGAAACCTGAAGATCAAGAGCGCAAAGTGACAGCATGCGTGGCGAAGTATAAAACAGATCGAACATAACTGCGATTTCATCGGTGTTCGTACAGTCGATTGTCGGGGTGACAAGCATTCCGCACATGTCCGCACCCGGGATTACTTCGCTTGAGATCGAGGCAAACTCACCACTGAATGCTGCAGGTACGTCTATGCCGTACCAGTTGTCGAATCTCCACAGGTAAACTGATTTGACGGCATCGAAGCCTTTTTCTACGCTCCATCCGGCCGGCAGATGGCCTCCGTCGAAATTCTCGACCAAAGGAAGAGCATGAGTCGCAGGCTCTCCGGCATCAATGTATGCCGGAAGCGAGCGCGTACCGTCGGCATAGACGGCATGCACGCTGTATCTGCATTTTTCATTCAGCTTCCCGTCAAGCGGCAGTGTCATTTCAGTTGTTGATTCCTTAAGCTTTTCGTTGCCACGGTATACGTCATAACCTGTCGGCGATGAAGGCCCGGCCGGCTTGTCCCACAGCAGAGTGCCGTTTTCCACACGGACATTTTCAGGCGGATAAGATGTGCCGCAGGCTACGGTCACCCGAGCCGGATCGGAGGTGCCGAGAGGATTGGCATATTCCGCGATGACTTCATAACTGTATACTCCCTTGTAAAGACCGGTCTGCCCCATGCCGGTTTCCTCAAGTTCATACCCTATGCGTGCGCCGTCACCAAAAACGTTATAATATATCGGATCGCGCCCGTCCGGTTTATTCCATGACAATGATATGTCATATCTGCCGGTGTCCTCATGGAAAGTGACATCGGCCCGCAGGTCTGCCGGGGCAGGCACAGGTTCGTCGGAAATAGTATATTCAGTCTTTGCGCTTTCGAACATTTCATATGCCGCGATATCCATAACGCACACTTCGTATTCATAAGTGCCTGCTGCTTTCTGTTCGGTATCGCGCCAGAAACGACGTCCAAGTTCGTCTGTCACCTGTTCGCCGTCACGGAAAACTATGAAATAATATCCTTCGGTAGCCTCCGGAGTGCGGGCGGGATTGTGTCTGGCCACCTGACCTGATGATTCGCCGGTTTCAGATATACTTGAGAAGCAGATGTCATCTATGGCCCATATGCCGTAAAGACTTTCTTCCTCACTGCTGAGCGCCTGGAATGCTACGAGGGTATTTTCGTCAGTGGTCTCGCCAAGAAAGAGTGATACCTGTTGCATCACATCGCATTGGTCAAGATCGTGACGGCCGTCCCACAGGATATTCCATGTCTCGCCTCCGTCCCGGCTTATCTTTACATAATAATGATCCGGGAAATCGGGATCAGCTCCGAATTCAACCACTTCCGGCGGTATAAAGCTCCAGAATTCAAGGTATTGTGCATTGGCGGGAGCTTTCATGACGAGCCATTCGTTCTGGGGGAGGTTTTCATCGTGCATGGCGATCATCGCGCTGCATGAGCCGGAATGAAGCAGAAACTCGTCTCCTTCCCCGGTAAAATAGTCAGGATAGCGGAACCATGTGGAGGTCTCGGTCGCATTATCGGAACTTCGGATTTCCCATCCTTGCGGCAGGAACGAGTCTCCCTCGAAACCATATTCATACGTGGGATTCGCAGGAACACTCCAGTCCCATGTCAGAAGAAGATCCGAACCGTCGGGGGTGACTGTAAGATTACGTGGTGCCCCTTTGACCCAGTCGGGTGCGGCGCACATCGCGGGCAATGCTGCGGCGGAAAACGCCATCATCGCAATAATCAATTTCTTGTTCATAGTCATTATCGGTTTAAATATTGTTGGATTTATCAATTGCCGTCCGAGGCAAACAGTATAGGTTTACAATTTATCGGGGGGATTCCTGTCGGTTAATCATATTATCCTTATTCCGACGCTTGCAAAATTCGATATTTCAAAGCGTTTTACCATAAAAAACATATGTACAATATATGTACAACCCTGTAAATATGTCATTTTATTGACAAAAATCCTTAAATTTGCCACATGAACAGATTGCTTCTCGCTTTTATATTGATTTTGCTTTTTGTCGGCTGCGAGAAGCCGGCTCCCATTGATCACGTGTTTCAGTGGCCATCGTCAGGAAATGCGGAGGCGGACTCCGTGTTGCTTGGATATGAAAGAATGAGAAGTAAACTCGGCAGAGATCTCTCCTCATCGTTCTTTTATCGGAGTCTGGACAGCATCGCCGCTACAGAACCGGACAATAAAATTTTGCAATTCCGTGCGGCATATCTTAAGTCCATGGATATACCTGCTTTCGACCATAAGCGTCAGCAGTCCGTCCTCGATTCGGTCGAGACGCTTATTGATTCGGCCGAGTGTCCTTATGACTGGCATCGGTTGAAGATCCTCCAGTCCGAGCTGGTATTTGATATGTCGAGGCGTTATGAAATACTTGCCCACTGTATAAATTATTTCAGAAAGATGCATATGCCCTATGAAGAAGCCATGAGTCTGAATGCCATGGGCAACGTGATGTATTTCCTTCAGGATACGGTGCGCGCACTCGATTATTACCGGCAGGCCGAGAAGATTTATCTGAAAGGGGGGCAGGAACGCAACGTTTATATTGTCAGGCTTAATATAGCTCTCGCTTCACCCCTTGATGTCAGAGAAAATATATACGGTTCTCTGAGGAATGATCCCGAGGTCATGAAAGATGACTATATACGGGAGCGGTTGCTTCAGAACTCATTTATCTATCTTGACTCAGTGCAGTTTATTGACGAGGCCATCGTATTGGCGCAGAAACATAATTATATAGATCAATTGCCTGTCATGTTGTCGATGAAGGGGGACTGGCTCTCACGTCATGGCAATCCGGAGGAGGGGCTGCAGTATATAAAGAAAGGCATCGAACTCTCTTCGGGCAATGAATCCTCGCGCCGATATCATTACCTGATATACAGGCATATGGCTCAGGCCTACAGATCACTTGGGGATTATGAGATGTCGGCCGCCATATTTTCCAAGTGTATCAATGTCCGTGACAGTATAGATGCAGAGATGAACGGGCCGGGGATAACTCATCTTGACACACTGTCTAAAATAAAAATAGTGGAGCAGAGCGAGCAGCTGAGGCGTTATCGCCTTGCGCTGTGGCTCGGCATATCTATAGTGGCGCTTGTGGCGGCTCTGCTGGTCACTGTTTTCTATATAAAGAAAAGGAATGCCGAACGCAAATATAGTGACAAGGTCGCCGAAGAGGAAAAAAGACAGACTCATCAGACTCTTATGGCGCATACTATCGTACTTGAGGAAAACGAGCGGCTTATATCGGATATTACCGATCAGCTGAATGTGCTGAAAGACAACAGGACGATTGACGCAACCACCGCCGACACAGTGGCGCGGATGCTGCGTGTACACAAAGGCAATGAAAATACGCGGCAGAGTTTTCTGAAACTAAGCAGTGAACTTGACGCCGATTTTATAGCCAGGCTGAAAGACGCTTTCCCTGCATTGTCGGAGAGTCAGCTGAAACTTGCGTCCTTGCTGGCTGCAGGGCTTGACAGCAGGCAGATAAGTAACATACTGAATATAGAACCGGCCTCGGTATACCGCGGAAGAAGTCGTCTGCGTATCCGCCTTGGCCTTGATGCGGATCAGAGTCTCGAGGATTTTCTGCGCAGATTCAATCGTGTGCCGCCCCGTTCCGATTAGTAGTGTCGTTATTCACTGATGGAGTTGAGGAGTTGCTGTAGGGATTCGTCCGAGTCGAGTCCCATCTTTTGTTTCAGACGCCAGCGGTTCTGCCATATTGTCTCCGGTTTGACCGACATGAGATGCGCTATGCGGTTTGTGTCAAGTCCCATTTTTATGAAGCAGCACAGCTGCACCTGTTTTGTCGACAGTGTGGGAAACTTCTTGCGCAGTTCTTTCTCAAAATCGGGATGCAATCCGGTGAATGCCTCTATGAAATTGTTCCAGTCGGATGATTCGGCAATGCTTACGCGCAAAGACGAAAGGATCCTGCGTTTGTCCTGATTGGAGATGCCGTTCTCGTTGCCGCCGGTTGAAACGATCTCGGCCATGTCGCGCAGCCGGTTCTCCTTTTCCTTTGCCGACATGATCGACAATGCCGCGGCATGATAGCTTTTGTCCCGTTCCTTCGTGGCCTTTGCCATCATGGTTTTCATGCGCCCATGTCTTATCATAAGAATAATGATGATCACTGCTCCTGTCACCAGAATAAGCAGCACCGCGATCACCGCGATGAGCCGGTCTTCTCTCTTTTTCTGCCGTAGCATGAGCCGTTCTTTCTCAAGTTCTACGGCATAGTTTATTCGCGCCGTGGCGGTCGGGTTTGCATCTTGTCGTGCCGAATCTTCATATTCTTTCATCAGCCGATAGTAGCGGCAAGCTTTCAATGAGTCCCCGTCTTCGATAGCAAGATCATGATAGATACGGCACATTTCCGCACGATGACTGAAATTGTTTACGTATTTTATACCTTTGAATGACATATCGGCATATAGAGAGGCGGAATCCATTATTCCGGATTTTCTCAATTCATCGGCTATCAAAGCTTCCGCAATTGCTTTTCTCCCGGCAAATGCCTTGTCATTCTTTATTATGCCATATGCTTCTTTCAGATATGTGGCATCGTGTAGAAATGAATAGGCGTTTACAAGCAAAGCCGAGTAAAAATTTATGTTGTTTGCATATGTCTTGTCATTAAGCATTTCGAGAATAAGACTGTCGCGTGCCGTAGAGTCCCCCATGCAATCATACATTATAGTGATATTGATTTTGTTCTTGAAAGCTGTTTCGCTATAGTTGATTCCGCGGAGTATAGTATCTGCCTTTTTTGAAGATTGCAAGGCAAGGTTATAATCAGCCACCGCGAGATATCTTTGTGACAGATAAATCAGATTGGCGGCAAGGCTTACACTGTCTTTTGTTTTGGTGAAATAATTCAGTTGTTCTAAAAGCTTTTTATGGACTGTATAGTTTGAAATGCTGTCGACAAAACCTTCCCGCGATTTTATTCGGTAAAACAGATAAGTATCCGATGCCGAATCGACAGTTTCCTTTAGACTGTCAATTTTAGCCAATGCCTCTTTGCTTTTGTGGCGTAGCCCGAGAATGCCGGTCTCGAACAATACTAACCTTGCATTAAGATTGCCGGTATAGGATAGAGTGTCGGCTACTCTTCTTAACTTTGAAAGAAGTATTTCGGCAGAGTCTGCGGATTCATCATTATTGATTGTGCGCTCAATTGCGAGAGTGAGCGAATCAGCTTCGGGGGAAATTCTCTCCCAACCGAGTGGATTCAGTTTTCCTCTGTCAGTGCATCCCGACATCAGCGATATCACCGACAGTAATAACAATCCTCTTATGATATTCCGGGTCATGTATGTTTTAATTAAAGGCATTCTAAGGTAGTAATTATTTCCCTCTTGTGCAAATACGGGGAGTGTCGTGTATATCTGTTGCCAGTGATATTTTTTGGAATTATTGGTTTGTGGATATTGTAATTATTTAATTATAAATATTTTGGATAATGTAGAGGGTTTGTAGAAGTGGTAAATTTGGTGATCGTGAAGCAAAAAGTATATCTTTGCGAATCTCTAAATTTTTTGATTTATGAAAAAGATTTTTACTTTACTCGCAAGTATGGCTTTGCTCACGGGCGCCAATGCGAAGACAGTTCCTGTATCGGTGATAGGTAAGCCATCGCGTGCGGAAGCCGTGACATTGGCCGGAAAAATGAGATCATTGCCTTCTCTGGTAAAAAAAGCAAAATCCGCAGAAACCGGCGTAAATGCGGAATTTATTCTCGACAAGGAGAAACAGCAATATGTCTTTACTCTCATAGCAGTCGAATCCCAATCTGTAGAAGAAGGATATTACGAACCGGATCAGCTGTCTGAAACTTCATTTTCATTCGTACTCCCTGAGGGTACATATGATTTTATGGCTATAATAGATGACGATGAGGCCGCCGAGAGAATAATCCTTATCAAAGAAGACGTGGAAATTGGTGCGTCGGCTGTAGATCTGAAATTCGATCCTGCAACAGCTTCTTATACCACACGTATTTCACATGTTGATTCGCAAGGTAATAAGCTCACTCTTCCCTCATATACAGATCCATCCAACTGTACTACAGGAGACTTTATAGATCTTGTGACGCATAATGGCGTCCTTGTCTGGGCGGGCGAGACACTTGCATATATGGAATGCAATTATATTCTTACCACTGATAGGCCGGACAGCCGTTTTTCTATGGTGCGTTCGGATATAATAGGCGCGGAAAATGAAGTGGTTTCTTATCTCATTCCTGTTGATTACAGTAAAGAGATATGCGGGCCGGTGTCATCTGCCGGATGGCAGGTTTCTGACCAGAGTTATGCCAGTACGCCTATTACGGATGCATATGATCAGTACTATATTGATAAACTCGGGCATCCCTCTTATTTTACCTTTGTGTGCCGTGGCATCATTATAGGTGAAGAGTGGTGGGGAACGACAGGACTCGGTGTATTTGATATGCCTTGCAATTCGCAGCGAATCGCAATGTGGGCACCTGAAGATTACGACGGTCCGTTTGATATAGCCATATCACCGTCGGCAGATGTGTTTAGCGGTGATGATTCGAGCGTACAGGGATTGCCTCTGGTGAGATCCGGGGAGGGCTTGATCCAGATAGGACTTAATTTTGCCACAGGGAGTAAGAACACGACATTCATGGCCACCTCTGCAGATAAAAGCATCAAGAATCAGAATCCGCGTTTTGCTGTTGTCCCTTCTCCGGGTATGCGGGCCAATTGTACCCCTCTCTTTTTCGCTTGCACTGACTATAGCGGTTTCTTCTATACATATAAAGGTCGCTATGGCGAGGATATGAGTTTCGATGCATACGATATATTGAGTTCTATGGACAACGAGACTCTCATGGAAAAACTCGGAGGTCAGCCAAGCGATGTTGTGATATATTCCGATGGAAAACTTATATGTTCCTCACGTCACGAACTTTCTAATCGTCCCGCATGGGTTCCCGGTGCGGAGAACAAGGCTGTCGTCACTATGGATAATGTGCTGATCGATGGTGAAATATCAGGCTGTAACACAGCGACAGTGTGCTGGAATGATTCCAAAGGCAATGGTTTTGCACCGACATTCACGAGTCTTCAGTTTCGGAACTCTCACGATGAAGTGAGTGATCGCTTTGCAAATGCAACTGACGGGGTGCTCGAATTTACTGTGGGAGATCTTGCTTTCGAATACAGTGAAGAAGGCGGCTTTTTCTATTATGATGTCGCGCCGGTCACGGATGTTAAGGCAGAGTATGCTCCGCACGGCAGCACGGAGTTTATGCCGATAGAAGTGACAGAGGATCCAGCCTTGTTTTTCGCTCCTGGTTATGGCAGTTTCTACCGAGGATCTCTCTCATGTGTGGACCGCAAGGCATACGGAGGATGGTTCGACCTCAGACTTACTGCGACGGATGCCGATGGCGCATATGTGGAGCAGGTCATATCTCCGGCATTTCAGATCAAATCCCTTTCAGGAGTCGGTGAAATAAAAGGAGATTCGGAAATCAGCTGGCGTATTGAAGCTGGCGATATCATAGTTTCCGATGATGTGAGCATATATACAGTCGACGGCAGACTATGTTCTGGCGATAATGTATTGCCGGGTGTATATATCCTTAAACACGGTTCCGCATCCAGAAAAATAGTTGTCAGATAAAAAGCTCTCAGGATCTTATATACAGTTTTCACCGCCTTGGAAAGGCGCTGTTCCGAATCAGGCGCGTGGTGTCGGAGCAGCGCCTCTTCGAGGCGGTGAACAGGGATTGGATGCGGGTTGTAAATTTTTAAGATAAAACGTATTGACAAATTGTTAACACCTTCCGTCAGCACAGGCGTGCTGACGGAAGGTGTTAATTTAGTGATAAATAGTGTTATGGTATTTTAGTGGGTATGTGGGTTACGGGGGGTGTCACCGCTTCGGAGAGGGGCTGCTCCGAACTATTGCGATATCATTCACCGCCTTGGAAAGGCGCTGCTCCGAATTTGACGGCGGTTTAAGTTTATTTTGCATTTTGATGCAAGGATTCGGCAGTCAATCGTGCTATCTTTGCCGACGGTATATGCCCGGTGACGGCGCCATTGCGAATTTTATATCACTGTCTAACCACCTGAAAAGACCACTGAATGAAAAAGAAAGGGAGCAAGTCAGATTTTACCCGGCAGCGCGACCGGGAACTTTATGCGCATTTCATGGATATATTGTCTGAATCACGCGGCGTAACGTTGGGAGAGATGTTTGCCATGGCCGCGCGTCGTCCTGCCTCCCGCTTCTGGGTCAGCGAAACGCGCGCCGCCATTGTCATAGGTGCCATGATGCGTGGCGAAGATACGGCTCTTCTCGACAACATGTATGCTGAACGGCGTGCCATGTATGAGGAACTCTTTCGTCGTGTCCGCGCCAAAATGGAGGCCGATCCCGGTCTCTGCATGACCCGTGCAGTCGATGAAGTTGTCTGTGAGCCCGCTCCCCGCTTCTACATCACCGACAAGTCTGCCAAAGTGATAATATACCGCATCCGGCGGCGTATCCGTCTTGAACGTAATCTTAAAGCACTCCGTACCCGATAATGACCTATGACCGTTATGACCGACCCTATTGCCGAGATTCTTGAAGAGAATGAACGCCGCAATGCGTTAAATTCCAGAAAATTCGATCCTGTCAGCGGTGAAGGCTCCACAGGCGGGAGATTCCTGTTTGCCGTGAAGGGTCTTCCCGAGGCATGGTTGCCCGAATCCATGCGGTGTGAGAGGGAAGTGGAGGAACTTGCCGCCTGCGGAGACACCGACACATATCTTGCGCGACAATTGCGGCGCACCCCCGTGCAAAGAGACCGCGAACGGCTTGCCGCGCGGTTCGACCGGTTGCGGATGCGGCACGATTTTCCGTATTGGGCCGCCACGCGTGCCTATATCAAGAACAAGCGCGGGGGCGACGATGTGCTCTTTATCCTAAACCGTCCGCAACGTAAATTTGTAGAGACTCTCGAATCCATGAGACTCGCCGGGCACCCCATACGCCTTATCCTGCTGAAGGCGAGACAATGGGGCGGAAGCACCTGTTCGCAGCTATACATGGCGTGGCTGCAACTCGTCCATCGTAAAGGCCTCAATTCGCTGATCATCGCCCAGCAATGTGTCGGAAGCGAGGAGATAAAAGATATGTTCGACCGCATGATCGGGTGTTATCCCGCGGAACTGCTCGCCGACGAAGGAGAACCTGCAGCGCGTGGCGGAAAACTTGTGGAATGGGTGGGGAAGAGCCGCACCATGTTTCGCGTCACTGCGCGCAACTGCAAGGTAAAAGTCGGCACCGCCGAACGTCCAGATTCCTGTCGTGGGGGAGACTACAGCCTGGTGCACTGCTCCGAAGTGGGAGTCTGGCGCAAGACCCTCGGCAAGACTCCCGAAGACATACTGCGTTCCGCCTGTTCCGGAGTATTGCTGCAGCCAATGACCATGATTGTCTACGAATCCACCGCCAACGGCACAGGCAACTTCTTCCACCGCGAATATGAGGCGGCTCGTCGTGGGCAGTCACAGTTCAGGCCCATGTTTGTCAGCTGGTATGAGATCGACCAGTACTCCCTTCCTCTTGACGAGGAGGAACGGTTGCGGTTAGCGCCGCGTCTCGGGTCTGGCCGCGGGTCGGAAGCGGCGCCCAACGATCGTGAGCAGCCCGGCTCATATCTATGGTGGCTGTGGGAAAAAGGTGCCACGCTCGAGGCTTTGGCGTGGTACATATCCGAACGATCCAAATACTCCGATCACGGACTCATGGCTTCCGAATATCCGAGCGACGATGTGGAGGCGTTCGTCCATTCCGGCGCACGCGTGTTCGACCGTTACCGTGTCGAGGCATTGCGTGCGGCCTGCACGGCGCCGGCGGCACGCGGCGAGATAGATGTCACCGGCGCGGGATATGCCGAAGGTATATATCTGTCCGACCGCGAGCGCAGGGCGTTGCTGCGCCAAGTGGATTTCATACCCCTCGGCTCAGGCGGCTGGCAGATATGGAAACAGCCCGGCGTAGATCCGGGCTGCATGATTTCCGACCGCTATGTGGCGGTGGTGGATGTCGGGGGCAGATCGTCAAAGTCCGACTGGTCAGTGATCGTGGTGTTCGACCGTGCGCCGATGGCGTCGGGAGGTGGACCGGAGGTCGTGGCGCAATGGCGCGGCCACACCGATTTCGACCTGCTTGCATGGCGTGCGGCCAAAGCCGCGGCCTATTACGGCAATGCGCTTCTTGTCATCGAGAGCAACACCCTCGAGACGCGCGATCCCGACCGCGACACCGACGGCAACCAGTCGAATTTCATACTCAACCGCCTGCGCGATGTTTACGCCAATCTCTATGCCCGTCCGCGGAGCGAGGAGGAGATAGCGCGCGGCGCGCCGACAC
>ERZ860264.1423-NODE-1423-length-16318-cov-4.449671_pt1 | contig 16318 bp, 12 predicted proteins | sample MGYA00509980_ERZ860264 | MGnify/ENA primary metagenome ERZ860264 (study PRJEB30046, sample SAMN00715212) | human gut metagenome | study: EMG produced TPA metagenomics assembly of the A metagenome-wide association study of gut microbiota in type 2... | reverse complement strand
TCTGACGGCCTTTCTTCTGGGGCAGGAAGCCCTCGAAGCAGAAACGGTCGCAGGGCAGGCCGCTGGCCACAAGGGCGGGAACAAAGGCTGTGGCCCCGGGAAGACACTGAACCTCAACACCGGCGCGGACGGCCTCGCGGACGAGGAAGAAACCGGGGTCGCTGATGCCCGGCGTACCGGCGTCGCTGATGAGGGCTACGGTCTGGCCGGCCTGAAGACGGCTGACGACGGAGGCGGAGGTGCCGTGCTCGTTGAACTTGTGATGCGACATGAGATGGTTGCTGATGTCGTAGTGTTTCAGCAGGATGCCCGACGTACGGGTGTCTTCTGCCAGCACGAGGTCTGCCTCGCGGAGGATGCGGATGGCCCGGAAGGTCATGTCCTCCATGTTGCCCACTGGTGTGGGGACGATGTATAGTGTGCCCATATTGACGACAAATGTAAGTAATTAATCTCTATCCGCAAAAAAAGGCCGTGCTTTCTTTGCAATTTTTAAAACGTATTTGTACTTTTGCAGCCAAATGACAGGAAACTTAACAGGGGAGACACACCGCCCCGGACGTATCGAAGTGGTGTGCGGTTCGATGTTCTCGGGCAAGACCGAAGAACTCATCAGACGTATGAGGCGGGCGAAATTCGCGCGCCAGAAGGTGGAGATATTCAAACCGGCCATGGACACGCGCTATTCAGAGGACGACGTGGTCAGCCATGACCGCCATTCAATCAAGTCGACGCCGATAGAATCGTCGGCCGAGATTCTGCAGCTTTCGTCCGACATCGACGTCGTCGGCATCGACGAGGCGCAGTTTCTCGACAACGGCATCGTCGATGTCTGCAACACGCTGGCCAACCGCGGCGTCCGCGTGATTGTCGCCGGACTTGACATGGACTACAAGGGCGTTCCGTTCGGCCCCATCCCCGCTCTGTGCGCCATCGCCGACGAAGTGGCCAAAGTCCATGCCATCTGCGTGAAATGCGGCGCTCTGGCCTACGTCAGCCACCGCATCGTGGACAACGACCGGCGGGTGCTGCTCGGAGAGACTGGAGAATATGAACCGCTCTGCCGCGACTGCTACCAAAAGGCAATGAAAAAGGACGTTTAGGAAGAGGACGTTCTATCTTTACCGGCACCCGTGACGCATAACGGAAATACCATAACCTTCAAAAACAGGAAAGGGACAACAGATGATCATCACATTCGACAGATTTGTCAGATGGCTGCTCGGCGGACTGCTGGCTGCCGCCATCATTTGCACGGTAAACTATCTCAGCGGCGTGCTGCTTCCGTTCTTCATCGCATGGCTGCTGGCATATCTGCTCTATCCGATAGTCAGGTTTGTCCAGTACCGCATGCACGTGCCGGGCAGGGTTCTCTCCATCATCGTCACGCTGCTCTTCGTCATAGCCGTAATCGGGGGAATCACATGGCTCATCATACCGCCGATGATTGAACAGTTCGAACGGCTGGGCTATCTCGTCGGGCGCTATCTCCACGAGACGACGAACATCACCAACTTCCCCGCCGCTATACAGAGATGGATGGCCGAAAACCGGCGGACCATCGAGGAACTCTTCCACGACGACAGCGTCACCGACGCCATACGCCAGACCATGCCGAAGATGTTTGCCCTTATAGGGAAGACGGCAAACATAATCATGAGCGTCATTGCGTCGCTCATCACCCTGCTCTACATGTTTTTCATCCTCATGGACTACGAGAAGCTGGCCGACGGCTTCATTCGGCTGTTCCCGCCGAAGAACCGTCCGTTCTGGCGCTCGCTGGCCGACGACGTCGAGCGCGAGCTGAACAGCTACATACGCGGCCAAAGCCTCGTGGCCCTCTGCATCGGAATACTCTGCTGCATCGGCTTCACCGTCATCGGTTTTCCCATGGCCATCGGCCTCGGCATTATGATCGGACTCATGAGCCTCATCCCATACGTCCATACGCTCGCCCTCATTCCCATCGTATTTCTCTCGGCACTCAAAGCCGCCGACACCGGCCATAACTTCTGGATCATCCTCGCCTCGGCGCTGGGTGTCTTCGCCATCGTACAGGTCATTACCGACATGGTTCTCGTTCCCAAAATCATGGGCAAGGCAATGGGCCTAAACCCAGCCATACTGCTTCTCTCACTGTCTGTCTGGGGCTCGCTCCTCGGTTTCCTCGGACTGATCATCGCCCTTCCGCTGACCACGCTGCTCATCGCCTACTACCAGCGCTATGTGACAAAAGAAGTCGCGGGTAGCGAAGCAGTAGCCACTGACGGCAACGGGGAACAATAACAATGAAACAATAACGGCAACATAGTGCTTTTCAAAAGCCCCAGTCAGAGATTTCGGCAAGCAAACAACAGGCAAAACACTCGTAAACAAAACAAAATCGGAACAAAATCAGGCCCTGACGATAAAATCTTTCGGAATAATTTGGCCATATCATAAAAACATACTACCTTTGCACTCGCTTTCCGAATAATCGGTAGCCGGGATCCGTTAGCTCAGCTGGTAGAGCACAACACTTTTAATGTTGGGGTCTTGGGTTCGAGCCCCAAACGGATCACCAAAGAAGGTCTTCAGCAATGAAGACCTTTTCTTTTCAAAGACACTTGCCGCCTCTGATGCTCAATCAGTTATCCATTCTTTTGAGGCAGTATATAAGGTGGTAACACCATCAAAAAAAACGAGAAAAAGCGACACACTTGGACGTAAAAAGCCCCCTCGGGACGGTTTTTGTGTTACCGTAGCTGTGTTACCAATCTCACAAATGTGTTACCATTATGAGTAAGTACGTCAGATTATTCTTCAACCGGAAGAAGAAAGCCACAACAACAGTGGCGGGAGCCATTGAAATCGTAGTTTGCCTACAAAGGGAACGCTGTTATTTTCATTCAGGACATAACGTCACCCTCAATCAATGGGAGAATGGAATGGTGGTTAATCATCCGCGTGCCGTTATTATCAATGAGGAAATCCAAAAGAAAGTGACAGAGTTTGAGCATATTCTTATAGCCATGCAGGTGAATAAGGATGATATGACCATTGCCCAATTCAAAACATACCTAAGTGCAGACGGTGGCAATCGCCGTAATTTTATGGCATGGCTCAGGGAACGTATCAATAATCGTCCGCTTCGCGAAGGTACTCGAAAAGGGCATTTAACCACATACAAAGCACTTGAACGATTCGGCAAGTTCAAAACCTTTGATGATGTAACCTTGCAACATATCTATCAGTTCGACCTTTTCATAAGGGAGGAACAAACCTGTACGATGAAAGGGAAGCCAATCATCAGAAGCCAGGCTGCCATCCACAACTATCACAAACGGTTTAAGTCGTATGTGGCTGAAGCTTTCCGTCTCGGACTTATTAAGGAAAATCCATACGAGCGTTTTCAAGACAAACGTGGGGAGAAAAGCGACCGTCCTCACCTCACCGAAGCACAAGTGAAAAAGCTAATCCGTATGCGGGAAGAAAGCACGGATACCGTAATGAACAGGTATCTTGACTTCTTCCTTTTCCAGACTTTTACAGGTATGGCATACAGCGATGCCAAATCGTTCGATTATGAACAGCACATTGTCACTATTGACGGCAAAGATTACATTGACGGACATCGTATAAAGACAGGGAATGAGTTTGTTACTCCCGTCCTGCCAATTACACAGAAAATCTTGGAACGTAACAATTACAAGATGGAAATAACTTCCAATCAGAAATACAACCAGTTCCTCAAAGGCATAGGCTTGGCTCTCAATTGTTCTTTCCCATTAACCACGCATATTGCCCGCCATACCTTCGCCTGTACGGTGGCTCTCGGGCAGGGTATACCCAAAGAGGTATTACAATTTATGATGGGGCATACCTCAATAAAGACAACTGAAATTTATGCAAAGTTGCCAATGCAATATGTGTCGCAGAATATTGGGGATAAGATGTTCAGAGCGTGGAAGTAAAAATTCAAAAGGGAGATGATGAAAAACATCTCCTTTTTGTTTGCTATTTATGCAGATGGCAAATTAACGATAATCAATTGTCAAGGAATTTCTTACTACTGCTGAAAATCAATATTATATACAGTCCAAGAAACAAGCCGGGTACATTAACTCCCGGAAAACAACTTAAAGATGGTGACAAGGGTTCGATTATTTCAATTTCCTGACTATCTCCCTACATCCTTTCTCGATGGTATTGAAGCATGTGTAATATACCTGTGCTGACTGATAGTGAGGATCCGGGAGGTCTGAAGATTCTCCGAAACAGATGTCGTTAAATAATGCGATACAATTCCAATGTGATGGATCCAATAACCGTATCACTTCAGTCTTATGTTGCCTTGTCATAACAATGATTCGGTCTGCTGCATTAACCAATTCCGCAGTTATCATCACAGCCTTACCACCCATCGAATATCCATGCTCCGCCGCTATTTGACACATGATTCCTTCACGTTCTTGTCCGTATGGAACATCTGTTCCACATGACGACACCTCAATGTCCTCAAGATTCTTTTCTTGAATCATTTTTCTCAAAATGACCTCGGCAACTGCCGAGCGGCTTGCATTACCGGTACACACAAATACGATTTTCATTGGAGCGAATTTATTTATAAAATGAATATGTTACATTCCAGCCGGATCAACTTTTTGTTTTGAGCAATTGACAAGGAGAGAAGCCACTATGAAAAATATTCCCGTGCATACTACACCTGTCCACCCATAATGCTGCCAAGACAGACCGGAAACGAATGTACCGGCAGAACCACCCAAAAAGTAAATGGTCATATAAACGGTATTGATACGATTGATGGCAGATGCGTCAAGGGCGACTACGCTGGTTTGATTCGACAAATGGATGCATTGCATACCAGCATCAATCAGCAAGATAGCAATTATTATCCACAAATAGCTGTCATTCCCCAAAAATGCCAGTATCCATGCAGCCAACACTACACATCCTCCGGCAATAGAGAAGAACCTCGCACCATACTTTTGGACGTAGCCGCTGATGAAAACCACCGCGGATGCACCTGCCAGTCCACACAAACCGAGTGCTCCGATAATGTCGTCGCTAGCAAAAAAAGGTTCCTGTTTCATCCGAAAAGCAAGGCAACTCCACAAAGCGAAGAACGAGCCATATGCCAATGCCGCCCTCAGCGATGCTATACGCAAGTACGGGTATTGGGAGAGCAGGCGCAACAAAGATTTCATCAACCTTGCATAACTTTCTTGAGAACTGGCAGACAGCATGGGTAGCATCCTGTGAATCATCAGGAAGCATCCGAGCATAAACAAGCAAGCCACAAAATAGACGGAACGCCATCCACATACGTCAGCCAGAAAGCCACTGAATACCCGTGAACCAAGAATGCCTATGAGCAGGCAAGATTGTATAATCCCTACGTTACGCACCTTGTGCGCAGGGGGTGAATAGTAAGATACTAACGGAATGAAAAATTGCGGCATAACCGAAGATGCGCCGGCAAGCAATGATGCGCCCCACACCCAATAGATGTTCGGGGCAAGGGCTATGGCAAGCAAGGCGCACGAAGATATGATATAATTGGTCAATATCAGCTTCTTTCGTGAGACCAAATCACCAAGCGGGATGACAAACACAAGTCCGGTCACATAGCCTATCTGTGTCAGTGTCGCTACCATGCTAGCAGAAAAGTCGTTTACCGTGAAATCTTTTGCCATGCTACCCAACAAAGGTTGGTTGTAGTAGCAGTTGGCAACGGAAAGTCCGGTAGCAACTGCCATCAGAGCCAGCAGAGGTACCGGAATGCCTTGGTTCTCCCTTAATTCATACTTCATTTGTCACCTCCTTTCAGTATGACACGACTTTCAATCCTATCAAGGATGCAATGAGCGTGAAGAGGAAGAAAAGCCGGATGGGAGTGGCAGGTTCCTTGAAAACGAATATCCCAATCAAAACCGTACCAACCGCTCCGATTCCCGTCCAAATGGCGTACGCAGTTCCCAAAGGCAAAGTCTGTACTGCTTTGGCAAGCAAAGCCATGCTCAGTACGGTAGAGGCAAGGAAACCGCTTCCCCACAAATAAAATTCAACTCCTGATGCCGCTCTCGTTTTCCCTAAACAGAATGTGAGGCTCACCTCAAACAATCCTGCCAATAATAAGATTATCCAATTCATACCTATGATTTATTAAATTCGGGCGCAAAAATAAATAAGCAATCCCTAATAGCTTTTTGCATTTGGCAAAAACAGACTTTTCATTTGACAAAAAACATCTGTTTATTCTCGTTTCCGTATGCTATTTTATAATTTTGCACACTAACAACAGCAATGAACTATGGATATAAAGGAAATCATCAACCAAAGATATGCCATGCCGGACGCATCTTTGGACAGGTTGCGACAATGCCTGACAGAAGTCTCATATCCCAAAGGATTCCGAGTATTGGAATGCGGCAAGGTGGAGAAAGACATCTTTTTCATTAAACAAGGCATTGTCCGTGCCTATACTTCGGTGGATGGGAAAGAAATTACTTTTTGGGTCGGCAAAGAGGGAGCGACCCTTGTTTCTATGAAAGGCTATGTAAATGACGAGCCGGGATATGAAACAATGGAATTGATGGAAGATTCCGTCTTATATGTATTGAAAAGGAAAAAACTGAAAGAGTTGTTTTCGGAAGACTTGCACATCGCCAATTGGGGACGGCGTTATGCGGAGATGGAGCTGCTTGCCACTGAGGAACGGCTGATTTCTATGTTGTCCGCTATCGCTTCGGAACGGTATAAGGAGCTATTGGAGAAAGAACCAGATTTGTTACAGCGATTGCCGTTGGGAAGTATCGCCACCTATTTAGGCGTAACGCAGGCAAGTCTGAGCCGGATTAGGGCAAAAGTAAGATAACTTCGAGCAAACAGTCAAAGCATAAATATCAAAAGTGCTACAAAGAAGCCAAAATATATGCTTCCCAAGCACTATTTTGAAAAGAGGATTGTGAAAAAAGGATTACAGGCTGATTCCGCCTCGCCCTCTCTCAACCTTCCAGTCATACCGACCTTCCGCGACATCGCCAACCTCATTGAGTGTATGGCGATGTTTTATTTCATCAAAGGGCTGTCGGTGTTCCGCATAGTCACAGAGCCATGCGCCGACCGCTTTCTGCTGCTCGGTGGTCTCGCCGTAGCCCTGCATTACGCTCTTGATGTCGGCGGCTTCGGAGGGAGAGAAGATTGACTTGTGCCGTTCCGTGGCGAAATGGATAATCGCTTCAATGGCTCGCCTGAACACCTCGCTTGCCTTGTAGAGAATGTCAGCGATGATGTTCAGAATATCCCGGCTCGATTTCAGTTCACCCTGCAACCGCTCTATGGTCTTGTCCTTCTCCGCCGTTGCCCGGCTCACCGCCATGCTGATGCGGTGCTGCTCCCCGGTCTTCTGCTCCCGGAGCTGCCGCAGTGCCGTGTCCCTCTCGGATTCATAAGTGTCAGCGATTGCCATAGCACTGTCCCGCTCCAGTTCGACCGTCCGCTTCGCCTCGGTCAGCTCCTTCGTCCGTTTCGCCACCTCTTTCCTGACGGCATCGGGGAACGTTTCTTTGATATGCTCGTTCTCGGCTTTCAGTTTCTCGTTCTCCTGCTCGATGGCTGCGTACTTGCCCTTGCCGAAAAAGTTGGCGATGCCGGACTTTATGCTGTCCGTGTTCTCCCTGTCAATCTCCCGTGCCTGTTCCTCCTTTTCGGCGATTTCGCTGTCAAGTTCCTCGCTGCGCCGCTGCTTCTCCTCGTTCCCGATTTGGAGTTTTTCATGTTCGGATTTGGCATTGTCCGTTTCACGGATCGCGGCATCCCTGTCGGCTTCGGCTGCTTCCTTTTCCGCCTTTACCTGTTCGGCTTCCTGCTTCTGCTTGGCAAGAATGAAGTCAGCGCGTTCAAGATGCTCCTTTCCCGTCTGCTCCTTTGAGCTGCCCCTTTCCATGTCAAGACACTCAGCCAAAAGCGTCTGCATGTCGCTCATGGCTTTCTCGTCCAGCTTGCAGGATTTCCCGGTGTCGTGGTTCATCCAGTCCCATACGATATGGGCGTGAAGGTTGGGCTTCCATGTGCCGGTCTCTCCGGGAGTGCCGTAATGCCCTTCGTCACGGTGGATGAAGATTTGCAGTGCGGTGATTCCCCACCGCTCCTTGCACACCTCGCAGAAATGCTGCAACTGCTCCAACGTGGTATCATCCTTGATTACCACGACACCCTCTTTGAGCGGAGTGCTGCCGCGCACGACGGTCACCTTCCCGGTCTTCTTGTTCACACGCTCCCGGTCTTTGGTCTGCATCGCCCGACCTGTCTTCTCCTTTACCATCGCGGCTATCTGATTGTAGCGTTCCGACAGCGATGTGCCGCCGAGATCAGGTGCTACCCATGTCTCGTTTGCCGCCATGAGATCGGTGCGGACATAGAACTTTTCCTTGCCGATATGGGCGAGGTATTCCGCTGTCCGCCTGTTGTGCGCCTCGCTGCTTCCGATGTTGCAGGGCTTGATGTTGATTGATGTCTTCTGTGCCATAGGCATGATGATGTTTACAGATTTACAATAGGGAAAGGGTCATTAGGGCGGAGCCTTAATCGAAGGGTGCAGGGAGAGGGTCACTTCCTGCTCGGGATTCTCAGGGGTCGAGACCTCTGGGCGGAGTTTCCAAAGAGAGGGTCACTCTTTGGTCAGGGGCGTTGGGGGGACCGGGTTCTTAGGGCAGAGCCATGGGTGGGACGGGGCAAAGCCCAGCCCCTCGGGAGAGCCCACAACTTCGGGAGCGCAGCGGAGAAGTTATAGTGGGCTATATCTGGGCAAGCCCAGTATTTATCCATGCCGCAAATCCTCTCCTGCAAACACCACCAGCCGGGTAGTTGCCTTCAATCTGGAAAGGGTGCGTTCTCCGTATTTTTCTGCCAGTTGTTCTTTGGTGCAGTTGGTATTTGCAATTAGAAATTTGCCTCTGCGTTCGCAATCATCCACGAAATCAGGGAACACGTTGAAACGGTTGCCGTATTCTTGAAACGGTTCCTCACGCCCTACATCGTCAATGATAAGTAAACGGTTCTGCATCACTTCGGTGTAATGTCGATTCATCTCACGCGCCAAACACATTGCCATAATTTTGTGAAGATAGTGTTGCATGATGCATGGAAGTATCTGTAAGCAAATGGTGGTCTTTCCCCTACCGCAGTTGCCCATGCAGAACAGCCCAAGTCCTTTGTTGTCGGTCAACCAGTCTGCTACCTTATCATATTCTGGTTGCCATTTATAATCACCGCCTAAGAAATGTTGCAGCCCTGCATTCATCACCTCTTTTGCATTGGGTAGATGAATCTGCAGCCGTTGTGGTTGCAGGCAGATTTTCCGTTCTGCGAAATTACGCACTGATGCACTGAAGTCTATCATGTCATTTGAATTTGTGTTTACCATTCTGATATGTTTTTGAATTTGTTCGGATTATCTTCTGTCAATTTAACTCCTACTTGCTGAGGCGGCAATGGTTTCTGCTTGTTCCCCCTGCTACATTCTCTTTTCATCAGCCAATTCACAAAATGCTTTTGCGTATCGGCAATCGATTTGAGTTTTGTACCGCCAGTTTGCAGGTAGAGGAAAAAATCTTCAAGTCTCTTCCCTATGTTTGTTTCATCCAGTTCAATTCCCTGTTTGCCGAGATATTCTTTTATACGCATCATCCATTCCCTATCATCCACCAAAATAGTTTGCAGCCTGCCCAAAGGAAGAAGTTCCTCCATAGAAATTGTAGATTCATTGTTTTCTGTCTTATGTGTCTTTATAATAGTTCCGTCCGCTGTCTCACATGGTGTCACATTCACGGTTCCATTCTGTGTTCCATTTATAGTCACATTCTGCATTATCGAATCTTTCGACTTTATCAGCAATCCATAGCAAGGCACAATAGAATTGTTCTTTCCCTCTTCGTAAGTGATAAGTCCACGGTCTTGCAGCTTTTTCCTCAACCGGCAGAGCGTTTGACGACTGATGCCGAGATTATTGGTTATTCGCTGCGTGCTGCACCCAAAAGGATTGCGCCAATACAGGCGATTGGACTCCGACAAGAAAAAGAAATACAGTTGAGTTTCTTTTGCTGAAAACATTTGTACTTCATTCTCTCGCCAGAACTGCTTCATGTAATCAAAAGGACTCACTTCCATACCGTTTGCGATTAAGTAGGGCTGCATCCACTTCCAACTTACTAAAATAAAGATGTTTGGCATTGAGATGACAGGGCAACTGTTTACGCTGGCAACGCTTACGCACAGCATCAACCGACAGACCTAAATATTCCGCCACCTGCTTCACGTTCATCACCACATCTGTATGTCTTTCCATACGTTGAACTACATCCTTCACTACTTTGATATAATTTTCCTGCTTCATATCTTATCTTTTTAAGAGTAAAATTCCTTCCGATTGTGGTACCTTCAATCAGGAAGTGACACAAAGGTACAGAACTGGTCATGAGCAAAACAAATTTCCAAATCACTAAAGGCTAAAACTTAACGCTTATTATTATAACGTGAGTTCGACGAATTATAAGTGTTTGGAAATTTGGTGATTAGCGAAAATTGTTGTAACTTTATAGTGCTCAAATACAAAGAATTACAAACAATAATCGCTATGATCACCGAGGACAAAGTTACAGAATTATTTTGTATGGCAGATGATTTCTGCAAGTTTTTTGATGCCATGATGAGAAAATATACTCTCAAATCAGATAAAAGGCGGCGTTACCACCGTGATTCCACCATGTCAAAGGCTGAAATCATGCTACTGTTTCATGATTCAGGCTACCGCTGCCTGAAGCATTTCTATTTGGAAAAAGTCTGCAGGTATCTGCGTCACCTCTTCCCGAAAGTTGTCTCCTACAATCGTTTCGTGGAACTTGAAAAAGAAGTCGCCATACCTTTGGCTCTGTTCATCAAGAAAGTGTTGCTTGGAAAATGTACCGGCATAAGTTTCGTGGACAGTACTCCCCTTAGAGTATGCAGGAACCAGAGGATACATATCCATAAGGTGTTCAGGGGTATTGCGAAAAGAGGCAAGTGTTCCATGGGATGGTTCTTTGGCTTCAAGTTGCATCTGATTTGTAATGAAAAGGGTGAGTTGCTCAACTTCATGATAACCCCGGGAGATGTGGATGACAGGAAACCGCTGGAATACAATGCCTTCGTTGAATTTATATACGGGAAGTTGGTTGCAGACAAAGGGTATATCAGCAAGAATCTTTTCCAACGCCTATTCGTGGATGGCATACAGCTTATCACCAAACTTAAAAGTAATATGAGAGGGGCTTTGATGAGTCTCTCGGACAAGTTATTGCTCAGGAAACGCGCCATCATAGAAACGGTAAATGACGAGTTGAAGAACATTGCACAGGTGGAACATTCAAGACACAGGTGCTTTGACAATTTTATTGTGAACATACTTGGGGCTATTGCTGCTTATTGTATGTTTCCTAAAAAGCCGTGTATCAATGTACAACGGACATTAGATACACAGTTGAGTCTATTTTGAATTCGTCGAACTCACGTTATTATATGAAGGTAATTTCATACTCACTTTCATACTCGAACGCTATATTTCAAGTAGTTACAGGGGGAATAAGAGGAACTATAATTTGCGGAGGGAAGGGATGACCATTGCCGACAAAAAAGAAAGTAGAAGAAAAATAGCCACATAAAATGGGCTTTGTTTCAAAAGGAAACATTATCTTTGCAAAGAAGACGGACAAAGAGAGTTCGTCATGTGAGTTTATAAATATGTGTTACCGCATTGTGTTACTCACTCAAATAGAACGCTACAACTGAATATCGGAAGACTCTGATAATGAAAAGATAACGCTTGATATTTTGCCAATAAAAAAGGCTCAATTCGGATACCAAGCGGATCACAAAACTGCAGAGAGAGGTCTTCATCACTGAAGACCTCTCTCTGCAGTTTATATATTCCCCAATTCCCCATCATTATTCAATAGCCGGGACGCCATCACGTCGCTCTTCACTCGGACTTCTGCCTTTACCATACGAAAAAAGGAGTTACGTCATCCGTAACTCCTTGTCTTTCGATGTAGCGGGGGTGGGACCCGAACCCACGACCTCCGGATTATGAATCCGACGCTCTAACCAGCTGAGCTATCCCGCCATCGCTTATTTGCGGGTGCAAAGGTAGCATAAAGTTTTGAAACTGCAAAATTTTATCGCAATTATTTGCATGCAGCCGGAAAAATAATCTATAAATAATCTAACTCCAACCCTAACACCCCCCCAATCCTCCCAAAGGGAGGGGCTTAATGTTTCATTGAGTCCATGTCGTAGCTCAGAGAGTAATTAAGCTTCCTCCCAAAGGGAGGGTCGGTTGGATGTTAGGGGCGGGTTTTAAGGTTGGGGTGGGGCTCAGGGTGGCAATTCACAACGTCAAATATGAAAAAACGCAAAAAATGCGGCGCTCTGACTTTTTTGTGCTAATTTTGCAGAGCAATAGGCGCCACGGCGCAAAAAGAACATTAATGTTTCGCATAAAGAAGTTAGACATATTCATACTCAAGCAGTTCGGCCTGCTGTTTGTTGGAACATTTTTCATCTGCCAGTTTGTGCTGATGATGCAGTTCCTTTGGCGTTACGTGGACGAACTTATCGGCAAGGGCCTTTCGCTCGAAGTGCTTGCACAATTCTTTTGGTACATGGGTCTCATGCTCATTCCGCAAGCACTGCCGCTGGCCATTCTTCTTTCATCACTCATCTCGTTCGGAAACATGGGAGAAAGCTCGGAGCTGACAGCTGTCAAAGCCGCTGGCATATCGCTCATGCAGGCTTTCCGTCCGCTGATAGCGGTCGTCCTGATGGTTGCCGGACTGTCGTTCTACTTCCAGAACATCGTCGGGCCGGAGGCAAACAAGTCGTTTCGCCAGCTGCTTCTCTCCATGAAACAGAAGAGTCCCGAATTGGAAATACCGGAAGGCATCTTTTATGACGGCATACCCGGCACAAACCTTTATGTCCACCGCAAGGACCTTGACGCCGGCATGCTCTATGGCGTGATGATCTACAGGATGAACGGGGGCTATGAGGATGCGGCCATCATTTTGGCCGACTCCGGGCGTCTTCAGTCGACGGCAGAGAAGAAGCATCTGCTCATGACGCTCTACAGCGGTGAATGGTTTGAGAACATGCAGTCGCAGGACATGGCCGGAAGCGCCAGCGTGCCGTACCGGCGCGAGACATTCACGACGAAGAAGATTGTCCTCGACTTCGACGGCGGTTTCAACATGGCCGACGTGGCGGGGATATCATCCAGTGCACAGTCGAAAAGCATGGGACGCATCATGCACGACCTCGACTCCATCTGCGAGTATAACGACAGCGTGGGCCGCTCATACTATCATGAGGCCAAGAACACGACATTCTATCTGCCGCCGGTTCCCAAGGCCGACTCCGTGCGTCTCGCGGAAGATATCAAATCCGGAGCGACAGACATCGATTCCGTCTTCGCCCGTCTTTCGGACAGCGAACGTCTGGCCGCCGTCCGAGAAGCCATGAACACCGTCCGCATGCGCACCTCTGAGTTGGAGATGAAGGGCGGCTACACCAAAGACCTCCACCGCAACGAGCGCAGCCACCGCATAGAGGCCATCAACAAGATCACGCTTTCGCTGTCCTGCATCATCTTCTTCTTCATCGGCGCCCCGCTCGGAGCCATCATCCGCAAGGGCGGCCTCGGCGTACCGGTCATCATATCCGTGCTGGTGTTCATCATCTATTATATCTTCGAGAACTCCGGCATGCGTATGGCGCGCGACGGCAACTGGACCGTGTGGTTCGGCAAGTGGATCTCCACCTGCGTGCTGGCTCCCGTCGCCGTCTTCTTCACGTACAAGGCCAACAACGACTCCGTTGTCTTCAACACCGACCTATACATTAATATAATAAGCAGCATGCTCGGATTGCGCACCAAGCGCCATCTCTATCAGAAGGAAGTCATCATCAACGACCCGGACTATGCTGCCGACGCCGTCATACTGGAACGTATCAGCCGCGAGGTCGGGGAATATTCGCAGGAACACAACCTGCTCCATGCCCCGAACCCGATAAAGGTGTTCTTCCGCAACGGCGACGACCGACGGATAAGAGAAATCAACGAGGAGCTGGAGGCCGTCATCGAAGATCTGTCAAACACGAGGGACAAGATCGTGATGAACGAGCTGAACAACTATCCCGTCCTTGCCACCCACGCTCACACCCGTCCCTTCCGCCGCCGGGGGCTCAACATCATCACCGGCATCATCCTGCCTGCCGGCCTGTTCTTCTATCTGCGGATGTGCCGGTTCCGCCTTCGCCTCATGCGCGACCTGAAAGTCATCATGAAGACCAACGGAGCGATTGTGGAGAGGATACGGGAGCTTTCGGGGAGTGAGGAGCGAGGAGTGAGGAGTGAGAATAGCTTTAAGGCTTCGGAGAGCAAGGAATGAGAACAAAAGGAGTAATCTCCCTTCTCCCTACACACTCCTCCCTCCACGAAAACTCCACGCTCCTTCCTCCCCGAAAGAAACAATAAGACCAAAACCAATATATAAATATGTCAGAGATTAGATTAAGCACAATAGAAGAGGCCATTGCCGACTTTAAGGAAGGTAAGTTCGTCATCGTCGTTGATGACGAGGATCGCGAGAACGAAGGCGATCTGATAATCGCTGCCGAGAAGATTACACCCGAGAAGGTCAACTTCATGCTCAAGCATGCCCGCGGCGTCCTTTGCGCTCCCATCACGCTGTCACGCTGCGCCGAGCTGGACCTGCCGCGTCAGGTTGAGGACAACACGTCAGTGCTCGGCACACCGTTCACCGTGACAATCGACAAGCTCGAAGGCTGCACCACCGGCGTATCGGCCGCCGACCGCGCCGCAACAATACGCGCGCTGGCCGACCCCGCGTCCACACCGCAGACCTTCGGCCGTCCGGGCCACATCAATCCACTTTACGCACAGGACAACGGCGTTCTGCGCCGCAGCGGCCACACTGAGGCTGGCGTTGACCTCTGCCGCATGGCCGGACTCTATCCCGCCGCAGCGCTGATGGAAATCATGAACGACGACGGAACCATGGCACGCCTGCCGCAGCTCCACGTTATGGCCGAACAGTTCGGACTGAAAATCATCTCCATACGCGACATGATTGCCTACCGCCTGCGTCAGGAGTCGCTCATCGAGGTCGGTGACCGCGTCAACATGCCCACAAAATACGGCCATTTCCAGCTCATCCCCTTCCGTCAGAAGAGCAACGGGCTTGAGCACATGGCGCTCATCAAGGGCGAGTGGCGTGAAGACGAGCCCGTGCTCGTGCGCGTCCACTCGTCATGCGCCACGGGAGACATCCTCGGAAGCATGCGCTGCGACTGCGGCGAGCAGCTCCACAAGGCCATGGAGATGATCGAGAAGGAGGGCAAAGGCGTTATAATTTACATGCAGCAGGAAGGCCGCGGCATCGGACTGATGAACAAGATTGCCGCCTACAAGCTTCAGGAAGAGGGCTACGACACTGTTGACGCCAACGTCCACCTCGGCTTCAAGCCCGACGAACGCGACTACGGATGCGGTGCCCAGATGCTCATGCACCTCGGTGTCCACAAGATGCGTCTCATGACCAACAACCCCGTGAAGCGCGTCGGCCTCGAAGCCTACGGCATTGAAATCGTCGAGAACGTCCCAATCGAAGTTCAGCCCAACGAGTTCGACTACCGCTATCTCCAGACAAAGAAAGACCGTATGGGGCACAATCTCCATCTCTAACTTTTGGACACAGAGACACGGAGACACAGAGAATTCATAAAAACGCAAAGGCCGCAAAGTTCTTTTTATATTCAAAAAGGAGAACTCGTTTTATAGATAAAATCTCTGTGTCTCCGTGTTCCGAAAAATGTCCTTTGCGCCTTTGAGGCCTTTACGTTTAATGACAAAGTCACGCGGGGAGGCGCGCCGTCATTATACAATCTTTACAAAATCACCTCCGTTCAGATTTCCGTTTTTTGCGATTTCACACACCCGTAAGACCCTCCTTGTCTCCGCCTCTCCCCATTTCTCCGACAAAGGACGCGCATTTTTTCCGTCCGAGTCCACCCGTAAGGCCCTCACGGCTTTTCCAGAGCAAAGAATCCCCTGCGTTTATGACCGTTGATTTTGTCCTGAAAAGTTCCCGTTCTTCTGCCGTAAGGCCCTCCTTGGCTTACCGCGGGGCCGCTATCGCAGTACGACGGCGGCCCCGTTGCATTGCCGTAAGGGCCCCGTTGCGACCTCGGGAGGGCCTTACGG
>ERZ860264.1421-NODE-1421-length-16323-cov-2.820445_pt1 | contig 16323 bp, 13 predicted proteins | sample MGYA00509980_ERZ860264 | MGnify/ENA primary metagenome ERZ860264 (study PRJEB30046, sample SAMN00715212) | human gut metagenome | study: EMG produced TPA metagenomics assembly of the A metagenome-wide association study of gut microbiota in type 2... | reverse complement strand
ACACAAGCAATGTCAGAAATAATATGGCTGTAGTTTTCTTCATTTCAATGTACAAAATTAGTAAAAAGTTGACAAATCAGGATATTAACTTTAACTATATAGTGTAAATAGACCGATTATATACTGAATATAGACCTTATTTTAAATTTGCAGATGCCCGCATAAATATTTTTATAGTCAATATAAGGTCTATTTTCACAAACTGGCGCATAACATATAGGTGATGTGGAAAATTTATCATTTAACTTTGCGGCGATTTAATCTAAACTATAACTTATGAAAAGAAAATTTTTGTCGGCACTGATATTGATTCTGCCGGCATTTTATTCGAATGCCATTACTTATACTTACGGCAATCTCGATTCAAAAAATAAAACATGTACTCTCCTAAGTTGGGGCGGAAATCAGCCGACTTCCGGTAAACTGACACTCAAAGAGACATATGAGAAAGATGGAATTACCTATAAAGTGACAAACATTGCTCCTCATGCTCTAGACAATCTGACTGAAGTTACAGAAATTACTATTCCTGCAAATATTACAAAAATAGGAGATACAAATGAATATTATCTGGCAAGCTGTTATAATTTCTTCAATTGTCCAAAGTTGAAAAAATTTATTGTCGCATCAGGCAATACGGTATTCTCTGCTACGGAAGCTGGCATTCTTGTAAAAAAAGGTGGGAATTTTATAGTAAGGGTTCCATCGGCGATCGAACTCAAGTCCGGTTCATCCTTGAGTCTGTCTAAATCCATAATGGATATTTGTCCGGACGCATTCTCCGGGAATACTACAATCACGACTATAACATTATCTCCAAACATGTTTGCATTGGCAAATAATGCCGGCTTCAACTATATGCCTAATCTTTCTTCTTTTAAAGAAGGAGAGAATGCAAAAGGATATTCCGTATCTAATGGAATATTATATAACGAAGAAAAAACTAAAATCCTGTCTTATCCTCCTAAACGAAGCGGAGGTTCATTCGCTATTCCGCAGGGGGTGACCGAGATCGGAGATAATGCATTTGCCAATACTCATAATCTTTATTCGCTTGATTTCGGTTCGGTAGATAAAATAGAGTCAAAGGCGTTCTATAACTGCGGACTTACAAAGATAGAGCTTCCGTCACGCAATATCCTGATAGAAGAGGGCGCATTCAGTAACTGTCTTCGACTTACATCGCTGGTATTGCCATATTCGATAAACCTTCCCAAAAATTTCGCCCGCGACAGCAAACAATTGTCTAGTGTGACGGCTTTGGGAACAACTAAATTCGGGAATTGCGCTTTCAAAGGATGTTCGAAACTCAAGAGTTTTAATTTTCGTCCGGACATGACTTTCGATGGCGACAGCATATTTGCCGGGTGTGGTTTCAATGAAGTGAAATTCGGTGCAGGTACGGTTCCATATGATGGAATAGATACAGGATATGCAATGTTTGCCGGATGTAATGAGCTCGTAAAGATAGATATGTCGGGACTCATAGTGAATAATACCAGCAACCCTCTAAGTATTAGGACGATGTTTACTCCCGATTGCCCGAATCTCAAAACCGTGATTTTGCCGAGGTTTACAAGTTTCTGGTCGGCAATGGTGCCCGATTATCCTAATTTCGGAATAAACTCATCAATTGAAACACTGGTTATCGGTGCGTTCTCCATAGGTAACAATACCGGGCATGCTTTTGTGTATGATTCAGGTAACCACACCATTAATGTTTACGTAAAAACGACTGACGCCGTCTCTCAAAGCTGGCCTCTGAATCAGATGTTCCTTTCATCCGACAATGCATATCTGCGTCCGATAATCTATTGCGAAAGCTATTCGATGATCAATAATAAAGGCACCGACAAATATCAGTATATTGTACCTGGCGCCCATTATTATATCCCCGGAGGAACCAGAGAAAACTATATAGATGTCATTGATCATAATTGCGCTCTTTTTGAGATGTTCAGTATAGTTTCATGGAAAGAAAATGACAAGTTTATTGTAGGAGTCAATTCTGAACTTGGAACACGTGTCAAATTCTTGCGTCTCATGATCAATAATGAGTTCGCGGGCGAACCGGATGCCAACGGTATTATCCGGACGAATTTCAATATCAGCGATGTAAATGAATATGTTCTGGAATATGAAGTGGACGGTATTGAGATGAAAACAAAATATCCCAAACCTTTGTCTTCCTCCGTCAATGCTGTCAACACCGAATCAGATGTTACAGTCAGAGAGGGACGGTGCATATGGAACATTCCTGCTGATTACAATATTATGGATCTTTCAGGCAAAGTTCTGGAATCAGGTAGAGATACTGAAGTCAGCCTTGACAAATATGCCAATGGTATATATATGATTCAGATTTCATTTGATAACGACAAGGTATATGTAAAAAAGGTAATCAGATAATTTACGCAAGATTACCTGGGACAGAAAATAACAGGAAAATGATTTCAGTCGGTATGCAAATTGGCATACCGACTTTTTTACATAGGTTCTGATTTTATGAGATTAGAGTTGTAATATGCGGGATCTCCCGTGACGTTCTGACCGATGAATGAGGGAAGTTCATATTTCTCTTCCGGTGAAGACAGTTCTATTTCCGCTGTCACAAGAGGAAAGAGGTGTCCCAAAAATTCATCTACTTCCCATATTTTTCCGGCGTAAGGAACTATATGCCTGCGTTTTTCAAGTATAGGCCGAATGCACATGTCCAGAAGTTCCCGGGCGTCTGCAACAGGTATTTCATATTCAAATTCAGCCCGTATATCTCCTGTCGATAATCCCTTGACAGTTATATATCCTTTATTGTCTACAGTTCTGACACGTACCGTACGGTGCGGATCACGTGACAGATAGCCTTGACATATATATTTTACGGATGTCTCCATATCAAGGTAATTATTATCTTTTACAAGATATTTGTGTTCAATTTCGAGTGCCATCAAGAAGCTATTGTGGTAAATTTATAATAATGACTAAGCTTAACCGTTTTTCTATTTACGAGAATCATCAATAATGATTTCTTTTTTCGTAAAATTGAATCACTTCGTTTTAGAAACTGTTAATTTTACAAAATTAACAAATATTGCCGATATCAGGAATAATTCTTGATCTACATCTTGAGTTATCAAGCTTATGATATGATTAAAATAACTGACCGCACATACCTTAATACGTTATTCCTGATTATTCTTGTCATATCCACTTTTGTGTTTCACCCGGCTCATGCACAGACGAAACCAAAGAGGTCTGCAAATATAAAAGTCGTGGGTTTTGTAGTGGATTCTGTCAGTGGCGAGCCTCTTTCCTTTGTAAATGTCTATTCAAAAGAGAATAAAATCGGCACTACTACCGATATCAACGGTGTGTTTTCTTTATATTTACCATCCGGGTCGTGTCTTGATGTGACTTCGCTCGGCTACTTGCCCAACAGCCGCACCGTCGGCTCCGGTAAAGACACATTGCGTTTTTTTATGTCTCCTTCCACCACGGAACTCGTGGAAATAGTAGTTAAACCGAAGAAACAGAAATATTCAAAAAAAAACAATCCTGCTGTAGATCTTATGCGCAGAGTGCGTGCCGACAGGCAAAAGCATGATCCTGTGCAGTCTCGGTTCTACAGTTATGATCGGTATGACAAGATGGTTCTCGGTCTTAATAACTACCGTGGATATCTTCCTGGAGAGGACGGGCAAGTAAAAGGAAAGTTCAAGGCAATAGCGGAATTGGTCGATACAGGCATCTGGACCGGAAAGCGCATTCTTGATCTTTCCATGAAAGAAAAACTTACCACCAGGATCACCACATCTGCCGGCACGGATAAAGAAATTGTGACGGCACAAAGGAACAATGGCGTTGACAAATCGCTCGACCAGAGTTACACACGTGCTCTTTTTGAAGACGTGCTTCGGGAAGTGGATGTATATGCCAATGACATACCCGTGATGCGGAACCGTTTCGTAAGTCCGCTGTCGGCAATCGGAGCCGATTATTACATGTATCACATCGTCGATACGGTCATGATAGGAAATGACCGTTGTGTCGAGCTGTCATTTGCGCCTCATAATCCCGAGTCTATGGGGTTCAACGGCAAATTATACATTCCTGTAGAAGACTCGGTCAAATACGTGCGTCGTGTGATGATGCGTCTTCCCAAGGCCGCAAATGTCAACTATGTCGAGAATATGTATCTGAGTCAGAATTTCCGTAAAGACTCACTCGGATACACTCATAAGACTCTCGACGATATGGTTGTGGAACTTCATATCGCCGGATCGGTCGGGCAGGCATACATGGCACGTCAGTCACGATATGAAAACCAATCCTATGACAAACGGGAGGATCTGAAAGAATTCTACAACAAATTAGGAAATGTTTTTGTAATAGACGAGGCGGACAGTAGAGACCGCGATTTCTGGACTGCCGCCCGCATGCTTCCTCTTTCCTATGCTGAAAAGAAGCTTGCCGAAGAGGAGTCGCCTTTCAAGAAGTTTCCTCTTATATATTGGACATCCAAAGCAGTCGAACTTGTGGTAAAAGGATATGTGACCACAGGCAAAAAGAGTAAATTTGATTTCGGACCTATCGACTCTTTTATCAGCTACAATGCTACAGAGGGCTTACGGCTGGCAGCGGGGGGCCTCACCCCCGCCAATCTTAATGACAGATTGTTCGGGCGTGGATATGTGGCATATGGATTCAGGGATCATAAATGGAAGTATAATGCCGAAATTGAATATTCCTTCAATAAAAAGAAATATCACTCGCGTGAATTCCCGATAAACGGTATCCGCGCCACTTACCGTTACGATGTAAACAAGCTGGGACAGCACTATATGACGAATTCCGCAAGTAATCTTCTGAATTCAGTAAAACGACATGAGAGTAATCTTTCCACTTATGAGAGACTTGCCAAACTCGAATATAATATCGAGTGGCACAATAATCTGTCATTAAATGCCTCTGTAATCCATCAGCGCCAGGAATCATCGCCTTATGTACAATTTATAAATGCAGCCGGAAAAAATGTGTCTGCTTATACCCAGAACAGTATGAGAATCCAGCTTCGATATGCTCCGGGGGAGAAATTCATGCAGACATATAATGATCGCCGCAACATAAACAGAGACGCTATTTGTCTGACTCTTGCCCATTCATTCGGACCCAAAGGGCTCTTTGGATCGGAATACACGCTTAATCTCACTGAATTCTGTCTGCAGAAACGATTCTGGTTCTCGGCGTTCGGTTATGCCGATGTAATTTTCAAGGCTGCCAAACTGTGGAATCAGGTTCAGTTTCCCGCACTCCTGTGGCAGAACGCCAATGTAGCCTATACTGTACAGTCCGAGACATTCAGTCTGTTGAATCCAATGGAGTTCGCAATGGACCAATATGTGTCGCTTGATCTTAATTATAATCTTAACGGTCTGATATTCAACAGAATCCCATTGATTAAAAAACTGCATCTCCGGGAGGTATTCACATTCAAAGGCTTTGCCGGAAACCTCACTAAAAAGAATAATCCGGCATATAATGACAATCTTTTCCGATTTCCCGAAGGAAATGTGACTCAGATTATGGGCAAAACACCTTATATGGAGATCGGGGCGGGAATTGACAACATCCTTACGTTCCTACGTCTTGAGTATATCTGGCGCCTAAGCTATCGAGGCAAACCTGGTGCGCCAGATTCAGGATTGAGATTCTCTCTGCATTTTGCATTTTAATGGATCGGCCCTTGCGGAAACAGCTTACCACTATACACACACTTCGATAAAAAGCATTGTGAGCACACCTACGACAAGCGCGTATGTAGCCTGTTTCTGATATCCGTGCGAATGGGTTTCGGGAATCATCTCGTCGCTTATCACGTAAAGCATCGCGCCTCCGGCTGTCGAAAGCATGAACGGAAGGAACAGCGATGATATGTCACCTATAAAAAATCCGGCAAAAACACCTGCCACTTCAAGCACGGCGACGCTGAATGCTATCATTGCAGTATTCCTGAATCTCACTCCGGCCATAAGCAATGGAGTCACCACGACCATGCCTTCGGGAATATTCTGTAATGCAATGGTTATTGCTACGGCAACTGCATTTCCCTGATCTCCGTTGAAGGAAATTCCTGTTGCCAGACCTTCAGGAAGTTTATGGATTGCTATAGCCATCACGAATAGGAGAGTCCTGTTGAGTGACGCGTTGTTTTTATGCATCTCGTCTTCTTTCAAGCCGGACAAATGGTGCAGATGCGGCATGAATCTGTCAAGTATTCCTATTAAAGCCACTCCTGTCGCTACGCCGGCCACTATCTGCCACCATGCCACAGGACTACACATATCAACGGCAGGAACAATGAGACATACAATCGAGGCCGTGAGCATCATCCCCGCGCAGAAACCGAGAAAAACATCATTCCAGTTATGAGGAATATGGCGTACCACCAAGCCGATCACCGAACCCAACAATGATGACAATCCGAGTCCTGCGGCACATATCAGTAATTCATTCATAAATTAAATTATTAATTTGTCACACGTCGCTCCAGGTCAATGATATATGGTTCAAGTGGGGGGATTCCCGGAGGTGGAGTAATGCTTATGTTTCTCGCCTCCGGATTATCTTTCCATTCCAATGCGTCTTCAACACTGAGAAATTCGCGGTCAGTGACAAAGAATTCATAATATGATCTGATTCTGAACGGGTCTTTGTTTCCGGTTGCCCATCTGAATACCTTGCCTTTACATAATGCTTCGATACAGAATGACGATTGAGCAATATTTTCTGTAGATACTTCTCCTGTCTGTAAATCCGAGAAGGTATATGATGAATCAAGTTTGATAAACTCCGTAGTAAGTCCGAATAGTTTCAGAATCGCAGGCGACCACTTATGATCCTTTTTGTCAGCAAGCATATCCATATCCAGAAAATAACTCTCTCCGACTTTCCTCCATATCATTTGTGCTCCATGTTTCCCTTGTATAGTATCAAGTTTTACCTCCTCATTGATAATTGATTCAGGCACTTTGATCTTCTTTGAAAGAATATCCATAAAGCTCAACCAGGAAAAGTCATCGTCAAACTTATCGCTCACACTATCCAACCCTTCCGAATTTGTAAACCGATAATAATCCCGGCTTGCAAGAATTCTTGGAGATTTCCAGCCTTTGAATTTTTTGACCTTCCCTTGGGGTACCATAAAGTCTACAATTTTTTCACTGAACAGCAGTACTGTATCTTTTGAATCAGACATCGTCGAATATTCCCGCATATAACCCAACAGATGAACTATGTTATGACTTTGTGTGTCAATAACGATTTCCGGAAGATCATAATCGAGTTCCTGCAGTTCGATCCTGTCTGCTGACGGATCCGTGACAATGACCGGTGAAAAGCCGAGATATCTTATAGTTAACGGATATGATGCCAATGGGAGTTGCGGGATTGTCCCGTCATCATTTCCCAGACCGATTAAATTTCCTTTCCGGTCAAAAATTGATGATTTTGGCAATGCATCTCCTGTAGATGACGAGACGACCAACGTGGCATATGAATCATTGGCTGTCATTACGGCAGCAACAGCAATCAATACTGTGGAAATTAATTGTAACTTACACATGTCTAAATGATATTTATTGTAAAATTAATAAATCATCCATTCTCAAGAATATTATTTACTAATTTTAACATACATTTGAGCTATAATTTTATAAAATAATGGCAAATAAAATAAGTAGTTTGTGTTGTGACATTATTTTCGTAATTTTGTAAATCATTAGTCATGAATGCCGATGAGGAGTCTATTTTATATAATCATTGCACTTGTATTAGTCGGATGTTCCTGTTCAGGGACATCCGATAGCAAGGATCTTGATAATGCAGAACGGTTATTATTTGAGGATCCTGCCGCCGCTATGGCAAAACTGAACGAATATGATGTATCTTGTTTCAATGATTCTTCAATTATGGCGCGGTGGGCATTGCTTTACTCTGAAGCACTTGTGGCCAACCGTATAACCGCACCCACTGACACTATAGTCAATATCGCTATAGAATATTATGGAAACAAGGGGGACCGGGAACGACTGCTTCATGCATCCGGCCTGAAAACACTGCTGTTGCACCAAGGTCAGGACAACGATCTTGCTTCCGCCCTCTACCTTCAGAAAGAGAAAGAGTACATGCTTTATAAAGAACGTATGAAAAAGCGGCAGATTTTATGGATCGCATTTGCTGTACTGTTGTGCTGCTGCGGAATAATTATCTGGCAACGGAAGAATCTGAAAATAAAAAGGATGCAATCTGATACGCTTATGTCCGAAGCTTCGTGCCTGAAGGATGAGATATCCCGTCAGCAGAACGTATGCAATAGACTTGAACATAAGCTTGAGGATTCGATTCGCGGCAGATTCAATACGCTTGATGACCTGTGCTGTACTTATTATGAATCAAGTGGAACAAAGGCGCAACAAAAGGTAATAGTAGAAAAGGTCAGACAACAGATAGATTCTATCAGAAATGACAATGAACTTTTTCTGGAAATGGAAAAGGCAGTAAATGATTGTCGGAACAATATGCTCGTAAAATTACGCGAGGTACTTCCCGAACTCAAACCGGACGAATACAGACTCATGGTATATCTTGCCTCAAATCTTTCATCACGGACCATCGCGTTACTGATAGGAGAGAGTATGGATGTGGTGTACAAACGGAAATCACGACTTAAAAAACGAATCGCCTCTCCGGATAATATCTACGCGGATTTTTTTCTCTCCGTTTTCTGAAAAGCATAAACCATCTTTGCTGTAAGATGGCAGATACATAAATAAAAAGAAAGCAACCGATAATTCCGGTTGCTTTCTTTTTATTTATATGAACTTTCATTAGATTCCATATCTTTCATCGATTACATCCCAATCCACTATTTCCCATAGATTATGTAGATATTCCGCTCTCCGGTTCTGGTAATCAAGATAATAAGCGTGTTCCCAAACATCGAATACAAGAATGGGTCTCAGTCCTTCAGTCATCGGGTTACCGGCGTTCGCGCCTTGTGTGATGTAGAGTTTTCCGGCTTCATCGGCCGACAGCCATACCCATCCCGACCCGAACAGACTTGCTCCGGCATCTTCAAATTTCTTTTTGAATTCTTCTATGCTGCCGAATTGATTTATAATCTGATCCGCGAGTTTTCCACTCGGTTCTTTCAGTCCATTGGGCGCGAACTGGAAAAAATAGAAAATATGATTCCATGCCTGCGATGCATTGTTAAACAAAGGACCGTCACTGTTTCTTATAATAGCTTCGAGAGCCATATCCTCATATTCAGTACCTTCTATCAAGCGGTTAAGATTGTCAATATATGCCTGTTCATGCTTGCCATAGTGATAATCGATTGTTGTGGAGGAAATGACAGGTTGTAATTCTGATGGAGCGTACGGTAGACGCGGTTTTAAAAATTTCATAATATGCAAGTTTATTAGTTTATAAAATCAGGGGTAGACATGTACATGTCTACCCCTAAAACACTTTTGAATATGTGAGTGTTCAAATCAGTCGAATACGGCATCCCAGTCTTTCCATACGGGTTCGTACCCGTGACGTCTTATCGTTTCGGCAACCTCCATAGGAGAACGTGAGTCCGAAACTTCGAATTGTTCGAGAGAATCAGGCTCGGTCACATATCCTCCCGGATCAGTCCGGCTGCCGGCGCTCATCGAAGTGACGCCCAGCATGAGAATATTATCGCGATAGTCAGGCGTTTCCCGGGTGGAATATGATATATCCACATCATGATCAAATATCCGGAACGCAAATGTGAGACGTGCGAGTTCCCTGTCAGAGATAACAACCTTCGGCTGGTATCCGCTTTCGGACGGTCTCATTCTCGGGAAGTTCACCGAATAACGTGACCGCCAGTATTTCTTCTGCAGATACCTCAGGTGCCGGGCCATCATGACAGTATCGGCACGCCAGTCTTCAAGACCCAGCAGCACCCCTAGTCCTATCTTGTGGCCTCCGGCCTCTCCCATGCGGTCATATCCGTTAAGGCGCCAGTCATAATGTGATTTCATCCCTCTCGGATGGTATTTTTTATATGCCTGGCGATGGTACGTTTCCTGAAAACATACCACTCCATTGAGACCGCTGTGGGTCAGACGCTCATATTCAGAAGAACGCAACGGCTGCACCTCAAGAGTCAGATTGTGAAAATAGGGCCTGCATGTACGGAGAACATTTTCCATATATTCGACTCCACATAACGCCGGATATTCCCCCGACACAAGCAGAAGATTCTCAAAAGGTCCGAGACGCTTTATGGCTTTGCATTCTTCCTCTACCTGCTCCATCGACAAGGTGGTGCGCTCAAAAGGATTATCATGGTTGAAGCCGCAGTATACACACTTGTTTGTGCATGCATTCGAGACATACATAGGTATGTACATCGAAATAGTGTTTCCGAATCTCTCCCGGGTGAAATGCCTGCTCAAAGCCGCCATCCGTTCAAGGTAAGGATCCGCCGCGTCCGATATCAATACCGCGAATTCTTCCGGAGTCAGAGGCTTTCGATTGCGCTCCGCTTTTGCAAGCACACGCAGCACATCGGCTTCAGTAGCATCTCTGACAAACCTTAAAGTCTCATCCCAGTCATATCGGTCTATGACTTCCGCAAATCCATGACCGAACACAGAATTGCGGTCCGGATCCGATTTCTTGGTGGTTGTCTGTTGATTTAATTCCATACCGCTATTGTTTACATTCGTCGGCGATGTTCTGCGATATACGCATAGCGCAGAAATTCGGGCCGCACATCGTGCAGAAGCGGTCATCGGCATCGGGGGCGTTTCTTCGTGAATCGAGATAGTATTTCTTGGCACGTTCCGGATCGAGAGAAAGATTGAACTGATCTTTCCATCTGAAGTCATAGCGGGCCTTGCTCAAGGCATTGTCGCGCACCTGGGCACCGGGGAAACCCTTGCACAGGTCGGCCGCATGCGCGGCTATCTTATAAGCGATCACACCGTCGCGCACGTCATTCAGATCCGGAAGAGAGAGATGCTCTTTCGGGGTCACATAGCAGATCATGGCTGTTCCGAGCGATGAAATGACAGCCGCGCCGATAGCTGAAGTTATATGGTCATATGCAGGCGCGATGTCAGTAGTCAGAGGACCGAGCGTATAGAACGGTGCTTCATGACATACGGTCTTCTGCTTCTCCATATTGGCGGGAATCTTTTGCAGAGGCACATGTCCGGGGCCTTCTATGATTACCTGGACATCATGTTCCCATGCCTTTCCGGTAAGTTCCCCGAGAACTTCAAGTTCCAGGAACTGGGCTCGGTCATTGGCGTCATGTATAGAACCCGGACGCATTCCGTCACCGAGCGAGACAGCCACATCATATTTGTTTAGGATCTCGCAGATCTCATCGAAATGAGTGTACAGGAAACTCTCCTGATCATGCAGTACACACCATTGGGTCATTATCGAACCGCCACGTGACACGCAGCCCGTAAGACGCTCCCTGACAAGAGAGGCATGTTCACGCAGGACTCCGGCATGTATAGTGAAATAGTCCACGCCCTGCTCACACTGCTCGATCAGCGTGTCACGATATATTTCCCATGTAAGTTTGCTTACATCACCGTTTACTTTCTCAAGTGCCTGATAGATAGGAACCGTGCCCATAGGAACGGGACAGTTACGTATTATCCATTCGCGCGTTTCATGGATATTGTCTCCTGTAGAAAGGTCCATTAATGTGTCTCCTCCCCAATAGCAGCTCCATACCGCTTTCGCTACCTCTTCCTCTATTCCGGAAGACAAGGCCGAGTTACCGATATTGGTATTAAGTTTGCAGGCAAAACGCGAACCAATAATCATTGGTTCTGCCTCCGGATGATTTATATTCGCGGCTATGATGGCCCGGCCTGCGGCAATCTCTTCACGTACAAATTCCGGAGTTATGTAGGTGTCTATTCCTCGCGCCTTGTTGTCGAGATTCTCGCGTATCGCCACATATTCCATCTCCGGGGTGACAATACCCTTTCTTGCGTAATGCATCTGAGTCACACGCCGCCCTTCTTTTGCCCTTCGGGGACAATGTGTCACCGGAAAGCGGATCTCGTCAAGAGCCGGATTGTCACGTCTTTCCCGGCCGTACATACTCGTGATGTCAGGAAGGATATCCGTGTCTCCACGACTTTCCACCCATGACTCGCGCATGCGGGGCAGCCCTTTGTTTATATCTATAGTTACCGCGGGATCTGTGTATGGGCCGGAAGTGTCATAGACAGTAATATCCTCATTAGGATATTCCACGCGCTTGCCATTTTCTATTTTGACCGTAGGATACTGATGTATCTTCCTCATGGCTATTCTGACTCCCGGCAAAGAGCCTTCTACGTAGATTTTTTCTGAATTCGGATATGATGAAATGTCGATATTCTCAATTTTCATTTTACAAATAATATGGTTGTGTGAGTTTATTTAAATGTCTTAACTGCCAAGAAAAGCTGTCAGCGGGGAAGTGGCCTGAGCCGATTTCGACACGGAACCGAGTCCGGAATTGAAAGCTTTCCGGCCGGCTATTACCGCATCCTTGAAGGCTTCGGCCATCATCACCGGATCTCCGGCAACGGCTATCGCAGTGTTTACCAACACTGCGTCCGCGCCAAGCTCCATAGCTTCCGCCGCATGTGAAGGAGCGCCAAGACCGGCATCAACGATTACCGGCACGGAAGCCTGTTCGATTATGATTTCTATAAGATCACGTGTTATCATGCCTTTGTTAGTGCCGATAGGAGCGGCAAGAGGCATTACAGCCGATGTGCCGGCTTCTTCAAGCAGCTTGCACAATACAGGATCGGCCTGAATGTAGGGGAGGACCACAAAACCATCTTTCGCAAGTTCCTCCGTCGCCCGCAATGTCTCTATCGGATCCGGCATGAGATATTTCGGATCGGGATGTATTTCAAGTTTTATGAAATTGGTCTGGAATATCTCTCTGCTCATCTGCGCGGCAAGCACCGCTTCTTTGGCATTGCGTACTCCGGATGTATTGGGCAACAGCTGTACATGTTCCCGATTGATATGTGTCAGCATCTCGTCAGACGCCTCATTCATCATATTGACTCTTTTCATAGCCACCGTGATCATCTGTGAATCCGATGCCTTTATAGCTTCAAGCATAATGTCGGGAGACGAGAATTTTCCCGTCCCGACAAAGAGACGCGATGTAAACTCGCGGTCTCCGATCTTAAGTATGTCGTTCATGTGTCAGATTACTTTATATATCTGTTTTCGTCAGTCTTTCATAAAGGGTTTAAGCGCGGATATGAATTCGGCGGTAGCCTTCGAAATATCATCTGCGAATGCAATTGCTCCGCTGACGGCTATGCCATTGGATCCTGCCTCCATAATAGGCACGACATCCGCAAGGCCTATACCCCCCACGGCAACATGACTTATGTTGATCTCGAGCTGTTCCATCTCCGTGCAGAGATTCCGTATACCCTCAAGTCCGAGTATCGGGGCAAGATTCTTCTTGGTATGCGTATCTGCATAAGGTCCCATGCCTATATAGTCTATGTCAAGGCTGCGCACGGCCTTTATATCATCAATGGTATTTGCCGTCACACCTATTACGGCCGCCGGTCCGAGGAGCATTCTGGCCTTGGACGGGAGCATGTCGGTCTTGCCGAGATGGACACCCCCTACATCAAGTTTCTTTGCGAGTTCCACTCTGTCGTTGAGGATCAGGAACGTCTCAGTCTCAAGACATAGCGGTTTGATATCCTCGACTACCCTTGATATTTCTTCGTCGGAAGCATCTTTCATTCTTATCTGCACCCAACGGCAACCGCCGGCGATAACACCCTTCACTTGTTCCGCAGGTGTAGCGGCGGCTTCTGTATTGGTTATGAATTGCAACATCTCGTAAATATTATTCCGGTCCGGGACCGGTATTGTTTCTTATATTTTTAATGGCAACAGTCAATTTTTCAAGAGAACTTGAAAAATCGTCATTCCATATATATCCTAACAACGCGGCTCCCATAAATCCTTTCTCCCGCAACAATAAAAAATGTTCCGGAGTAATTCCCCCCAACGCTATGACATTTTTCCCTGCAATCTCTTCTGACAACGCATTGATATCAAAGCAGGAGGAATAACCTTGTTTCGATATTGAATCAAAAACAGGGGAGAGCGTCTGATATTCAAATCCGTCCGCATTTCGTATTTCCTGAAGTGTATGGCACGAACGTGTCACACTTCGTGCCGTCCGGGGTGCTACCGGATTCCTTCGGTTAAGATGCACTCCGCCAAGATTCATCTCTGCAGTAAGTCCGAAATGTCCGTGGAGACGAAGACGGGAACGCAGCTTGTAAGGAATATCCTCAATGAGATTTCTTACATCACGCAGACTCCAGCCCGGTTTGCGGATATGGACATAATCAACACCGGCATCAAGCAATAATGATATTTTATTTGCCTCATCATACACATGATCGGGTGATGTTATGACTATGATTCTGAAGTCCGCCATAATATTCTATCCTCCGAATGCAGCTGATATAAGAGTTACATTATCATTCTCACTGAGTTTCTCCACATCCCAAAGCGTACGCGAGACGAGCCGGTCGTTGACAGCTATTGCGGTACCTGCCTCCTTCACACCACGCCATGCAAGCATTTCGCGCAATGTCATATTTTCCGACGGAGTCTCAAGCACCTCATTATTTATTTTTATTATCATGTGTTTTATTTTTACGCTTAACAAAATTAGTGTGAATTATGGGAAATTCCAAAAAAAAATTTGCTGCAATGTTCCACGTTCCGGTAAGTTATGGAATTACTTTGATTTTATTGGGAAATTTTGATGTGCCCATGTTGTGGAACATTGGTCATGAAAGTATAGTGATATCAACATGCCAAATACGCATTCCAACTACAAATAATTGACTGTAAATAATTTATATATATATTATCATCCATATACGGCAATCCGCAGCCGCATTTTTGTCAAACTGCTGAAATACAGAACAGTAAAAATATATTTAGAAAATCAAGAAAAAAAGCATTTTTTTTTTAGAAATTTTTGTTATTATTTTGTAATCGGAAAGACCACCCACACAGCATCAAAATGGATTATAAGCAAAAATGGACCAGATGTTTAGATAAAATCCGCTCCAATATCGGAGAGGAGCGTTTTGCTGTATGGTTTTCAAAGGTGACTGCTACCGATTTCAGAGATCATAAACTTGTTCTTCAGGTTCCTTCTCGATTTTACATGGAGAAGTTCGAAGATGATTTCTATAATATACTGAGTAGCGCGTTAAAATCCGAATTTGGCCAGGGCGTTCAGCTGACGTATGAATATTTCACCATCAAGGGTGATGAGAAATCAAAGATTGCTATTCAGAGCCCGCAGCACTCTCATTTGCTCAAAAGCAAACTGGAACAATCTGTAGCCAATAAATCTGTTGAAGTAAGAGGTGATTATTTTGATCCCCAGCTCAACAGCTCTCTTAATTTTGAAAATTATTGTGTAGGAAGAAGCAACAAGCTTCCATATACAATAGCGGAACACATTGCCAATCATCCGGAGAAGTCGGATTTTAACCCGTTTTTCCTGTATGGCAATGTTGGAGTCGGCAAGACGCACTTGATCCAGGCTATCGGAATCAGAATCAAAGAACGGAATCCACGCGCACGCGTTCTTTTCGTAACAATGCGACATTTCCAGAATCTTTATGCAAACGCTACTATCAAAAAGGAGATTCCGGAATTCATACATTGGTTCCAGAGCATGGATGCGATTCTTTTCGATGATCTTCAGGAGTTATCGGGTAAGACAGGTACAGCCGAAGCATTGTTCCCAATCTTCAATCATCTTCATCAGAGCAATAAAAAACTCGTTTTCACATGCGACCGTCCGCCTATGGAGCTTGACGGCATCGCGGACCGATTGATCGACCGGTTCAAATGGGGAATCACCGAGCCGCTCGAAAATCCCGATTATGAGCTGCGCCGCAAGATTCTGGAATTCAAATCGCACAGAAACGGACTCGATCTTTCGGAAGAGATTATTGATATGATAGCCCGGAGCGCCACAAGTTCCGTACGTGAGCTTGAAGGTATTGTAATGGGACTTTATACGCGCTCAATCACAGAAAACGCCCCCATTACTACTGATCTCGCCGAGAAAGTAATAAGCCATCTTGTGAAGAAGGTCGAGAAGAAAACCGTCAATTTCGACATGATTGTCGAAAACACAGCGGAATTCTACCGGCTGAATCCCGATGCGATCTTCAGCAAAAG
>ERZ860264.1419-NODE-1419-length-16348-cov-4.629411_pt1 | contig 16348 bp, 11 predicted proteins | sample MGYA00509980_ERZ860264 | MGnify/ENA primary metagenome ERZ860264 (study PRJEB30046, sample SAMN00715212) | human gut metagenome | study: EMG produced TPA metagenomics assembly of the A metagenome-wide association study of gut microbiota in type 2... | reverse complement strand
CACTGATAGGTGGTCGGCCTATTCCGGTATCATCCGGTGGCGGAGGTGACACGTCCAACCTTCGTTGGGACGGGCGCAATCCCGATGAAGATGACCAGAGCTATAGGCGCAGGTGCATGATAGCGGCAGCTGGAGTGGTAATCAGTAGGCATAAACAAAGAGGATTTAGAAGATAGGCAACATTATATTCATTCCAAGCCTTTGATTCTTACACACTTTTTATGTCTCATTGCAAAGTTGATAAAATTATTCAAGAAGCGGTTCGCAATATGTTTTATTGACAACTCTATCTCTCATAAGTTTCATATCAGTAAAATTGCGGCTTATATTCATTACCAATTCCAGATAATTATCTGTACCATCCTCCTTTTTATAATAATAAGGTTTAATGGAGATACAATTCTTATGTTCAAAAAGAGTGTTTAGTAATGTTCTATCAGAATTTCCACACGAATGTCCCATGATGTAAATCTGATATGGTGCAGAATCAATGAAGCTAAGAACATTCCGATAATTATCAGACTCCAGATATTTTATTGATTTTATGTTTTGCAGGCACTCATTGTTGTTAAGATTCTGAAGTCGTAAAAAATCAGTATCCATCTCATCCCCATATCCGAAAATCATACTTTCAGGATTAGTCAAATCTCCATGAATCTGAATTTGGGAAGACACACTTTTGCGAAGATAAGAAGTAGCAGTGTTCGTATAATTAAAATTGACAAATAGAACCCAATCAGGTAGCATATACAGCTCTGGATAACTTCCTACAACACATCTCTCATAATTTTTAGTATAGTTTTCAACAGTCCTTATAGCTTCATTGCCTAATCCATATCTTGATTGTTTGTCTTCCCATACATTACTTTGTAAACTCAAACAATTTTCTATATATTTTCTAAATTCAGTGAAACCATTAATGGATATATCCTGTGAATTTATAGGCATGTATATTTTATTCCATAGACGTTCTATGGGTTGAGCTCCATTTTGGCAAACAAAGCTCAAATATTCTGTTAGCAATTTCTGAATGCATTGTAATTGCCCATTCAATTCTTTCAGCCTTTCGGATGAAGGTTCTGCAATAGCATACTTAGTCAATAATTTATAATACTCATTCTCAATGTCTACCCACTTCTTTGTTTCGATATTATTACATATCTGTTGTAAGAACTGACTTATACTAAAGTCACATAATTCTTTGTCCTCTTTAACCAACCGTACAACATCTTTCAAATCCCATGGAATTAACGGATTCTCTCTCCTATAATACCATCCTTGGAAAACAGAAGCCCAATTATGGACATCTATGCCATCGTTAATCTTAAATGAACATAATCCGTCAGACACTTCTTTCCCCAACCCATGTAACAAGTTGTTACCGCACTGTTCCCAATACCATTGTATGAAACTCTCATAGTTTGTAGGGAGGCCATGTGCCAAATCAAAACCATTTCCTATCAGAACAATCCGATTCATATTAAATTCTATTTTTATAAAACAAGTATTTTAAGTTATACAATTTTTCTCATTTACCTCCAATCAGAACAGGTTATTTGATTTTAACAACTTTACTTTCCTTACTTTTATAACGTCCGTCTTATCCAATTCACCGACAAGTAATGTGGACATAGGATTATGCATTTTACTCAATGTGTGAACCTTTGTGTTATTAAAGTTTGCGTAACAATATTTGCATGCGTGAATGCAGGTATTGTAAGCGCCAAGATCTATGCTTTCTATACAACCACATTCTTTACGCTGATTTTTGTCTTTCTTGACATCTATCTTATAACCAACAATTTCCTCGATTAAGTTTCTATCTATACAACATCCATGCCTTACCCCTTCTGCATCAAGATTAATGTTCTCAGAACATGAAAGGACTTCTATTTTGTAATTTTGAGCAATTGTTGAAAGTTTCTTAGCAAGGATATGCATCTCGTTCTCTGTCGGTTCTCTCATCATAAGGTCTCGTGTATTAGAAACTGTTTTTTTGTACAAGTCAACAAAACTAATAACACATCTTTGGGTGTACCCTTGTAATCGTTTAGCCAATTCTTCAAAATAACGTATATGATACTCAATATCTATATAATCAGTTAGAAGTATAGGGTCATATCTCCAAATAACCCTGTTGTAACCAATTATATCTGAAAGTGCTCGAAAATTCTCAATGATATTCTTCTTTGTAGGAACATTTTCTTCAATCAATTTGTTATATGGATTAATTGTATATTGAAAGTAATAATTATATTCCTTCAATTGGTCAAAATACGGAATAACATTTCCTGCATTTTTTGTCCAAAACACTATACAATCCACGACCTCTGGACGTATGTTAATACGACTTACCTGATGAATGTTCATAGGATTACGAACATCCACAAATCCAGCTTTTACTCTATTAAGGAACCATTCCCAATAGAATGCTGGTATATCTGTACGACGAGAAACTGATAATATCATAGTATATGAACAAATATTTGTTTTGAATTACAATAGTTGACATTATTCATGAAGTTGTTTCCATATAGTTTTTGAAACAACAAATTATTCTTTTGATAGAATTTCCATCCTTCGTTTCCTCGATATGGATCAAAAGGGAAGCAGAAATAAAAAGGTTTTATTTGAATATTTTGTTTCCTCAACTTACTTATTAGAAGCTTCATTAATTGAGTTCCAGAATTTAATATTTTAGCGTCTCCATAGTAATTGATATCATTAAATAAAACGTTTCTGACATTGTTTTCAATGATAAATTTTGTGATTTCATCTATAAACCGCTGTTTTTGCATATAAGTCATAAAAAAAGCTGCATCAGATAAAAGATAATTAAACATGAGTATATGGATAATATTATTCGAAAATCCATGAAAATCTGCAAACAAATCAGTTGTATAAAACTTTATCTCATGAGATAATTGTCCAAGACATTCCTTACTTATTGCTTGTATATTTTCCCAATAATTGTTCAAGTCATGCCCCTCATAATGAAGAATTGTATTGACTCCTTTTGATAAAAATGTTTTAATAATGCCATATACTTCTGAGCCTGGTCCGCAACCCAATGAAACAACATTTAAATCTGCAAATCTACTATAATCAAAACGATAAAGCAAATGTGTTATTTCTGAGGCAAATCTGTTGAAAAAGCGAAGGGTATAATGATATGTAATTTTCTCACAGCTATAATGAAATGTAGGATTACCATGCTGTATTTGATATAAGCACCTGCTACAATCTCCTGTTGTACATCCGAATGAAGTACAATAATGGTTTAGAGCGCAGTTTTGACCACACTCTGGATGAACTTGAATTAAATTCAAACATTGCTGTTGCAAATTTAATAATTCTATCATTTTTTGTCTCCTTTAAAAATCATTTCATACAGACGGACATGTCTGGAGCAAAGCCGTTGTCGCGCATCCACTGGATGGCTTTTAACCAGCGATCTTGTGAAATACGTTTCTTCGATTCGTGCCAGTTGTTCAGTACCTCATTCACGATGTCGGCATCAGTGAAAGACTTATTGCTGTACAGCAAATCTTCCCATGCACTGTAGAGCGTAGCAACAATTTCACATCGTTCCGTATTCTGAGTCTTGAAGGTGTTGATTATCTTATCAAACATTGGGACTATACCAGAATAGTATCTGTTGAAATAGGTCTTATGCTTGCCACAATTCTGCATGGGTACATACCTATAACCTTTCTCTGTCCGTTGCACCTCAAACCACTTTTGCTTTTTCAACTGGCTGTCAATGGAACGTAATGCTTTATTGTCATACGGGCCGGCAGCATCACGATGATAGTGCGAACCGATGTCTATATGACAACAGTGCTCGGCGAGGAACAGCATCTTTTCCATTTTTACATGACCAAATGTTGGCTCATCACATAGCCTATTGGCTATTTCTGCTGCCAAAACGCTCCTTCGGAAATGGACATTTGCCGATGTCGTGCTAGTCTTGACATTAGTTTCAACCAACCTTATCCTACCTGTTAAGAGTTGCTGCATCATGCCTTGCTTAATGGCGTTGTATTTCTCGCGCTTGGCTTCGAGGAAAGATATTTCTTCGTCCATAGACGAAAGAACTTTAGCGATGGTTGATTGTTCTTTTAACGAACTTGGAGTGTATAATAATACGTTGGCAACTTTTTCTTTATTAAGGTTCTGTACACTACTTCCAGCCGCCATTGAAGCATATTGGTTCATGACAGTATCCGAACAAAGGATATAATACAAAAACTGCATATCATAAGTCTCTTGGTAATCTTGAATAACAAGCCATCCGTCATGAATGCAACCATCTATATTCAATATGTATGGTCTTCCAAAACTCATCGAGTTGGAAAGGATGAAGTCTCCTTTCTTAACTTGACGGGTTTTGGTCAATCCCTCTTTTTTAATCTTTTCAGCGGTTTTACGGAAATACTTATCATTAGGCTTAACATCACCAATTTTAATCCAGTTCAAGCCATCTTGACTATCAGTTATGTAGTCTTCAATAGGACGTGGCGAGCCACCGCGAAGAATTAAAGCATCTTCTCCCAACTTCTTCTCCACCCACGGCTCATTGAATCCTTTTAGTCGTTTCTTTCCAGTGAGAAGTTGCTGCATGGCACCTTGTTTGATGGCACGTTTCTTCTCAATCAGTTTCCCTAATTCGGAAATCAAGTTGTCAATGGTTGATAAGGCTGTAGCAATGCGGGATTGCTCAAACTTTGGAGGTACCACCATTAGCAGATTCTCAATAACGGTTCTGTCAAGTCTCGGAATGCTTGCGGTTCTTACTTCTTTCTTAATTTCATTGTGTAGATAAAGTAATTCGTAATAAAGAAAATCCTTTATTATTCTATTTAAATTAGTAAAATACGCACAATCATCTGCTGCCCAATATTTGACGTTACATCTTCCAATTAGTCCAGCAGACCCTCCAACAATCACAAAAGGAGTATTTGCTTCTACATTATAGTGATTATAAAAGCCCAATGGATAATCTGTATTTTGATAGACGGGGTAATTGCCTACTGCAGTCAGCATCCTACGTGTTACCCTAACACCTCGCTTTACGATGCAGGTTTGTTTAATTGGTTTTACTTCCCAATCTTCAGGAATCCTCCCAACCTCTGTATCTTTGAATTTTGTTTCTTTCATATACAAGTGCGTTTTACTCCTTAATCATTTGTTCAGCAATCACCCATTTGCCTGTACGAGGTGCCCCTATACGGTATAGTACTTCTGACTTTTGTAAAACTGAAAGTTCACGCTCTATGGTACGTTGAGGAATATCTGTCATTACCGCCATTTGTTTGGCGGTAATGGAAGGCTGTTTGACAATTAGAGACACGATAAGTCTTTGACGATTAGATAATTTAATTACCGCCATATTACCGCCATTATTCTTTGTATTACCGCCATTCGTCTCTGGAAAGTTCCTACTTTCTCCATCTCGTTCTGCTATAATCTCATCTATGGTTTTACGTTTTATGATAGCCATTACGCCACCACCTGTCTCTTTTATTGTAGGTAATGGCATATTGGCACGCTCAAATTCATCGCTTATCTTTTTGAAGCCCCGTCCCCACGACTCTACAAAGCCCGCCTTGTAGAAGACGTTGGCAATATTGTGGTTGCGGGGATATGAAGAATGTTGTAACATCAAGGTGGAAGGGGTCAGCTGTTCGGGCAGCAAACCAAAATTCCAAAGTTCTATGCTGCGGTCGTAGATACGCATCTGAATGGCAGGACCAGTATAATCCTTATGCGAAATTGCATTGTATATCAATTCACGCAAAGCCTTTTCGGGGACTTCCAATTGCTCAATACGCTGTATCCCCTCATAATGTATCGGAGAGACCAAATAACGAGAACGCAAAAGCTCCATTACGCGACTTGCCATTTGGATGATGTTACCCTCTACCACATCCTGAATGATGAGGTCGCTTTCATCGGTGTGAAAACGTCCTATCTTGAAATTAGCAGACGGGAAAGATTGGTGTACATTTTTCCCGAAAAGAAGAATAGCCGCATTTTTCAGTTCACCATTATTTGTAAAAAGCCCAAGATTACGAAGTACGTCTTCTGTTGAGGCATTGGCCTCTTCCTCATCCATGCGGCCAGCCTCTATGCTACGACGCAGAAAGTAGTCAACAGCTTGTCTGTCAATATCATTGATGGTAGCTCCATACACGGGGATATCATCCCAAGACCGCCCCATCTTTTTCATGATAAACTGCTGGAGCGCAAGTCCTTTCAGTTCTTGCTTGGTCGATCCGCTGCGATAGTGGTAAGTACCTTTATAGGCAATGGGCATGTCGCTTGGTGACACAACAATCTCTATGTATTCTTTATCATCTTTGATTAGCAGGTTGACATCTTCCACAATTCCAAGATAGTTGACAATCTTGTTTGGTATGTCCTCCATCAATTTCTTGGCATCGGGAAGTCCCACAACTTCTGTATCATCATTCACACCAATATAGATACGACCACCTTGGGCATTGGCAAAACCACATATCCATTTCAGATATTCGTCACGCCACGACTCTTTGTATTCTATGTTCTGACTTTCACTTAACATCGGCATTACTATATTATACGGTGAATCCCATTTCTTGCAGAGAGGCAAGAACTTCCTTTTCCAAACCATTGACGGCATTTGCCGTTTCACTCAAGGTGGTTTCATAACGTTCTACAAGAGTTGTTATATCGTTTGAAATCCGATGCGTGACATTCAGCATCAGTGCCTTGCAGTCGCTAATAACAGAAGCCAGCCACTTACGTTCCACCACAAGCATCTTGATTTCGTCCTCTGTAAGTACAGAATACTTTGCAACAACTGCATCCGTCAACTGGCTGCGTTTCTCTTTCAAAGACTTGTTCAGTGCATCCTTCTCGTTAGAGAGGGCAATCCACTGTTGCAGTAGTTTTACATTTTCTTCGGATGTGCCGTCTTTCTTTGCATTTTTGATGGCAGCTTTTACGTCAGCAGCTTTCACGGAAACTTCTTTGTTTTCTTCCTGTTCGTCATCATCGCCAACAGCAAAGACTTCGGTATTCTGTTCTACAAGGTCATCCATATCAGCCTGCTTCCGATCTATCTGTTCCGACAATTTGGCAATCTCGGCGGTCTCTACGGAAAAGTATTCAGCCAACACAACGGATATCGGTAACAAGTCGCAGACAATCTCATCATACATGCAGACCGTTTCCTTTACTTTAATCTGTTTGGTCCTCTTGTCTGTCGTTTCCTTGCGTTTCACCGCTTTTACTTCGGGGTATGTCCATCCGTCGTTAGAAATCATGTAGCAGTCATCCTGCATGGCTTCTGCCCAATAGTTAAGCAGCACGTCATAGACCTCATAAGCATCCACCAGACCACTGTGTCCCAAAACTTTAGCCAAAAGGGACTCCGACCATTCCGTAATCAGTTCTTTGGGTCTTTCGCCTTGGCCAATGGCAAGCATTTGGGGCTTAACCGCATCTTTCCATTCATTCAGCAGCTGTGCAAAAGCCGTTCCCTGTTCTTTGTAAGAAGCATCGTTGTCAATGACATTGCTGATTTCTGCCTTCTGAGGTTTCAGTGAATAATAGCCATTGTTTTCTAATTGGAACAGACTGTCTTTCAGTGTAGGGCAAGCCTTCCAAAAGGCATCCATATTGTCAATATCGAAAGCAGGAAGCCCGCCATGCAAATGGGCTTCAATGTCGTGCTGCACCTCCTTGTCCACAGGTTGTATATAGCGGGGAATGTTCAGATTATAGTCGTTCTTTTCTATTTCATTCCATTCTACCATTCGGCAGTAATGCGGTATATTCTGTTGAGCGTCCCAAGCATCTACAATACGCTTGATGTCTTGCTCGCGTAGGCGATTCTTGGCTCCGTCTTTCTTGAATCCATCCTTCGCATCGATAAAAAAGATACCATTACGACTGTCCTTGTTCTTTTTGTCGATAATGATGATGGAAGCCGGAATGCCCGTACCGAAGAATATGTTAGGTGGCAGACTGATAATGCCCTTGATGTAGTGCTGCTTAACGATATACTTGCGGATGTCGTATTCGGCATTGCCACGGAACAGCACACCATGAGGCAGGATGCAGGCGCCACGCCCTTCTTCAGACTTCATAGAAGCTATGAGGTGAAGCAAGAAAGCATAGTCGCCACACTTGGTTGGCGGCAGCAAATTGGATGTCCAACGGTTATACTGGTCGTTTTCCATACCCGAAGCCAACCAGTTCTTCATGGAGAAAGGTGGATTGGCTACGCACACATCGAATGTGCTGACCATGCCATACTGCTTGAATTGTGGGTCTGCCAGCGTATCACCCACTTTGATGTCGGCACTGCTGATACCATGAAGCAACATATTCAGCTTAGCCAATGCCGCCGTACTGCTGTCCTTCTCTTGTCCGAATATAGACACACGGGAATTACTGGCTTCTGCCAAGGCTCGCAACAAAAGTGACCCAGAACCACAAGTGGGGTCGTAGATGGTGTGCTCAGCACGATCGAGTTCATTGATGCGGAGTACCTTTGCCATTACACGGCTTACTTCTGCAGGTGTATAGAACTGCCCCTTGCTCTTTCCGCTTTCGGCAGCGAAGTTCTTCATCAGATATTCGTAGGCATCCCCCAGCAGATCATCATCGGCAGCACGGTTGCGGGAGAAATCAAGCGCATCGTTTTCAAACACACCGATAAGCCGTGACAATGTATCTACCATAGTCCTTCCGCTTCCCAGTTTTGTAGGGTCGTTGAAATTAGGCAGGGTTAGGTCACCTATCTGTCTGGCATTCAATTCCTTTATTGCCTCCAGTTTGGTGTTCATCTTCTCGCCAATCTTATCATCCTGTTTCAGGGCTACGAAGTCTTTGAAACTACATCCTTCTGGCACTTTGAGACGGAAGCCTGGCTGACCTGCCTTGTCGGAAAGATACTTCACGAATAGGACTATCAGCACGTAATCCTTGTACTGACTGGCATCCATCGAGCCGCGTAGTGCATTGCATGACTCCCATAATGCGCTGTATAATTGTGATTTTTTAATTGCCATATATTGATTACCTACTTTCTGTTATGAGTTTTGTGAAGCGAGACGGTAAATCTCGTAAATATCCTGTTCGCTAAACGATGGATACATCGTTTGCAAGTCGTCACGCAAGTCCCAACCGGCATTGCTGTCGGGATCTTGCCAGTTAGCCCCTGCATTGCGGTAGATGAAGCTATCAATCTTCTTGATGATTTCAATTACCTCGCGCTCATCCGCAGGAGCATTCCAAGCGGCACGGTTGTTCCATAGAGCCTTGCTGCGCTTGTTGTCAAGTCCATTGGGAACATCGCTGCCATGCTTGACGGCTTTGATATGCTCAATGAGTGCTTTGATTCTCTCTTTGGCGGTAGCATTGCTTTCTTTCAGTTTATCGAGCAAAGCCTGTAACTTTTCGCTGAATGCCTTTTGTTCCTCCTCGTCACCGCTGTTCCAGTCGGTATTGACACGGCGGGCCTTGCCCTCAATGACTTCGGCTGCACCATTTGCATTTCCACCAGCCTGACGGATGGCTTCATCAGCAGCCTTCTCGGCATCAGTAGCATCATTGACAAAGTCGAGGAAGGAAAAGTCGGCAGTTGCCTCTACCAGTGTTTCTGCATCTTTTGCCCTTATATGCTGGTCAAGAAGCTGGCGCATATCTGGGTCAAGTGTGCGTGGGTCGAAGTCATCGCCTGATTTCTGGCGCACCTTGCGCTGGATGGTGCCAGCCTCACGGGACAGCGACGCAAAGCGTTCGATTTGTTCTGGTGTGAAATCTGTCTGGCAGAAATAGTCGGACATGTTGTTATATGTCGTAACCATGCCACTTGTTATACTATACATGATGTTACGACGAGCCTGTGCAGGCTCGTCGCCTTCCAGTTCCGTCACATAATACTCCGTGAGTGGTTCCAGTTCAGTTAATCCCTTGCTTTCCCATACACTTTTCAGCCCCTCGTATGCATCTTTGGCTGCAAGAAGCTTTTCTTTACACTTATTGACCACGCTATCAAGCAATCCTTCCACATCGACATCATCAAGACCAGAGAAACCTTTACCATCGTTGAACTTGACAACGGCATCCTCAATACTGTCGAACAGATTCTTGAAACTGATGATACGGCCAAATTCCTTATGTGTTTTGACTATTACGTTACCTTCCTCATCCTTGATGTCCTCGCCAAGACGGTTTACACGACACACAGCCTGGAACAAGGTGTGGTCTTTAATCTCATTATCAATGTATAGGATGGTGGCACATGGGGCATCGAAGCCTGTGAGCAGCTTGTTTACTACAATGAGCAGTTTCATCTGGGCTGGTCGCTTGATGAAAAGGTTCTTAGCCCACTTCTCGTAGTCATCGGCATTGTTAATGCCATTGCCAGCGTCCTTGAACGACCGCTTTGCCCAGTCGTACTTGAATTTGGCTTCGGTTTCCTTACTGGTGTCAGCAGAATCGTTGGCTATATCGCTGTCCATAGGATTGTAGCTCGTTACCACAGCAACACGTCCTCGAAGCAATGTATTACTGCTGTCTTGGGTGAAGAACTTGTAGTATCTGTATGCTTGATAAATGGAACCTGCTACCAACATGGCGTTGCTCCAGTCATGCTTTAACAAACCAAATCCCACATCGTCAAGAATACTGTAGCCGATGCGCTCAATGCGTTCCTGTGTTGAATATACCTTTTCCAAAGTAGCCCAACGGTCTTCCACCATCTTGCGCTGCTCATCAGTCAGCTCACGTCCGGCAGTCAATGCTGCCAGTTTCTGGTCAACTTTTGTCTTGTTGGTAAGTTGCTGTTCTACATTGCGGTATTCATATTGAAGGTCGAGGATAACTTTGTCTTCCACGGCCTGTTTGTGCAGATATTTGTGGATGTATGGACCAAATGTGCGTTCGGACATGCTCTTTATACGATTGTACGGGTCACCCTTATCCTTTTTCAAAAGTGGTGTACCCGTGAAACCGATGAGCATAATTTCCTTACCCATGATGGCTCGCATGGCTTCATGAAGGCGACCACCCTGTGTGCGGTGGCATTCATCGACGAAGACAAAAATGTTATCACCTTTTACACTGAAGTTGTTGCCATATTTCTGTGCGATGATAGCTTGCAGTTCTTCAAGGTATTCATCCAGACTAACCTTTGTGCCTGATTCGTCTTTCTCGGCTTCATCCTCAGAGCCGTTTGCGCCAAACTTGTGGATGAGAGAGCAGATAAGCCATTCCTCACCCTTGTTAAGCGTATCAAGGAGGTCGCTACAGGAAGTGGCCTGATGAAGTGTGTTGCCTCCCTTTATAAAAGTTCCTGCTAACTGTAGGTCAAGCTCCTTGCGATCGGTGATGACAACAACACGTGGATTTTCAAAATTACGACGGATATAGGATGCCAAAGCAACCATCGTAAGGCTCTTGCCAGAACCTTGTGAGTGCCATATAACACCACTTTTCTTCTTCGGCATACGAGCCGCAGCTGCCTTGATGGCATATATCTGATGGGGACGCAGCACCTTCTTGATGCCGCCGTCATTCAATACGCCGTAGCGGAAGAAGAACATGAAGTTCTCCTTGTTGAAAAACATGCTATAGGATTCCTGCTCTGTCAACACATCACCCAATTTGTTGGTGTCACGCTTCCACTTACACCAAAACTTCAACGGTGTGCCAATAGTTCCATAGCGGAACTCCACACCGTCATTTGAGGCAATTGTGAACTGTGTTGTGGTAAAGAAGGACGGGATGAAATCTCGTTCGTTTGAAAGGTGCTGTTTGATGCCTTCTTCATAATTGACAAGACTACGTTTCAGTTCAATGACAGCCAAGGCGATGCCATTCACATAGACAACAATGTCGGGACGTTTATTTTTTCCTAACAACGGGTCAATATAGCTAACCTCTTCAGCTATGGCAAAATTGTTGTTAGTAAAGTCCTCGAAGTCGAACAACATCACATCCTCATGGTTTGACTTTGGGTCAGGTTGGGACTTGATGCCCATCATCAAGGTATTATACAGATCTGTGTTGCACTGCATCAAATCGTTCATCTTTGCATTTCCAAGGCGGGCTTTGCTCTTTAACTGAAAGAGGACATCCTCAATCTGACATTCCGTATATTTTGGAGTTTTGCCGTCATTCTTTTTCTGGTCTTTCAGAAACTTGCGCACCTCATCATCAAGGATGGGGGAGTTTTGCTTACCCAAACAATTAACGGCTTCACCCTTGGCATACTGCCAGTTGCCAAGATATTGATAGCCAAGTTCGTCTTGGAATCTCTTGACGAGCTTATTCTGATATTCTCTTTCCCTTTGTTCTTGATACGTAGCCATAGTATGAAATTATAATGGGAATTCATTTAATTGTTCTTTTATCTTTTGCCATCCAGGGAGATAGGTTCCAAGGATATTACGAAATTTGTCTGTATGATTCTGCTCAATGAGGTGAGTAAGTTCATGGGCTACTACATATTCAATGCAGTTCAGAGGCTTCTTTGCCAGTTGCAGGTTGAACATTATCTTGCCTGTGTCTTTGTGGCATTTACCCCAGCTTGACTGCATCTGCTGAATAGTCCAGTCGGCGACCTTGACATCAAGAATGTTCTCCCATTTAGCCACATACTGCCTAATGGTTGGAATGAGTTTTTCTTTATACCAGTTCCAAAGGACGTTTGCAATGTTTTCCTTAGGGGTGCGCTCATAGACATACACATTGATGTAGTCACCCTGAATCTCAACATGGAATGTACAGGTATTGTCTCTGATAACCTTCAAACGATAAAGTTCACCTTTGTAGTAATGAGCTTCACCAGACACATATTCACGTTCATCTTGGAAAGTGTAGGATGTTGTCTCTTTGCGCTTCTGTACGAGCCACACCCATTTCTTCAGGACAAAGAGCTTTATCTGCTCATCTGTGTATGTCTGGGGAGCAGACACATGAACTCTTCCATCTGGCGGATAAACAGCCAAATGTAGATTCTTGATGGGCTTGCGCTCGACTTCTATTTCAACACTATTTACTACCATGCCTCACATTGATTCTTGCGACAACAAATATGATTTGTACTCGCGCACTATCAATTCTCTAATATCAACTTCAAGCAAGTCTGCAATCTTCAATAGACTTGGAAGGTCTGGCTGAGAAGAATTGGTACACCATTTGGAAACAGTAGAAGGGGTTACCCCCATCTGTTCTGATAACCACTTGTTGGTACGCTTCTTTTCAACCAATACCAACTTGATACGATTTACATCTTCCATACATCTCAGTTTATTTATACTGCAAAGATAGTGAATTATTTTCACTTTTATGATTATATTTCTATTTTTATTAAAGAAACAGTATGTTTTTATGTTTTTTTATATGTTTTGTCATCCGAAACACAAAACTTTGAATGACAAAATAGGTATATCATTATAATTTGGAATATGAAAATACATCAATGAACCCTTACCTTACAACATGTAAATATTGGTACGATTGAGGATTAAACAATCCATCTCGTTCCCTTGTTGTTTATTGACAATAATGATATTATTTGCACAATCATTTAATATTTGTGGTTTACAAAAGTTAAATACGTTAATTTTCCATCTTTTCTAATCTCTATAAAATCTGCATCATCACTTTTCTACCGTATTAACTACAAATGATTGATAATCAGTAATATCTATATACGATATCTGTATTTTGTTCTTTACGTCAGTTCCACATTTTTCATCTATGTGTCAACGCATGCCAGTGATATAACTCAATATTTATATTTCCAACTCCTTAAACTTCGCTATCAACCTCCCTAGCTCCGAGTAGGTATAATCTCTACCATCCTTCAGCTTCTCATCCATTGAGCGATTGGCGTCGGCGATAGCCTTTTCAAGACTGCCACCATTGCGTTCGAAGTAACCGTGAAGTCCTTTGGTTTTGATGAAGAACTCTATCGTCTTCCGATATTCGACACATTGATTCAGGTCTTTGAGCAATGGCTCTTGTGTTTCGTATGGACGTGAGGTGTAACGGAAATAATAAAGGAAGAACAACTCTGTGCAGCGGTGAGTCTCGAAGAACTCGACCTCACAGTAGATACCTTTCTTGGGTTTGTCGATAGGCTTGGCGTACTTTGCTTTTAGCTTTTGGTATTGTGAACGCTCTGGCTCATCGTTCTTCGTGTCCATATCGATGATGCAGAAGATATGGCTATACCCCATTGCCACACCCTCTGCTATCTTTGCATCCAGCTCTTTGACATTGGTATGCTTCGGATAGTCGGGCTTGATGGTGAGACGCTTGAACACGTCGCATAGGGACTTGAAGTAGAAGAATTCCGTTGGTCCTTCACCCAGAATGAGTGCTGTCTGTCGTAGCTTTCCCATATCAGTCCTCCAGATTTATAAAGATACTACCCAGTTCTGGCTTGGCACCCAATCTGCCAATACGATAAGAATTGTAAAGCGAGAGGTTCTTGTGCAAGCCAAAAGAGTCACCACGGGCATATTCGGATGAAGCAGTCTCTTTGTTCTTCTCGACAAACCACACCACACCTCTGTTCTCGTTAATCATATCCTGTGACAGAAGGGTGGTCTCTTGGCTTGTGATAATCAGCTGCGACTTGTCGGAGTTGAAGATGAAGACATTGAGATAGTAGTACAACAGGTCGTTGTGCAGATCCTCGCCCAGTTCATCAAGATAGTACACATGAGGACTCGTTATCAGGTCGTACAGGGCATCCAATATGCGGATATACTTCTGAGTTCCCTTTGACTGCCATCGAAGCGGAATGTCAAAGTCGCCCTGGTCGGAATGATTCAAGAAGGTGATGGAATCGGTCGTAGGCTTCAACAGAACATCCTTCATCTCCTCGGGGATATTCTCTTTCTGGATACGTTCGCGGAAATCATTGGGTACAAAGCGGTCTTCTACGACAGGACGATATTCCAGAATGTTCAAATCGGCCTTCTGGAGCATGGTGTTATAGAACTTACGCTTCTTAGGATTGCTGTAAGCATCCTTCAAGATTTCAACAAGTCCCTTTTCTACATCTCCATCTACATCGTGATAATTGGACATAATCCAAGCGTGAAGTGTGTTGAAGGGAGCAATGTCTTCTTTCAAGGCGGCTTTTCTACAAACGGACAATACGCTGTGGTTGTTCAGTGTGTTTTCGCGGATGCTCTCCTGTGTCTTTACTTGCAGCTTGAGACTCGCACCAAACTTGATGTCTGCCTGCACATTCTCACCCACAAAATTGCGCTCATAGAACAGAGACTTCGATTTGTTGGGGTAATAGTACAAGGCTTCACTCAGAATATGTTTGCCGTTGAACTTGACATCGTAATCATATCGGGTGCCATCGGCATAGAATGACACGTGCATTTCCGTTGAATCATCTTTGGTGAGCACAAAGGGTATGCAACCACCTATTTCGACTGTAGCATCCGATTTTGGCATGACCAACAGGCGGAACACCTCGTTCATGGCAATCAGCATATTCGACTTACCCGAGGCGTTTGAACCATAGAGGATGCCTAACTTATACAAGAACACACCATCAGCAACTTCGGTGACAAGTTCCGAAGACGGTCCCTTGGCCACGAAGCTTAATTCCTGCTTGTTGCGAATGGAAAGATAGTTTTTTACCCAAAAATCTCGTATCATACCACAATATTTTATTTATTATCGTAATTTTGCTACAAAAAAACAAACAATATTTGATATATGCAACGTATTAACATCTAATTTTTGTAATTGAGATACGATTTTATACATATTTAACAGCAAAATAGATGCTGAGATAGTAAATTGACACCAGTTTGTGCTCCGAAGTTGTTCTCCGATAGCTCATTTTCCCTCTTGCACATCAGCAACACGACAGAATTGGTAGAAGTTCGCGATTCCCCTCTTGACGTATTCACACGCGCGTAATATAATTATGGTTTAATCATCGTCTCTGAACTTACTTATCAAAGATAGTAGTTTGTCCAAAGTTAAACTGCGACGGTCTGTCGCAGTTTAAAATCTCCATCGAAGGAAACATCCACTTTAAGCCATAATAACAACTCAAATTCTGCACATTTTAGTGTTTTTTGTGGTTTTGTAAAGTTAAAAGTGTTAAATCTTCGTCTTTTTTATCGCTCATAGAATCTACGTATTCACTTTTCTACCGTTTAATGGCGAAAATACTGATAGATAATTAGTTATAGATTCTCCGGTTGCGACGGTCTGACTTCGGTCACCATTCCCAATAGCGTCACGTCTGTTAATGAAGGCGTTTTCGCTTATTGCGACGGCCTGACTTCAATAACTATTCCGAGCA
>ERZ860264.1418-NODE-1418-length-16395-cov-7.195349_pt1 | contig 16395 bp, 9 predicted proteins | sample MGYA00509980_ERZ860264 | MGnify/ENA primary metagenome ERZ860264 (study PRJEB30046, sample SAMN00715212) | human gut metagenome | study: EMG produced TPA metagenomics assembly of the A metagenome-wide association study of gut microbiota in type 2... | reverse complement strand
GACAGCTGTTGAATTATCGTCCGACAGCTGTCGGACGATAATTCAACAGCTGTCGGACGATTAATTCTTAGTAAGCAAAAATATAGAATAAAGCATATAATACAGATAAATCATTAACTTTGCCTGCAGAAAACAGAAATAGTTTATGGCAAAAAAAAACGGAAACATCCTGATTGTCGATGATAACCGAGGCGTACTTACCGCCTTGCAGCTTTTGTTGAAGCCATATTTTGAAGGGATAATCACACTTCCCTCTCCCGTAACCCTGCCCAGCGTATTGCGGGAAAGGTCATGGCAAGTGGTTCTTCTTGACATGAACTTCACCTCGGGCATCAATACCGGCAACGAGGGACTATACTGGCTCCATGAAATAAAGAAGCAATGTCCCACCCTGCCCGTAGTGCTGTTCACCGCTTATGCCGACATTGACCTTGCCGTACGGGGAATCAAGGAAGGAGCCACAGACTTCGTCGTGAAACCCTGGAACAACCAGAAACTGGTGGAAACCTTGCTGAATGCCGTATCAGCTTCTGAAACAAAATCTCCGGCCAACGGCCCAAATGCCGGACGTACGGCAGAAAGTAGCCACCTGTTTGCAGATACCCGCAACATGTATTGGGGAAACAGCCCCGCCATGCAGCAGCTCCGCCTTTTGGTGGAAAAAGTGGCCTCTACCGATGCCAATATCCTTATTACGGGCGAGAACGGTACCGGTAAAGAGATGCTGGCACGCGAAATTCACTCCCTTTCACCGCGCAACCGGCAGGAGATGGTAAGTGTGGATATGGGTGCAGTCACCGAAAGCCTTTTCGAGAGCGAACTGTTCGGCCACATGAAAGGCTCTTTCACCGATGCCCATGCCGACCGTGCCGGCAAGTTCGAAGCAGCCAGCCGCAGCACCCTCTTTCTCGATGAAATAGGCAATCTCCCCTACCATCTGCAAGCCAAACTGCTGACCGCCATCCAACGCCGCAGCATTGTCCGTGTAGGCAGCAACACTCCCATTCCCGTAGACATACGGCTGATTTGCGCTACAAACCGCAATCTGCCCGAGATGGTGGCAAAAGGCGAATTCCGCGAGGACTTGCTGTACCGCATCAACACGATACATCTCGAGATACCCTCGTTGCGCGAGCGGCCCGAAGACATCATCCCCCTTGCAGAACTTTTCATCGCCCGCTTCTGCAAGCAATATGACAAGCCCCCTGTCAAGCTGACGGACGGCGCCTGCGAGAAACTTACGCTCCACCCCTGGTACGGCAATATCCGCGAACTGGAACATGCCATCGAAAAAGCCATTATCATCTGTGACAACGAAACCCTTCCCGCAGAACTGTTCCAGCTGGCACGGCGAACCGGCACTCCCGAAGCAGCCGCATCCACGCTCGAAGAAATGGAAATGCAGATGATACGGAAGACGCTCGACAAATGTAGCGGAAATCTCTCTGCCGTCGCCGCACAGCTGGGTATCACCCGCCAGACGTTGTACAACAAAATGAAGAAGTATGGCCTTTAATTATTCATTCCGTGTTGCCGTCAGTCTGGCAGTAGCGCTCCTTGCAGGGGTGATGTGGACTGTGGACGTATTTTGGGGCGCGCTCTGTACCGCGCTGCTTCCCATAGCCCTGTACTGGCAGCAGAAGCTATACCGCCATCATGTGCGGAAAGTGCTTTTCATGCTCGACGCCATCGAAAACAACGACAATGCCATCCACTTCTCCGAAACGGAAAACACTGCCGACGCACGACTCGTGAACCGTGCATTGAACCGGGTTGCCCATATACTTTATAATGTGAAAAGTGAAACAGCCCAGCAAGAAAAATACTACGAACTCATCCTGGACTGCGTGAATACCGGTATCCTTGTCCTGAACGACAATGGTGCCGTATATCAGAAAAACAGCGAAGCCCTCCGTTTGCTGGGCCTCAATGTCTTTACCCACGTCAGCCAGCTGAACCGCGTGGATCCGCGTCTTTCGTCCCTTCTTGCCAATTGCCGCCCGGGAGACAAATTGCAAATGCCTTTCAACAACGAGCGAGGCACTGTCAACATGTCTGTCCGCGTCAGCGACATCACAGTCCGTAAAGAACATCTGCGCATCCTCGCCTTGAACGACATCAACAACGAGCTGGATGAAAAGGAAATAGATTCCTGGATTAGGCTTACCCGCGTACTGACGCACGAAATAATGAACGCCGTCACTCCCATAACCTCCCTAAGCGATACACTGCTGGGACTGACCGAAGCGCAAGTTTCCAAAGAAGAAATCAGAAACGGCCTGCAGACTATCAGCAGCACGGGCAAGGGCCTGCTCTCTTTTGTGGAATCATACCGGAAATTCACCCGTATTCCCACCCCCGAACCATCCTTGTTCTATGTAAAAAGTTTTATCGAGCGGATGGTCGAACTCGCCCGTCACCAGCACCCCGATGTCCGGGTCACCTTTCATACGGACATCGCGCCAAGCGACCTTATTCTATATGCCGATGAGAACCTGGTATCACAAGTAGTCATCAACTTACTGAAAAATGCCATACAAGCCATCGAATCGGATAAAGATACAGATAAAGAAGGACATATCAACATACGTGCCTACTGCAACGAAGCGGAAGCCATACTGATAGAAATTTCCAACAACGGACCTGCCATTCCCAATGACATTGCCGAACACATATTTATCCCCTTCTTTACGACCAAAGAGGGCGGAAGCGGTATTGGATTGAGTATTTCCCGGCAAATAATGAGGCTTTCCGGCGGAAATTTATCCTTATTGCCTGGTAAAGAAACCACCTTTATTTTAAAATTCAATTGAACTATTTTAGATTTGTATTTGTTAAACACATTGCATATCTTTGTACTATTAGACATAAGAAACATCACATTTCAAACTATATAGCATAGAATTTATGATATTTACAGCAGGAAACATACTACTTATAGGTTCCATATTACTTTTCGTCAGCATCATTGTCGGCAAGACCGGCTACCGTTTCGGAGTGCCTGCATTATTGCTTTTTCTTGTCGTCGGCATGCTGTTCGGCAGTGACGGATTGGGATTGCAGTTCCACAACGCCAAGGAAGCACAGTTCATCGGCATGGTTGCACTCAGCATCATTCTGTTCTCCGGTGGCATGGACACCAAGTTTACGGAGATAAAGCCCATATTGACTCCCGGCATTGTTTTGTCAACCGCAGGAGTGCTGCTCACGGCCCTTTTTACCGGATTATTTATCTGGTGGCTGTCCGGCATGAGCTGGACCAACATCCACCTGCCGTTGATAACCTCCCTTTTGCTTGCATCCACCATGTCATCTACCGACTCAGCCTCTGTATTCGCCATTCTGCGTTCACAAAAAATGAACCTGAAGCATAATCTGCGCCCCATGCTGGAACTGGAAAGCGGTAGTAACGACCCGATGGCATATATGCTGACAATCGTGCTGATTCAATTCATCCAGTCCTCCGGAATGGGAGTTCCCCAGATATTGGGCTCTTTTGCCATACAGTTCATTGTCGGTGCCGCAACCGGTTATTTCCTCGGAAAGCTGGCTATCCTTATGCTGAACCGGCTGAATATAGACAACCAGGCACTCTATCCTATCCTGTTGCTGTCTTTTGTATTCTTCACCTTCTCCATCACCGACCTGCTGAAAGGCAACGGTTACCTGGCCGTGTATATCGCCGGAATGATGGTAGGCAATAACAAAATCATGCACCGGAAAGAGATTTATACTTTTATGGACGGACTGACCTGGCTTTTCCAAATCATCATGTTCCTCTGCCTCGGTCTGCTTGTCAACCCCCATGAGATGCTGGAAGTTGCAGTCGTGGCATTGCTCATCGGCGTATTCATGATTGTCGTGGGACGTCCTCTCAGTGTTTTTCTCTGCCTGCTGCCTTTTGGCAAGAGAATCACCCTCAAGTCACGGCTATTCGTATCGTGGGTAGGATTACGTGGCGCAGTACCCATTATTTTTGCCACTTATCCCGTGGTGGCTAATGTGCCCGGCGCCCATGTCATTTTCAACATAGTATTCTTTATAACCATCGTCTCACTGGTCATCCAGGGTACCACAGTCTCCTGGGTAGCCCGGCTGCTTGGCCTCTCCACCCCGCTGGAAAAGACCGGAAATGATTTCGGAGTTGAACTGCCCGAAGAGATTGACTCCAACCTGCACGACATGACCATTACACAAGAAATGCTGGAGCAGGCAGACACCCTGAAAGACATGAACCTGCCCAAAGGCACACTGGTGATGATTGTAAAACGTGGCGATGAGTACCTCATTCCGAACGGAACATTAAAACTTCATGCCGGTGACAAGCTGCTTCTTATTTCGGAAAATAGCAAGGAATAAGAATTACAGATAAGTTTCTATCCGTTTCAGGGCAAGAAAAAAGTGGAAACTATTTGCTTTGCATCACTATAAGACCTATCTTTGCGCAGTTTTAACTAAAGTGTGCAACAGCTGAATGGAACAAGAACAAGGGTTCATCGATTATATAGAACAAAGCATTATTAAAAACTGGGATCGCAACGCCCTGACAGACTACAAAGGAATTACACTGCAATACAAAGATGTAGCACGGAAAATAGCCAAATTCCATATCGTATTGGAAAGCGCCGGCATTAGGCCCGGTGACAAGATTGCCGTTTGCGGACGTAACAGTGCACATTGGGCAGTCGCTTTTCTGGCGACGGTTACCTATGGAGCTGTCATTGTTCCCATTCTGCATGAGTTCAAGGCCGACAATATCCACAACATCGTCAACCATTCCGAAGCCAAGCTGCTGTTTGTCGGCGACCGGGCATGGGAAAACCTCAATGAAGAGGCAATGCCCCTGCTGATGGGTATCGTACTGCTGACGGACTTCACTCCGGTAGTTTGCCGCAACGAGCAGCTGATGGAGGCTTTCGAACATCGCAACGTCCTCTATGGCACACGTTTCCCCAAGAATTTCCGCCCCGAGCATATCAGCTACCGCAAGGAGGAATCACCCGAAGAACTGGCTGTCATCAACTATACTTCGGGCACCACGGGATATTCCAAAGGGGTCATGCTCCCCTATCGCAGCCTTTGGTCCAATGTTGCATATTGCCATGAGATGCTTCCTGTACGTCCGGGCGACCATATTGTATCCATGCTGCCTCTGGGACATGTCTTTGGTATGGTGTACGATTTTCTATACGGTTTTTCCGCAGGCGCCCATCTGTATTTCCTTACCCGTATGCCGTCTCCCAAGATTATTGCACAGTCATTCTCCGAAATCAGGCCACGGGTCATTTCGTGTGTACCGCTTATCGTAGAAAAGATTATCAAGAAGGATATCCTGCCCCGGATAGACAATAAAATAGGCAAGCTGCTATTGCGGATGCCCATTGTCAACGATAAAATCAAGGCTGACATGCGCAAAAAGGCAATGGAAGTATTCGGCAGTAATTTCGATGAAATAATCATCGGAGGAGCACCGTTCAATGCCGAAGTGGAACGCTTCCTGAAGCAGATAGGCTTCCCCTATACCATTGCATACGGAATGACGGAATGCGGCCCCATCATTTGTTCCAGCCGCTGGGAAACATTGAAACTGGCCTCTTGTGGCAAGGCAACCACCCGCATGGAAGTAAAGATAGACTCTCCCGACCCTCAGAACGTGGCAGGAGAAATAATCTGTAAAGGTGCCAATCTGATGCTGGGCTATTACAAAAATGCCGAAGCGACTTCCCAAATCATCGATGTAAACGGCTGGCTGCACACCGGCGACCTTGCAACGATGGATACCGAAGGATATGTCACTGTCCGCGGACGCAGCAAAAACATGTTGCTCACAGCCAGTGGTCAGAACATCTACCCCGAGGAGATTGAAAGCAAACTGAACAACATGCCCTATGTGTCCGAATCACTGATCGTATTGCAGAAAGACAAGCTCGTGGCTCTTATCTATCCGGATTTTGACGATGCATTCGCCCACGGTATGGAACAATCGGACATCGAAAAGGTTATGGAGGACAATCGGAATGAATTGAATCTGCAATTACCGGCCTACTGCCAGATAACAAAAGTCAAGATACACTTCGAGGAGTTCGAGAAAACGGCAAAGAAGAGCATTAAAAGATTTATGTATCAGGAAGTAAAAGGGTAAGGGGAATATGTCAAAACCTTCTTTAACGCTTTATTTTAGGTGCGGATAACGCAGATTTTACGGATTCAGTTTATTGAATCCGCGTTATTCCGCGTAATCCGCGCCTAATATTATAACATTATAAAAGTCTTCATGTGCTTTTGACACATTCGCATCCTTTTTGTTAACAAAAATAGAAGCAAAGGAATAAACGGCTAACAAGTGTTATAAAACACACTTTTTTAGTTGGATAATTTGCAAATTTATCAGAAGTCCGTATCTTTGCAATGTGTTTTTCATAGTATTAGATTTAAGGTTAACAAAGGTTGGAGTACAGCGGTACTCCTTTTTTTATGCCCGTAAATCAGATATTCCCGGAAAGCCTCTTCAGTCCCTTCAATACAGATTTATCTTTCACCTCCATGATGCTGATGGCATAGCCGCCACCGGAGGCAGCTTTCAGTTTCAAGACCGTTTTGGGAGAAACGATACCTTTACGGATAACATAAGCTTGCGGATTTGTTTTATAATCGGCATCTTTTGCATCGGCATAGACGGTTGCAATATACTGCTTGTCTGCATCCAGGAAGTCCAGTTTCAGAGTTGAAGCATGTCCGTGCTCACTGCTGGTGCAACCGATAAACCAGTCATTCGTACCTTTTGCCTTACGGGCAACAGTGATGTAACGTCCCGGCTCAGCTTCCAGATAGCGGCTGTCGTCCCAATCCACAGCCACATCTTTGATGAACTGGAAAGCATCCATGAAACGCTCATAATTCTCAGGAAGGTCGGCAGCCATTTGTAGAGGGCTGTACATAGTGACATAAAGTGCCAGCTGACGCGTCAAGGTAGTATTGGCATGCGTATGGCTGTTCGGATTCAACTTATTGATGTCCATTTCAAAGATACCGGGCGTATAGTCCATCGGACCACCCTGCAAACGGGTAAACGGAAGTACCGTTGTGTGGAAGGGCTTGTTACCAGCAAAAGCCTCGTACTCCGTGCCTCGGGCAGATTCATTGCCTATCAGATTGGGATAGGTACGGCATAAACCAGTCGGACGTACCGCTTCATGGGCATTGACCATTATCTTGTGTTTGGCAGCTTCGGTCACGGCGTATAGGTAATGGTTGTTCATCCATTGTCCATAGTGATGCTCGCCACGGGGAATCATATTGCCTACGTAGCCACTCTTTACCGAATTATATCCATATTTATTCATCAGACGGTAGGCAGCTTCCATGTGCCGCTCATAGTTACGGACGGAAGCCGATGTTTCATGGTGCATCATCAGACGGACACCCTTGGAATGAGCATATTCATTCAGATACTTGATGTCAAAATCGGGATAAGGAGTCACGAAATCGAAAACATAATCCTTGGAATTACCGAACCAGTCTTCCCAACCCGTATTCCAACCCTCCACCAATACCTGGTCAAAACCGTGTTCGGCAGCAAAGTCTATGTACTTCTTCACATTAGCCGTGTTGGCCGGATGAATGCCGTTCGGTTTCACCTTGGAATAGTCCGTATCATCCAGTTTCACAGAAGGGAGGTCAAAAGTATATGCCCAGGGCTTTCCCCCTGCAATCATTTCCCACCATACGCCGACATATTTCACCGGCTTAATCCAGGAGGTATCATCATACTTACAAGGCTCATTCAGATTGAGAATCAAATTGGAGGCCAGTATCTCGCGGGCATCATCACTGACTATGACCGTACGCCAGGGAGTATGGCAGGGAGACTGCATATACCCTTTATTTCCTTGAGCATCCGGAGTCAGCCAGGATTCAAAAACGAGGTTCTTGTCATCCAGGTTGAGATGCATGCAAGAGTAGTCCACCAAGGCTGCCTCGTGCAGGTTAAGGTACACTCCATCAGCTGTTTTAAGCTGTATGGAAGTCTGGACACCCGTCGGCGAAAAGACAGTTTGTGACGCATTGTCACTCACAGCTCCCTGCAGCAGTCCACGGATTTCAGAGAGTTTGGACTCCGTGTAATCATATTCCTGGGTATCATAATCTCCCGGAATCCACCAGGCAGTATGGTCGCCGGTCATGGCAAACCGGGAATGCTCTTCCTTTATCACAAAATAAACCAGATTCTTCTGTTGCGGAAACTCATAACGGAATCCCACGCCGTCATCATATACCCGAAAACGGATATTCATAAAACGAGTGGTAGACGGTTGTTCAAGTTCTACCAGCAATTCGTTGTAGTGGTTGCGGATATCTTTTGTTTCCCCCCACACCGGTTGCCAGGTTTCATCGAAAGTGGAAGTAGAAGTCCTTACTACTTTGAAACCATCCATCAGGCTGGTAGCTCCTTTCAGTTCCAATCCCAACGTACTGGGATTGATGACAGGAACCCCTTTATAATCCACCTGATAGGCTGGTCTCCCGTCTTTTGTCAGTTCAAAATCCAGCTTCACCATGCCCGAAGGGGATGAAATGCCTTCAGCATTCCCCGCCAGGGCAGAAAAAAGCAAAGCCGCGCTAAGTACAAATTTCTTCATAATAATGATATGTTTTTTGTGTTAATAGATAAACTCAATGATATGTTCCTTTCCATCATCCGGCAACCTCAGCAGGCAAGTCCCCAGCTTCTTGTCAGGACACCAGGCAGTTATCGTAAACTCTGTCTCCCGATTTTCTTCCAGCTTTCCGACATTCGTTTTCTTGATTTTCTGACCGTCCAGCAAAGCTGTTTTCGGCATCTGTTCCGTATAGATGCAGAACATCAGGTTTCGTTGACCGGGTAAGCTATATTTCTCACCGGTTCGTGTACCTACTTTCAGCGTATAGCCTGTGTCGGTAGTCTGGCAAGTAATAGGAGTGCGCATGAACTCTCCACGCAAATATCCTAAATCAGTTCCTGCATCTTCATAAAGCGAGAAGGTAGTTTCACTGCCCGCTGCAGCAGGAAATATCTCAAACGTAACCGGATAGACCGGTTTCTCATCCGTATAGTTCATGACCGGCATTTGAGGCATGATACTTCCCTGCTTTACAAACATAGGAATAGTATTGAGGGGAGCATCCACCGTCATCCATTGCTCACCGCTATATGCTGTGTGTTTGTTGTTGTAGTCAATCCAAGTTCCTTCAGGAAGATACACATTCTTGTTTCGCGCTCCTTTCTTTACCACCGGAGCAACCAGCAGTTCGCTGCCAAACATGAACTGGGCATCCGTAGAGAACGTTTCCATATCTGCCGGATATTCCAGAAACATCGGTCGCATGAGAGGCAACCCCGTTTCGTGTGCTTCGCGGGCATACGTATAGATATAAGGCAAAAGACGATACTTCAATTCGATGGCTGCCTTGGCATTCTTCTCGGCCTCTTCGCCGAACAGCCACGGCTCCACAGCCACGTTGCCCTCATGATGAATGCGGCTCAGGGGATTGAAAGCGCCCATCTGTATCCACCGCGTATAAAGTTCAGCCATCGCAGGATAATTCTCTATATCTCCGCAATAACCGGTAATGTCACAAGTAGTAAAAGGAATAATTCCCAAACCGGCAGACAACAGTACCGGAATCTGATTGGCCATCTGTCCCCAGCCCTGCGTCACGTCATCACCGTTTCCACAGTCACCGGTCCAGCCGAAAGTATAGCGTTGCAAGCCCGCAAAAGCGGCACGTGTCATCTGAAATACGCGACGGTTAGGATTCCGTTTTTCAAACTGCTCCTTCACCACCTTATCCCACGTAAGACCATAAACATTGTGAATCTCATCATGCATGCCCAAATGGTGTTTCATCACCAGGCGTTCCGTCTGCTCCTCATTGCTCCAGGCAGGTTCACCCATATCAGTCCAGAAACCGGCAATGCCATCATCAATGGGCTTCTGCTGATAAGCTCCCCACCAGTCTGCCACAGCAGGAAGGGTGAAGTCCACTACTCCACAATTACCACCCCAGGGCCAGGGCATGTCATAACTCCTGCCGTTGGTGGAGTCCTTTACCAGATACCCTAACCTATCGGCTTCCTCCCATTGCCGCTTATTGGCTTGTGAAATGACCGGATCTTGCGAAACCACCACCTTGAAGCCCATATCCTTGAGGTCTGCAAGCATCTTTTTCGGATTCTCGTAGTTCCCTTTCCGCCACTCAAAATCCTGCAAATACTGTGTCCAGCCTATGTCCTGGTAAATAACATCACAAGGAATTCCACGCTTACGATAGCCTTCAGCTATTTCATAAGACAATTTCTCGCTCGTCAGCAGTCCCCGGCATTGTGCAAAGCCCAATGCCCATTTAGGAGGCATTATGGGTTTTCCCGTTAGGTCGACATATTGTTTCATGATTTCCTTATAATCCTTCCCGAAGATGAAATAATAAATCATCTCTCCCCCAGGAGCCTCGAAACTGTAGTAATCGCGGCTTTCCGTACCAAACTTAAATTCGGTTTTATACGTATTGTCCAGGAAAATACCATAACGATAACTGCTCATAAAGAACGGAATACTCTTGTAGAGCGGGTCCTCAACGGCACTATAACAAGGCTTGTCACTGTTCCACATCTTGTAGGCTTCGCCGCGACGGTCCAGCTTGCCGGTCTTTTCTCCCAAGCCGAAGAAGTGTTCGTCACGACGGAGGGTCTTGTATTCCAATTTGCGCTGCCCGTTACTGATATGCCCCTTATCGGCATAATCACTGAACAGCAGTTTCTGATACTTGTCGAATATCTGTAAGTTAAACGGAGACTTGTTTACCCGGATACGGAGTTTAGGGGTAAAAATCTCGTAGCAGGCATTCTGTTCGTCCACATGGACGGTACCGACATCCTCCAGGTCCTCATTGACGACGGCAAAGGAAGGATTATTCCGCTGGAAACTACCGTCGGGAGAAAACCATATACGTACCGTAGACTGGCTACACAGACGTAATTGTATGGCAGAACTGTCATTTAAATAGAAGGTCACACTCCGGTCGTCACTGGTATAGGAAGTGCAGTCTCCGGTGCGGTTCTGTGCATTCGCATATACTGAAAATGCACAGACGGCAAAAAATAAAAATATATATTTCTTCATTACTATAATCTGTTTGTTCCTTTATTGGATACTCTTATTCCATCACAAGCATGCTCCAGTACTTCAGCAAGGGCAAGATAAAGGTAACCGTGCCGTCCTTCTGTTCGAATGACAGTTCCTGCGAAGCACCGGCATGGAAATCGGGCGATGCAACCCATATCTTGTTCACTTTACCGGAAACATTCATCTTCAACGGCACGTCGGACACCAGACGCGGTTCGGGCATTGTTCCGTTCAAATCCCTCCAGCTTAAGTTATCCGCATTGAGGAAGTTGAGCAGATGAATGACTTGCCTGCCATTTACATTCTTGGCATATACAGTGATGGCAGACTTCTGCGGCGGCCATGCATTCAGAGAAAGATTCCGCGCAGCATCCGTACAGTTCAGAGAAACGGAAATCTCCGCCTCCGTATCTTTATCACGAAGCAGGTTCTGATAAGCCGTCATAAAGTCATAATAACGAATCATGGCTGTTTTCAGTACATCGTTCATCTGCAAAGCCGTGCTTGGAAAGTACTCGCGGCATAGCATGTGGTCACCCAATTCCAAATGAGAGCCTCCCAAAGCAAATATCACAGCATCCGTCAGCAGCACACCCGGTGTATTGAACTCACCGGTACTGCTACCTGCCTTGTCATAGTTCATATATGCGGCAAACACCGTTTTCAAGGCATGGTTGCCATACTGGTCGTTCGCTTTGATAATGGTGTGCAGATCCTTGAAGCCTGCCTCATCGCCCCATACTTCATTATAAAGGAAATCCACTTTACCCGTACCAGCTATCTGGGAAGCTCCATAGCTGGAGACGGCATTCATCACCAAACGCTTGTCCGGATGCTTCTGTTTCATGGCTTCGATGAACGAGGCATATCCCTTAGGCAGATTTACCTTATTGCCATCATAGTCATAGCGGTCACCCCGGTTTCCCAGTTGGTCTATCTGATAACCGTCAAAGTCCAGATTGGCATAAACATCATCGTTTCTCTGGGCAATATATGCCTGCCATTCCGTATTGGCGGGATTGAGCAGGAAGATATTACTTTTCCAACTGGAGGGCAAGTCATGCGAATCCTTATCCATGCGTCCCGTGTTCTTGAATATGTACCATTCTTCCTTTACCCCGTCGGAAACGGCATCGTCCAAAGCTCCGAAACATAGATTGTAGAACATGGACTTCATGCCCAGGCTGTGTTGTGTAGAGATATACTTCTTCACTACCTCGGTATAGACCTCCCGGTTAGCAATGTCCTTATAGACCTCGTCCAGATGCTCACGCGTACCGCCCAACGGCCAATGATGCTTGTTGTGCCAATCCTGAAACTGTACCCCGTTAATGTGGCAACGGTTCAGGAAAGCCATCTCCTTCTCTATCACTCCATCCATCTTTTTCGAAGCATCAAAAGTGGCAACGAAACCATAACGTGGAAAACGTGTCCAGTCACTGGATACATCTACGGCAATAGTACCAAGAATAACCTCTGTTCCATTCTCTTTTGTACGGTATACATCCACCAGATAACCGGTATAATCGGTTGCCGGAGCAGTCCAAGTCCAAGTAGTACCGACAGCAGCCTGCTCCGATACAACCTTGTCCATTGTCCGGTAGCGGATTTTAGCTCCGGCAGGAAGGGCGTCAGCTGTAAAAGAAACACTCTCGCCCGGCCGGTAACATGCCTTGTCGGTAGTGAGATTGACCGTCAAGTCCGAGGTGACTGGGGTTACTTCCGTAACCCCTCCACTCTCTCCGCCTCCACCGGTACCGCTACCGGTATCATCACTCTCCTTGCTGCATGCAACCAGCAGCAAGGCTACCATTGTTGTATAAACTATCTTCTTCATCTATTGTAGATACCTATTGTTTCACGATTGAAATTGTCTCTTCCAGCTGATTCAAAGTAATCAGATAGGAACCTGCTGTCGTAATCTTCCACTTCTGGTCGATGCCGCCTACCATCACGTCCAGATATTGCGCTTTGAACGCTTCGTCTGATTTATCAAGGAAAAGCATCGGTTCTGTTTCTCCTGCAGGCTGTTTGTCTGCTACAGCCGGCATGAACCAGGCTCCATTCCAATCTTCCTGCTTATCACAAGTAAATTTCAACTCACCGGCATTCAGCGTACCTTTCCAAGTAAACACATACGGATTATCCGTTGTCTGCATCGGCGTAGCATCACCAATCGTCCAACCGGCCGGAGTAGCATCACCTACCATATAAATCATCTCATACGGAGTAAATTCGCTCATCATCATGCGTTCCTTACCACTACGGATATCCATGCAAATCTTGTAGGCCTTGCCGCATTCCCCGTCTTTCAGCACCCATTTATTGTCCGGGTCGAACCCTTTCACAAACACCACTTCTGTATCGGTATAAGCAGCATCGGCATTCTTGGCCTTATACATGTTCTCCCAACTTCCATCGGAGGTTCCGAACTTGAATTCCCCTCCTTTGCCCACTTCAAAGAACTTGCCGAAGCGGAACAAGTATGGGTCGAGCACATCTTGTTTCATCTTCACGAATCCCCAATCCGTAGCGTTACCCACAAAATAAAGCTGGTCGTAGGCAGGTGCCAACGTCTCTGTCTGGGTCAATGTAAGAACACCGGTAAACAGATTGGCTTCGACGATGTAATTATGGTCTTCTTCGACAACAAAAGGTTCATCCGGCTGGTCATCACTGCTACGAAGAACCAGCAATCCATCTGTTCCTTTGTTGTAAGAGGGCAGGAATGAGCCTAAGGTCGTGATGAACTTAAATTCACCGGCCACAAGCCGGCCCGTCCATGTAAAGATACCATTGTCCTTGCGGGTCATCTCTGTCGCATCATCGGCACTCCAGCCGCCCGGAGTGGCACTACCTATCAGATAAAGGGTGGATGTGAGCGGTTTATAGGCTGTAACACTGAAAGCAGTGGTAGACACCTGTTTTTCGTCCCGTTCCGTTACAGTAGCTGTCAAGCGCGCTTCCAACGAAATGTTCTCCCCGGCAGTTGCCCCAAAATGGTTGCGCAGGATGTCATTCAATTCCTCCACGCTCTTTTTCCATGAGTATTCTTGTACGGCATTCTCCACAGCTACATAAGAATCTGCAAAATCACTGCCGGTCTTGGCCAATTCCAGCGTATAAGAAATTTTATTACCCGTCCCATAATTGGTTCCCGTAGTCCAGGAAAGCTCCAGGGCATCATCGGCATGTGCCTGCTCATTCAAAACAACTTCCGTCTTGCTGGCCGTCAGTACAAGTTCATTCTGTCCTTTATCCAATTCCATGTAATCATCATCTACACAAGCAGATAAGGCTGCACAGCCCAGTAAGGCAAATACAAGGTGTGAAATATATTTCTTCATATTCTTCTGATTAAATTAATTAATAACCCGGGTTCTGCACCATTAAGGTATTAGCATCCATCTCCGTCTGCGGAATAGGGAACAGCAAGCGGTTCTTGTTCACGTTGCTCTTTCCAATGGAATGCAGGAATTTAATGGCATACTCTCCATTGTTGACACGAATCATGTCGAACCAGCGATGCCCTTCGAAAGCTAGTTCCATGCGGCGCTCATGGATAATCTTTTCACGCATGGTTTCCTGTGACAAGCCCGAAACCTCCGGCAGTCCGGCACGCTTACGTACAATATTCAAAGGCACGGCAGCCTGGTCAGGGCGTCCCATTTCATTCAAAGCTTCGGCCTTCTTCAGCAGGACGTCCGCATAACGATAAATCACGAAGTTGGCAGGATTGGTATTGTATTCCGGAGAAACCGTTTTCGACACCAGAAACTTGCGTACATTGTATCCCGTATTGGAATAAGAGCTTTTGTAAGCCTTACCGTCAAAATCCGGACATCCGGCATAAAGCACGGTCAAATCCTTACGTTTGTCACCGCTCTCATATTGACCCACAAATTCTTTTGTAGGCTGGTTCCAGCCATAACTGCCGGCAACAAAGTCCGAATTACGGGGACCCATGAAAGTAGAAAGCCAGGAAGACTGCGGATTGTTTCCCCAAAAATCATATTCCGTATTGCCCGAATACTGGACCTCGAACAAAGATTCCGGCCCGTTATTGACCAATGCATCGAAATTGTCCTCATACTTGCAGGAAGAAAGGTCATACCCCAAATTTGTTATCTCATCACACAAATCAGACACCTCTTGATAATATTCCGTATGATTAGGAGCCAGCGTCAGATAAATATCTGCCAACATGGCCAAAGCTGCATCTTTGCAGGCACGTCCCACGTTCTCGTCGTCGTAAGAAGACTTGGCAGGAAGCAGGTCAACCGCATTTTTACAATCGGAAATTATCTGAGCATAAGTCTCTTCGACTGTAGCGCGTGCAATGTCTGTCGGTTCTCCCGGATTATAAGGAGCCAAACGCAGTGGAACACCACCGTACAGACGTACCAATACATAGTAATAATGTGCACGGAGAAAATAAGCCTCTCCCAGACAGCGGTTCTTGATTCTCTCTGACACGGCTTCAGCCTCCAGAAGACTATTCAACACAATGTTGCATTGTCCTATCCCCACCCAGGGAGAACGCCACATGTACAATGCCATGCCATTGTCGCTCTGCGTTATGAAGTTAGAAGCTTGTATCGTTTCAAGGCCGTCGGTACCGCCACCGGCACCCACCAGACTGTTACCCGCCACAATATCCAGTGTCCAGATACGCTGGTTGTACATATTGGAAGACTGAAGGGTGCGATAGCAGGCATTGGTCAGAGCAATGGCCACATCATCGGTCACCGTCGTTTCCGGGTCAACCGTATTTTTAGGAGACTTGTCCAGAAAGTCGCTGCAGGAAGCCAGCAGCAATACTGCCAGCATATATAGTAAATTTGTTATCTTTTTCATATCCGAGTCAATCATTAAAAGTTAAAGTTTAATCCTAAGCTGAACGTACGGGAAATGGGGTAACGGTTCTGGTCTATTCCGTTAATACCCACTTCGGGGTCGAAACCGGAATATCCGGTGATGGTAGCCACATTCTCACAAGATAGGGAAAGGCGTGCATTCTCAATCTGGGCTTTCTGTAACCACTGCTTCGGGAAAGTGTATGAGAGTGTGATATTCTTCAAACGCAGATAAGAACCATTCTCCACAAAGCGGTCTGACACGCGTGTATTCTGATTGGGGTCGCCGAACACGGCACGCGGCATCGAATTGCTGGTCCCCTCTCCTTGCCAACGCTTCAGTACGTCGGTAGTCTGGTTATAGGCAGCTGCCATAC